>Ga0206983_127_pt1 | contig 21368 bp, 6 predicted proteins | sample Alteio_BWMinCont_15_FD_153306 | JGI IMG/M metagenome (GOLD analysis project Ga0206983, IMG submission 153306) | Enriched cells from forest soil in Barre Woods Harvard Forest LTER site, Petersham, Massachusetts, United States -... | ecosystem: Environmental > Terrestrial > Soil > Temperate forest >... | reverse complement strand
TTTTTCCTCAGGAGCTTTAAAACAATTTAATTGTATAATAATGTTTGCAACTAGCACTATTAGTTTTTTTACCGCCTCACGCCCTCCTCTATCGCGACTGTCGTGGTAAATTGCACTGGCATTTAATAACTCTATTAATTGATCAGATAACATTTTTTTTAAATCATCGTCAGCTCTCACTTGTCGCCTTTCTCTCTCCTCTAATAATTTTTGATCTTGAATAGTAGCCCTTTGTAGCTCTTCCAATCTTTTAGAATTGCTGCTAACAATAGCAGTAAGTGACAGGTTAATATTATCGATTGCTGTTTTAGTCGAAACAGCTTTTTGTTGTTTATCGCCGTTTGGGCTTGCTACATTTATTACCGATTTTTTAGAACCTTCATTAACTTTCTTTAATTCAGTTTGAAAGTCTGCTAGTAATTTTATATCACTGACGCTAAACATAGGTTATCTCCTCTTTGGCCTAGCCCAATTAAAATTAAAAATTTTAAAAAATTTTTGCAACATATCCCGCCATCTAAGCCAGATTATTATGGTCCTCCGGGTGTAGTAGAAACTGACGCAGCACTGCTTGTTGCTGCCACCGCACTTGCACTTGCTGTTGATGCAGTTGAGCTTGGACTCGCCGACGACGTTGAGCTTCCACTACCAGATGTCAATGCACCCACATTTGCAACAAAACTGTTACTACTAATTGCTAATATAACATTTGGATTGCTGGAATTTTGTGCTGCTGTTAAAACAGCAACTGGAGGAGTTGAACTGGTACTTGCTGTGGGTCTAGCAGATGAACTCTGACTCATTGAGGCAGTAGAACTTATACTCGCTGTTGACGCTGAACTTGTGCTCACGGGTAGGCTTGCAGGTGGCATGGAACTCGCAGCACTTGTAGCAGCCGATGCCGATTTAGCTTCAGCGGGATGCCCTGTTGGTTTTGCGGTACTTAGTGTTTTTGGCGCTTCTTTTTTATGCGTTATTTGATAATAACATTCTTCGAGTGTACTTACTTGCCTTTCCAAATCATACACTATGCCATTAGCACCCTTTAACTCACAACTCCAAATTCTATGTTGAATTGCACTGCCGTCTCTATATGATTTTTTATTGTTATATAAAAATCTTATAAACGCTTCTATATGATGTTGGTCAGGTGGTGATTGTATTATTCCTCCAATACAGTTAATAAAATCCTTTTGGTAGCCCTGTGCTTCTTTTTGATCCTTATGACAAGTTGTTAATACTGTTCTTAAATCAATTTTATCTTTATCTGTTTTTTGTAAATTTGCGAAAAGGCAGCGTGTTATAGCTATAAGAACCATCATTTGCTGTTCACAACAACCCCAATATTCAGAATCCGTAGTGAGTTTCGAGCTTAAGTCTAGGGCTTCTTGCCTGAATCCAGATTGAGATATAGCCTGAGGTTTAGCCTGGTATTTACCATTTCTGATAACAAGATCCATAATCCGAGAATCTATATGATATAAATAAGCGGCCATCAACTTATCATCAGCCTGTTGAAATGCCCTGTCTTTAAACCATTGCTGTTGCGCAAGTGCAGGATCTTGGCTAGCAGCTATCGTCGCACCATATTCAGCAACCATAAACTGTTTAAATTCTCTTATCTCAGTCGGTGAAAATGTTATTTCAGCAGTTACGATTCCCAGATACGGCAAATCAAAAGATTTTTTTATACCTGTAGCCTCGGCGTATGCAATTCCATTATATATTTGCTCAAAGTTTATTAAATCTTTCTGGCATTCAGGGAGATGAGAACTAGATTTACCGTTAAAATAACGCTGATATATATCTTTTAATTTAAAATCTTTACATTGTTCTTGCATTCGGGCGCGCGCTTTATCGCGCATCTCATTAATATGCGAAATATCTTCAAGTGATTTTTCTAGCGTTAACTTTCTATAAACTTCTGGTAAAGATAGAACATTAACCTGTTCAATCATCGATAACGCCATATCAAGTTCAACACTTCTGATGGCCGCTGGATATTTAGCAGTATTATCAAATAACGCGGTTATCTGTTGTTGAGGGCTCAATTCTTTGAATTTACCAAGAATTCCAGCATTATCATTTTCGCCAAAAAAACATGCTTGTTGTAGAGCTTCTATGGTTGCATGAGTTTCTTCTTTAGTCTCCATCATATTTTGATAACACTCTGCTACTGAAGGCAATCTTATGCCGCCGTTAAACATCAAATCACCTGCAAATTCCCACACTGCATGAGTGATGGGAATTACCTCATTTTGAACAACCTTTTGACTGGCAGACTTTTGTCTTAAAGATTCCATAAACTCTGGCAATTTTTTGAGGTTAGGTAGCAAATTCGAATCCGACGCAAGCCAACCTTTTAAGCCACAAACAAAATTGTTAAAATCTGATATGGATTTGGGTTGCTGTGCATCTACTCGACCAGGATAATTACAAAACCCAGTTAAGACTTTTTGCAATAATTCTTTTGCTAGCTTTTTATTCCCTATATGAAGACAACTGATTATTCGTGAAAGAGCTGCACTTTGTACGTTATAATGATAGTTGTTACTCCCATCTTTAAACTCTTGTGCTTTTAGTGAATTAAAAGTAGCCTCATGCAAAGACCACATCTGGCTCAACCAATCAGGGGTAACAAATGTATTCATTTGATCAGCAAATGCTTGAATAGAGGGATCACGCCAAAGTACTGCGGCATTACCAGGTTCTTGTCTTAAAAAATTAACAAAGCCCGATAGCCCAGTAGAATTGGGCAAGGATTTCATGCTTTGCAATTGACCGACAATTCGATCAAATACACCACGTTGAATACCCCACAAACCAGCAACGTTACGAAAGTAAGTGTCAATACTTTGATTGAACTTTTCTTTATCTTGCAAATAAAGGTACTTAATGATATCCAAAAAAACTTGGGTGTGGGGATTATTAGCTTGATATAAACTATCATATTCATGATACATTACCATTAGCCAGTTTTGTTGCATGCTATTCCAAAACCAATCTTCTTTCATTAACTCGGGTTTGATCTCCAATAAACATTTTAGGATATAAGGATAAGCTATCGTATTTTGTTTATCGGCTAGAGAAAGGCACACAAGTTGCTGTAAGTTGTTATCATCATCAAAGATATATTCTAAAAACATGGGAGTAACTTCGCGTACCTGCGCAAGTGGTAACTGATATAAAACAGAGCTAGGTTCTTTAATAGCAGCTCGCACAACCTCTTTAATCTCGTTTGTATTTCCCCACCTATTACCGGTGATTTGGTAAGCCAGCATCCAATCGAAAAAGTCGCTGACAGATTGGCTATCGCCACCAGCTAATAATGGAGGATTCGTTGCATCGCCCACAAGATATTGTTTTGCATAGTTAACAAACTCATCCTTCGTCATGGTGCTTGATTCTTTTCCCCTAAATTTACATGGGGTAGCAGGTGGGGATAGAGGCGATGTAGCATTAAGTCTTCTTCGTTCCTGCAATGATAATTTATTGCGTTGTCCTCTTTCTTGTTTATATTTTATAATAGGATCCACAGATTGAATTGCTGGTTTTTGTACAGGTGCAGGTGCAGTAAGCGCTTTCGCTCCATATTTTCGAACATCCATAGGGGAACAACCCATCTTCTCTGCTCTTTTTTTCAAGATTGAATTCATCTCTTGAGCAGTAATATTTCCATACAAACCTATACTTGAAGCTGCATGCACATTGCCCCCTGATTTACCATCAGGTCGAAAAAATTCACCTTCATCCTTTTTTAGCTCGCCTTTTGCATATATTTTATCAGGATAATCTGTGAGTATTTTTTCATCACTAAGTCTAAACCCTTGCAAATTGATTATTAACCCACATACTTTCTCTATAAAATTTACTGTTATTTTATTGCGATCATCTTGAATGTTTTGTTGATTATGATAGCTAGCAAATGCAGAATATAAAAATAATAATGACGTAGATATCTGCTCTCTCACCCCCTCCTCAGTATGTATATTATGAGAAATTTTCCGAGTAATTAAATCATTAATAGCTTGATTAAAATCATTAACTGCTCTTATTAGTTGATTAAAAATGCTAGGATTTTCACGCAATTTTTTTATCCCGAATTTCTTGTGATTTTTGTCTTTTATAGCGTCTTCTAAAAAATTAGAAAAACCCCTGAGCATTTGTTTGTCTTGTTCGCTGAGTCGAGCATTATCATGAACAAGATGAGGGTTTACCATATCTTTTATATTAGCATATGGAGTTTCAGATAGGGGAGTTTCGTGGTTTTCATTTCTAGCCAATACTGCTTCTGCTATTACTTCTGACTTTAAATTCCCTAAAAGCTTTCCACTCATTACTTCATTCGTACGAAATGCTTTATGTAAAACATTTTCACCTTTTTCATCGACAAATAGTATCACGCGTTCTTTTAAAGTGAGTATAGCTTCATTTGGCGTTGCTCCTGCTTCTTCTTTAGATTCAGCGGGGGAATCAAGTCTTTTGCAAATATCATCAAATAATTGCTGGTTACCTTGATCAATCGATATATGTAAAAATGCCCGCAATAAATGCTCTGGCAAACTTGCAATTTGCTTAGCTTTTTCTTGTTCCCTAGCAACTAGAAGTTCTTGATCATATTTTTCTCGCGATGTTTCAAGCGCATTAAATGCTACCTGCATTTGATGCAAATTTCTAACCGCACTTATTTGTTCTGCCACTGGCTTATTACGATATAAAGTTAATTGTACACCTGCTATGCGGTCTGCGAAAACAGAAGAAATCTGCGCTGGTGTAATCGTTGCCCTATCCTTATTAAAAAAACCCAAGTGTTCATAATAATCTTTGGGTCTACCTGCTAATTTTTGGTAATGATGTAAATGCATAGCAAACATTTCACCTTGGAAATATTGCTCAATAACTCTTGCGCCCAATTGATAAAATTCAGTGAAAAATACAATGTCGATGGGTGGCAATAATGAAGTTGGCATTGGCCAAGAATAGCGGTCTATTAAATTACTTAGCGTGTTAACCTTTTCTTTTAGCGTGTTAACCTCTTCTTTAGGTACTACAGACACAATCGAATCTATATCTTTACAAAAATCTATGGCCAAATATCGTATTATTTTTTCTGGTTTGCCAAAAAACTGGTGCCCATCGCCCTCGGAGCTAGGTGACTGCGCTAATAGCTCTTGTAATTTTGCAACGATATTTTGAGCAGATGAGAGTCCCGATAAAATATGAATTACTGCGTTTAATCCTTTTGATAAGTCAGAAAAAGCTGTTTCTTCCATTTCTTGTTGTCGCTTTTTTAGCTGTATTTGCCGCTGCTGCCATGCTTTTTTTATAACCGCATCTCGCAATGCAGTTCCAAAATTACCATCTTTATCTTTGGTTTTATCCAAGGTACTCTCATTGAATAGCTCCACAGCCTCCACTTGTGTCTTCTCATCAGATAACGCAGTGGTCTTCTCTCCACCCTCTTTTGTTTTGTCTGCTTTGAATTGTTCTATTCCTTTAAGGTTTTTTTCAAAGCATTCTAATTGAATAATTGTATTTGCAATCAGAATTAAAAGATTTTTCAACTTGCCATGTCCAAATTTCCATCCGTTTTTATCACGCGCATCGCAATAAGCTATAGTTATATCTAACAGTTCTGCCAACTTGTCATTTAATTCTTCAATTAATTTAGCGTCATTTTGTATCCTATATTGTTGAGCCTCTTTTTGTCGCAATTTGTCTTCACCTCCAATAATTGTAGCTGGTGCATTCGCTGCATCCTCACGTTCGTCTAATCTAGATTTATCAAGATTAATTAACCGTTTAATTATGGAATGAGCTTCGCCAACTTTTGTAATCAGTGCGGCTATTATCTCTTGCTTACTTTTAGGTTTTTCTGATTTTCCTGCATTATCGCCAGTCTTCTTTAATGTAGATGCAGGGGCTTCTGCATTCGTCTTACCTTTAAGCTTTATTCCTGACTCTGCAGGGTTCTCTTTGGTCTTCATTAATTTAGCTTCAAGCGTTGTTAATAATGATCTATCGTTATCACTAAACATAAATTTTCCCCTCAGGCCTTTCAGCCTAGTTAAATTTGAAATGAATTGTCGAACATAATAGCATACTTACATGTTAAATGATTACGCAAAAAAGATAATTTTTGGTAATTATTCTAGCGCTTGAACCCCAGCATTGTTGACTCTGCAACGTAGGCTGAAGGTGGGGAATCATCAAAATCATCAACGTTCCATCCACTACCTCCAGCGCTTGAAACAGTTTTCATTGAAGAACTAGAACTTCTACTACTGGCTGATGTGCTGGTAGTCGCAAAAGACCTCGTTGAAACTGTACTTGAATAAATATTCCCCCTTGAGTTTCTGATCTTTTCTGCGCGTCGTTTCAGTTCTTGTAAGCCTTCTGCATCGGGGAACACTTCTGCTAAAGCAAATGGCTTTCCTAACAAGGGATGCTTACGTAGGCCATATTTATCCACTTTAAGCGGCAATATATCTTTAATGAGATCATAGTGTTGTTCTGATGGTCTAATCTCTGTGCCGCCTATTGCATTTTTGAACTCAGCTGGTAGTTTGACGGGAAAATCACGCACAATCGCCATGCCAATAGGGCTACGAAAGGTTTCGCCTACATTAATGCTTAATGCTTGTGTCTGTAATTCGTTAGGATATTGGGCTTTCAAATCAGCATCGACGCAAGTAATAAGATGTTCTCTCATTGCAGGGCTAAATAAATGCCAATTTAAAATTAATTCTTGCGGCAGTTTTTTCCAAAAATCTGGCTCAGGTAGAGTTGCTAAAAATTTAGTGCTGAGTTTATCTATATCCAACTCACCGCCAGAACTTATTCTTGTCCGAGCCCGTTCATCATAACCCAACAGGCCATATTTTTTTAAATGCTGCAATATGGCTTTAAAACTAGCTGAAAACTTGCGCCATGGTTTCAAGTCTATGCACAGTACATAAGGCAGAACAGTGCAATCAGTGGTACATTGTGTCGCCCGCGCTAAAGCGCTTAAATAAGCCGCAATGGTAGCTCTTTCTTCTTGAGTAGCATACTTAGGTGATATTAAAGTATCCTGTGCAAAAAGTGGTGCTAATGCTGGTTGTTGTAACAAAAAGCTTGCCACATTTGGAATACGTAATAGATCACCCCATAAAAAGCCACGTTCAACACAATACGCCTGCACGGTGGCAGTAAATCGATAAACATCTCGCGATAACCAGCGCCACTTTGTATTACATTTGTCAGCAATATCATTTGCAATATCTGCTGCCAATAACGGGGCTAATTTAGTATCCCGGCTAAAAACTCCTGCTGCTTCAGGGTTTAGTAATAATTGTCTTAGAGTAAAACCTCGCTTTATACAAAATTGTTTTACCTGGTTAGCAAATTCTGGGCTCTCTGGCTGAAAAATCTTAGAGTTACTCGCGTTACATTTTTCCAATATTGCGTAGGCAATTTTCAAAGTTAACGCTTTGTCTTCAAGTGCTTTCTTACGTAAAATTTCGTCTTTGATAGGACTCAATAATTCGTTGGAGTTAAATATATCCACGACGCCCGAATGCTGTAATAGTAGTTCTTCTAATGTATAGCCACATTCTTGTGCATAGTTTTCAACGCGACTTCTGAATTCAACAACTGGGTTAGCCGTGGCCCCAGCTTGTGTTTGCCAAGCTTTGCATTTGCGATCAATTCTTTGAGCAACTTCTAGCGCTGCAATTTTTACGCCAAAAGTTTTTGGCTGATTTTCTAGTGCTCCCTCAAACCGCACGGGTTTATTAGCTTGCGGCCGCCAATTTTTTAGCGCTTGAAAAAAAACTCCAGTTAATTTTTTTTGTTGAGGAATTTGTGGGATTTTTTGCGCTAATGCCGTTGGGTCTTCTAGATAATTCTCGATATAGTTAAAAAGTTCTTTTTTGGTTTTCTCATGTATGGGCTGCATTAACTCTTGAAATAATCTTGGAAAATTATAGTTAGCTGCAAAAGAAGCAGGGAGTTCTAAATCAGGAGTGAGCGCAATATTCAGCTTATCAGCTTTCTCATCTTCACCCGGTGAAACTGAGACATGTACAACATGTCTCTCATTTCTCACAACATAGCTCACATCAGCCTGCAATTTCTCTGTTGAAACTTTTATATTGCGGATTGCCATAATTCCCCCATTGAATATAATTTACCCCGGTGGTGGTATTTTTCGAGCAGATGATGGTGCCGATGATGCTGAGCTTGCCGTCGATACTGCGCTTGTAGCACTTGTACTGGCTGCTGCTGAGCTCGCAGATGAAGCTGAACTGTTCAGCGTGGAAGTTAAGCTATCGCTTAATACACGCACTAAACTGCTGCCATCTCTACGTGTTAAGAAATGATCATGCCTGGCTTTGGTAGGGTAACCGATTCTTTCTTCTCGTTGTTGAAATACTTTATTTATTTGTTCATCAAGAATCCTCTCTAATCCCTCTGCCATTAATTTAACTTTCTCAATGTCTTTGACTTGAGTGTAAGGAGGTTCCCAACCTGCTAAATCAGGATATGGTTTGACATGATCAGAAGGAAGTTTAAAACCTTGCAGATTAATAATGAGATGTTCAATTCTAGCGAGAACATTTTTTATTATCTGACGGTCTGCGACTGCTATACGGTTATGAAATGCAATAAAAGCTTTATACAATGACAATAATCCCTCAGTCATTGATTCTTCCGCATGTTGTGATTGAGCCACATTTATTTTTAAACTTGGTAAAACCGCCTCAATTAAATTTCTTAAGTTAACTCTTAATGATCGCACATCGCTATCTGTTGTATCCTCAGGGTTGCTAATTTTTTTATTCAGCTCCTTCACAAAATTATCTAGATAGCCACAAAAATCTGTTAGCATTATTGCATCTTGTTCACTGTAGCTTGCGTTGTCGTGGAAAAGATATGGGCGTACCAAATCTTGGATGTAGTAGTGATCTTTTTGGCGAACGGCAACTCTGGTGTAGTGTTTGGCAGCATAAGCAAAAGGTGTTTTATGATCTTTATCTCTAGCCAAAGCAGCTTTGGCTATTACAGCAGTATCTTCAGCAGAAAGTTCATCAAAATTTTCTAAGAGACACTCACACATAGTTTTATGACCCTTCTGGAACGCTTTGTGCAAAGCATTTTGGCCATTTTCATCAGTGGCTAAAATAACTCTTGCTATATCACTCTTTAGACCATCACAGACGAACGAACACTGTTCCACATCATCCTCTTGGATTGCTGAATGCAGAAGAGTAACAATGAAATTTTGCCCCAGAATACCTAAGATATTTACCTGTTTAGCAGCCTCGTCTAATCGTTGTTGTTTTTGTGGGGAAAGTTTTTCTTTGATCGCAGCGATATCCTTTTTAAAATCATGTAATACGTATGTTATTACTTGGGTTTTTACCACAAGTGACCGCATGTCATCGCTAACTTCCGTCAATTGAGTTTTATTAATCTTTTCTTTAAAAGCAACCACTTCAGCTGAATCTGCAGAGCCTATTAATATATCTACTGCATCAATTGTTTGCTGCAAAGTAGTAAATAATACAGCAAAGCTTTCTCGTTCTTTTTGGGCATTTTCTGCGATCTTTTTCTGCTTTTCTTCTTGGCGTTTTATTAGGGTTTGATCTATACCTAAAAATAAAGCAGCCCCATTTTTGTCCTGAACTTTTTTATCAATTGCATTAGGATATGCACGATTATTCTCATCAGAAACTCTAAAACCCTGTAACTTAATTAGCAACCCTTCCATTGGCTTGATAATATTTTCGGCAATTTTCTGGCGATTTTTTTGCTTACTACGGTCGTTACAATAGTCAATAGTTTTTTCAAGTAAATTGAGTAATGCATCTCCAGCTCTTTTTTCTACTGCACCAACTTCTTGTTTGGTTTCTAGTTGATAGGTAGCTATTGGGTTAACTGCATCATAAAATTCTTGCAATAATTTTATAAATCCTGCTCGTTCTTCTTTTTTACTTTTCAATGTCGGCACAGCAATCCCATATTGCGCTTCTTGCGTCTTTTCATCGAGATCTAAAAGTTTTTTTATAGCAGCACAAAATTTTTGTAGTTCGGCCCTATCTTGTTTGGTGAGATCAGCTTTGTCATGTAAAATATTCGGGCTTGCGCTTGTACTTGGAACTTGGCCGCCTTTTTGTTCTAATAAGGCCTCATTTAATGCTAACCCCGCACCACGACCCAAAATTTTTGCACGCATCGTTATCCGCTTTAAGCGATTTACTTTATATAGCGCATTTTCGCCCTGGGGATCGCAAGCTAAAATAACTCGTTGTTTTAAAGTAAGTTCAGCTTCATTTGGTGCTGCTTTTTCCTCTTGTTTAGATCGAGGAGAAACCTCAAATCGTTTGCAAATATCTGCACATAATTTTTCATTATTAGTTTCAATAGCCAAATGTAAAAATGCTATTAATAATTCTTCAGGGAGGTTGGCAATTTGTTTGGCTTTTTCTGCCTCTCTTGCTTCTTGATTGCCTATATCATATTGATCACGAAGCGTTTTAGTTTTAAGTACCTCATAAGCTGATTCTCTTTTACTCAGATCTCTAGCAACCACTATTTGATCAAATACCGGCTGAGCACGGCACTCAGCTAAACTCCGCCATTTAACTCTATCATAAGCACCATGAATGTCTCTGTCAGTTGTTTTATCATTATGTTGAGTCATCCCCAAATAGTAGTAATGATCGCGATAAAAAGCAGTTTGTTTATACTGAGCATTATATTTTTCTAATAATGGGGTTAAACCAATTTTTCTGGAGCAAACAGGATCAATTATTATTTGATAGTAGTCATATAAAAATGCCAAATCTACCGGGACAGGTGCTTGACCGGATAATAAAGAAGCTGGCATGGGCCAGTGATCTGTATCGATCACTGCTGCTAACCCTTGACGTTGCACAGTAGTTAACTGCGGAGCAAGTGCATCAATCTCTTGGCAAAATTTATTGGCGATATATTCTATTATCCCAGTGTACCCTCCAGATGCCGCTGCGGATGTCGGAGCCTGTGGTTGGAATGTTTGACCCATCGTTGTAATAGCTGATTCTATAGCTCTTAATTGCCGTGTTAACCCTCCAACAATTATTGCTTGTTGTTGATTTAATAAATCTCCAGGTGTTTCTTTAGTAATTTTGGCTTTTTCAGCGGCCATTGCTTGTTCAATTATTTCTCGTAATTTTTTTTCAATTTTGATAGCATCATATGTTTCAGTCGCGCGAATAAAAATACCATCATCCGTGATTCCACATAACTTATAAATATAGTTTTTAATTTCAATTACACAATCATATAATTCTGCATTTATTATTAACTTATTATTACCGCAGGCTATATTATGCAATTTTATAGCTTCCATTAATAAAGCTACTAATGCGTCTATTAACGGTTCTTTAAACCTTAATTCATCATTTTTTGTTTGCTTTTCTTTTTGTTTGTTTGTTTGAAATACATCACGATAACTACATATTGATGCCAAGTGCATTAATTCGCGTCGGTTAATTTCTTTTGCAAAAGCTTCATGCGCCGCGCTTACTATATCGTGAAATTGTTGTTGTATAGCAGGTATTGCAATGCCTGCATTAGCCTTTGCCTCGTCAAGCTTTTTCTGGGCATCTTGTAAATAGCCTGCAATCTCATCTAATAATTTTTCATCATTATTACTAAACATAGTCTTCTCCCCCAGGCTGCGGCCCTATTAATGTTAAAAACCCTAAAAAAATTACAAACATAATAGCATACTTAAATGATTAAGAAAATAAGATAACTTTTGGTAATCATTCTAGCGTATGAATGTTTTCATTGGTTTATCGGTGATTTAAACAAACACCTCAGAGGCCGAGGAACCACGACGATGCGTAGGAGTCGGCGGCACACTTACATCAGAAGAAGCAGTCGGTTTTACTGGCACCTTCTCAATTACAACAGAACGCGCTACCAACAAAGTAGCTAGCGAAGGTGATACTCCTGATGTAGGAGAACCTTTTAAGGGCGCTCTCTTGGGACCTAAAGGACTACAATAAGGACTACGATAACGTGCTGGTTGCACGCTACTGTTTGTGGGGGTAGATAAACTTCTACCATCTACTACGGGTGTTGTTGCGGCTGAAGTTGTAGCCGAAGCTGTTTCCACAGAAAGTAGGGTTCTTTTTGCATCAGGATCTGCTGCCTTTAACGTATCCATAGCATTGGTGATTGAGACGGCAAGTGGGGAAGCATCATCAGGTAGGGGCTTAAATGCTTTAAACTTCCCATATACAATAGATCCTGGAGGAGCTTTCAAATCCAGATCCATTCCCATAGCCTGCGCATTATAGTGGTCACATAATGGATCATTAACAATTTCACCTTTTAATGGAAAAACATAAACTGCCCTTCGAGTGGTTTCATCACCAATCTCATCTTTATCGGACTTCAATGTCTCTAGAGGCTCAACTTCAAAGTGCAATTCATAGCCACCACCAGGCATCGGTTGCAATGTAGATAATCTAATACCATGTGCTTTCTCATCGCAAAGCTCTCCCTCTTGAATACTGTTTTGAATAAGTTGAAGAAACAGGTCACTTCTTTCAATGACTGCGATAGGTAAACTTGCAGTCACCTCCCATGTAGCTGACTTTTTTGACACTATTCCGATATTAGGTGACTTCAATAGTGCTGCATCCATTTTGTCAAAAAATTTTGTTTTGTTTTCCAATTTAATTTCATTAGCTGTACTTTGTTCAGTTGTACCTTCTTTACCTAACATAAATTCACCTTAATTTAATCTAAGTTATAATTACACGGGGCAATCTTGTTAAAAAGCGCCCCTGCTGACCGGTATGGTCAAGCTTATTATAAACAAGAAACCTTAAGGTTTTCTTAAGAAAAGCGAGATTTTGTAAGATATTTCTTTACGTTGAAGTCTTACATGGATAGGGGGGGGGTATGGGGATATTACCCCATCACCAAGGGCGTAAAGGGACGGTTATAGACCATGGAGTTAGATCTTGACCATATCATTACCCCGGCGGTGGTATCGACGGGGTAGATGATGGTGGCTGTGACGACGCTGATGATGTCGAACTTGTCGTCGACGTTGCACTTGCTGTGCTGGTACTCGCCGTTACCGCTGAGCTTGTAGACGAGGCTGAGCCTTTACTCCCGCTGCTAACTAAGCTAAGGCTTGATAACGCTGGCACTAAACTACTACCATCCTTCATTTTTGTAGAATCTGGCGTAGGTGCATTTGATTTTTCATCCGCTGGAACTTGAGCACCAGTAGCACTAGCCAGTTTGGCCGCTTGAATAGCTTTATAACCTTCTTCTACTGAATGTGTTTTACCTCCAACCTGACATTTAAATTCCCAAAGCGATTTGGCAAAAGGCTGGAAATCTTTTACTGCCTGTAATGATTCTATAAATTCTATTAGATGATCTCTTGTGGGTGGCGTTTGGATCATCACATTTTGTAGTTCGAAAAATGTTTCACCGCCTGTTTGATATCGCCATTTTGAGTTATCTGGTGTCTCTAGCGGTAAACCAGAATAACTAGCACAGAGCATTCTGGAAAATGCCTCAATGCCACCTTTGTCTCTAAATTTACAGCTATAACAATAGAGACGCAATAACTGGAAATTGAAATTTGGACTATTAATTTGTCTATATTCCCTCAGAAACCATGCATCATTATCCGTACGCTTTAATAATAATTCAGGGCTTAGCATCAAAGCTCTTTTTATCCCGATGCGTTCAAGAGCTATACGGGACACCACATCAGGTAAGTTTTCTAAGTCCTCAGAAAAAAAGGACCCCGTTTTCATAATAAAATGAAATAAAATATCTCCTTCTTTCCCAAACCCTGGTTGATATTTTGTGGTTAATATCTTATATACATCATCATCGGGTAAAATCTCCAACAATCGAGAAAAACCGGGCAATACAACAGATGCTACGCCTGAAAACATAGATAGCAGCAAACCTGAATTACCGCTCTTACCGTCTTTTACATCAGTCAGAAGTATTTTCATTATACGCTGGCATCTACGCGCATATATTGTTTTATTATTTTCTCCTGGCGCGGCATCTTCTTTAGATTCATAAGCAATGGCCCAATCAATAAAATCTTTTAGTTTTATAGGATTTATAGTATTTTGAAATATTGCAAATTGCGTTAATACAAATTGAATTAATTCACCTTCTGTTGCATCATAGGCCACTTTACGCAAATCAGTTTTCACCGGTAACGGCAATAAAGGTGATTTTAAATTTATTTTTCTTCTTTCAAAAGCTTGTAACCGATTTCGTTTAGCTTCTTCGTAGCTATAAGCATCACGTAAAAAAGCAGCCCTTTGTAAAGAAGGAAGCCTGTTTATAAATCTATTAAAACTATCGATCTCAGCCAAAGAAAAACAAAACTTTCCCCAACGAAAAACTTCTCCATTATAAATTTCATCATTTAGCTTAGCATAAAAAGCAAAAAACAATGCTTGTTTTTTTATATCATCTCCTTGCGTATAACCGTTTAGATATCCTACATATAGTTCTTCCAGATAAACTTTATTCTTGTCATCTTTCTGATCTCCAATATAAGGACGTAAAGCTTTAAGTAATGCACTACTACTAGGTATATTGTTTTTTTCAGAATATATCCGCACATAAGCGTGCTGCGGATCAGCGATACCCTGAATAATTACACTAATCAATTCTGAATTTTCTGCATAACCTATTGCTCTTTGGCTCCTAATACTATCGATAGCAAATAGATATTCATCTGGAACTAGATCTTTTAAAAGTCTTCTTGCTATAGCGGGGTTGCCTTGTTGGCATGCTTTATGCCAAGCATTTTGACCATGAGCATCAACTATTGAAACCACTTCTTTTTTTAATCCTTCTTCAGCTTCTAATGCGGTACAGATGCTGTCGAATAATTGAACATCATTTCTTTGAATGGCTTGATGGAATATAATCATTAAATATTCTAAAGGAGCAATTCGAGCAGCAGAAAATATTTTATCTTTATGCAAATAGATTAATATTTTTGTTAGTTTTATTTCGTCTCCATCTTTTTCTTCATAAGGACCTAAAAGAGCATTTCTTAACTCGCTTTCTTTTAATTTCGCCGATAATTCAGCAACGACTTTTGGTACTTTAGCCATGGCCTGGTAATTCGTATAAGATACACTCAGCCTCAACCAGACGTCTCTGAATTTACTAGAACGCTCCATTGCCGCTTCCATTTTTATAAACTTTAAAAATTTTATTGCTTGCTCTAGGGTGGGCGCACCTGCTGCTTGAGTTTTACCCAAAAGAACACCATCGATAAGTTTGCATAATGCATCCAGGTTTCTTTCTTTAGCTGCTTCATCGTTTCCAAGACAACTGTCACAGCACATGTTCATTAACTCTACGCTAATGCCTTGTGCTTTCATGCTAGCAATTACCGTCTGCTGAAGTGCTTCTTTATCTTTTATTTTAAGCTCATCGCGTTTAAGAAAAAAATAAGCTTTGTGCGGATCAAGCATGTTGAGTAGAACAGGAATATGAGATGACTGGTCTTCACTGAGTATATTATCCACTATCCAGACATCCTCGAAATCGACAAGTGTAGGCTTCATCAGATTTTTAACATCTTGTTCCAATTTAGCCGCGCTTTCATCGCCTAGTTCTTCTACTATTTCCGCAATATCTTTTTCAAATTGCAACGTTGTTAAATATGTAATTATTTTTGTAGGTTTTCCAAAATTTATTCCACTTTTCTCATAAGAAGTATCTAAGGCTGCAGTAACATTTCTTTCAAAAATGCCAACAGCAGCTAATTGTTTTGTTCCAACCCTATTATTAACCATTGCACGCACTTGTTTCATTTTTTCGGAAAGAGAAGTATATTCTTTATCTAAGAATTCCTGCTGCGCTTGTGCCGACAGATGCTCATGCCTTGCTTTAGTAGGGGAGCCAATTCTTTTTTCTCGTTGTTGGAATACATCATCTATTTGCTTAGCAGGAATTTCTTCTTCTCTTATTTTTTCATCAGACTTAATTTCCTTAATTTGATCGTCTTCAAAGTCATATTTAGCTAAATTATCATGTTGCTTAACATGTCTAGAAGGAAGCTTAAAACCTTGCAGATTAATGATGAGGTATTCAATTCTAGCGACAATGTTTTTTATTTCACTAGGATCTTTTGCGTAGCTATAAAATGCAGTAAAGGTCTTATGTAACACTAATAAACTGGTGGCTATTAATTCTCCCCCATGATCCGCGCTCATACCCTGTTGTAAAGTACGCCTATATTTGTTAATTAAATATTTTACTGCGCTAATTATTCTTGTAGCAGAGTCTTGTTGTTCCACTATTTTTTGTAAATTGTCCTTGTTTTGCTCTTGCATAGCATCGAAAAACTTAATTATATAATTATAGAAATCTGTTAACATTACTTTATCTTGATCACTGCAACCTGGGTTGTCATGAACAAGATGTGGGCGCACAAAACCTCTGATGGTTTCATCCTGAGTATAATCAAAAGGTGTATTATGATCTTTATCTCTGGCTAAAGCGGCTTTGGCTATTGCAGTAGGGTCTAAACCCTTTAAGAGTAATTCGCATATAGTTTTATTACCCACACGAAATGCTTTATGCAAAACATTTTGGCCATTTTCATCGGTAGCACTAATAACGCTTGCTTTTTGTGATTGTTGTTCAGCCTCAGGTTTTGCATCAAAATTGCTGCAAATGGCCATACAGAGTGGTTCATTACTTTGCTGAACTGCAAAATGCAAAAGAGTGACAAGTTCATCTTCGCCATATAACTTAGCCATATTTTCAGCTGCAACTAGTTTATCTAATTGTCCTTGTTTTTGTACAGCAAGTTTCTGTCTGATCGCATTAATATCTTTCTTAAAACCAGTCATTACATAATTTAGCACTTCCGTCGCTACCCCAAACGGTTGTGTGTCATCATTAACATCGGCCAATTGCAATTTACTGACATTTGCTTTAAATGCGTTAACTTCAGCTAGCTTTGCAGTATCTTGCAACTCATCTACTGCACTGATTATTTGCTGTAACGCGGTAAATAATGCAACAAACCTTGTTCGTTCTTTGTTGGTTTTTTCTACTTTTTTTCTTTGTATTTCCTCTTGTCGATTTTTTAGTGTTTCGTCCATTCTTGCAAATGAAATGAAACTCTTTTTGTCCTTGAGTTTTTTATCAAGCGCATCATCTAATTTGGCAAACGCCGCAGGATAACCTTGCAAACATTTTTCAGAAGCTCTAAAACCTTGTAGATTAATTATCAGTTTTTCAATTTCCACGATAATTTTGGAGTTAATCTTCTCACGGTTTTCCGATTTGCTACGGTTGTTACAATACCCAATAACTTTTTCAAGCAAATTGAGTAATGCATCCCCCACTCTTTTTTCTACACCATAAGGGTCTTCTTGTTTAATTTCTGTTTGGTAGGTAACTATGGGGTTCATTGCATCATAAAATTCTTGCAATGCCTTTATAAAACTTGTTCGTTCTTCTTTTTTCCTACCTTGCACAGTCGGCACAGCAATCCCATATTGATCTTCTTGCAATTTTACATCGAGATCTAACAGGCTTTTTATGGAAACACAAAATTTTTGTAGTTCTGCTCTATCTTGTTTAGTGAGGCCAGCTTCATTATAAAGAACATCAGGGCCTGCCGTTTTCGAACCTTGCGGATCTTTGGTATAAGCAAGTTGTGTATTACCTTGCGTATCTGCTTGTACTAATGCCTGTGCTCCGACAACAATTCCTACACCCTTCAAAAGTTCTACACGCATCGCTGCCCGTTTTAAGCGATGTGCTTTATGTAATGCATTTTCACCTTGGGCATCTACTACTAAAATAACTCTTTCTTTTAAAGTGGATCCAGCCTTATTTGGCATTGCACCCGCCTCTTGCTTAGATTCAGCGGAAACTTCAAATCGTTTACAAATATCTGTAAATAAATTTTCATTATTAGTTTCAATAGCCAAATGTAAAAATGCTATTAATAAATCTTCAGGTAGGTTAGCGATTTGTTTGACTTTTTCTATTTCCCTTGCTTTTTGGTTTTCTCGATCATATGCTGCGCGAAGTTCTTCGACTTTAAGCACTTCATGTGCACGCTTTGCATTGCCTGGCATTCTAGCTGTAGCTATTATCTCCCGTATAGGAAGACTAAAATAATTACTCAAGATTAGATCTGTAATTTTTCTATACTTAGCGCTAACTTGTACTTCAGTTATTTTTTCCCCCGAATTATCAAAGCCCAAATGGTGATAATAATCGCGATTAAAAATGAACTTTTTATTAGCGCTCTCGTGTTTTTTTAATAGTTCTGTTATACCAATTTTTTTATATAAAGTAGGATCAATTGTAATACGGTAATAATCAAATAAAAATGCAAGATCAACTGCATTCGCTATGGATGGCTGAAAAGGCAGCAGTGAATCTGGCATCGGCCATTGATAGCTGCTTATTAACGTTACCAAATCTGTACGTTGTGTATTATTTAAAAACGGAGTTAGTTTATCGAGATCATCACAAAACTTATTAGCGAGATACCCTATTATTTTTCCTGGCATTCCAAGTATTGTTAGTTGGTCCGCTGCAGGTGGTTGCAATGCTTCCTCTAAATTTTTTTTAAATTCACTAACTGCATCTTTTTGCACTTTCGTTGTTTTATCATTCACAGGTAGCATATTATCTATGCTTGCACCCAAACTCTTTAATTTCGCTGATAAGTCATTAAAATCCGCTCCCTGTTGAGCTAATTTTGATACCCCATCTTCTTTTTGATCAGTGTTTTTATCGCTAGTTTCTTGTTGAAGATTTATTAAATTTCGTAGTTTTTTCAAAATTTCTTTAGCATTATACTTTTCTTTTTTCTTAGGAAGTTCTAAAATATCTTCATTATCTTCAATGCCCCATAAGCTAAAAATATAATTTTTGATTTTTTCAAGAAAACTCTTTACTTCTACGCGATCGCTTTTTTCACAAGTGTTATATTTTTGTATACCAAATTCTAATAAAGCCAGCAAATCATCTGATAATGTTGATTTCAACCGATTATCCACAATCACTCTTTGAACCACTCTTTGTGATTCTTCAAGCATTTGCACAGGGCTGGAAACATGGCCTATTAACATTAATTGAGAGGTTTCATACCCCAGAACAGCAGTTCCAAGCATCAACAATATTTCATCTATTTTTCCTGTAAGCGCTTTTTGTTCGGCAAGAACAGACTCGTCTTTATCTTTAACAGATTGCAAATAACCCTGAATTTCATTTAATAATGCTACGTCACGATCACCAAACATAAATTATCTCCTTAACCTCAATCAAATTAATATTAAAAAACCTAGAAAAATTGCGAACATAATAGCACACTTATAGGTTAAAAGATCATGGGGTCAGATTTTGACCATATCATAACCCACAAATCGTAGGTCGGCTCAAGGAGCGCCAGCGACGGAGCCGACATAACAATGCTAATTAACATCTCATGTCGGATCCGCTCAGCCAATGTCTCAAAAAACATTGGCATTTATCTGCCAAAAAGAGCTGGAATTCATAAATTATAATGGCTGAGCTTGATCCGACCTACTTGTGGGTAATGATATGGTCAAGATCTGACCCCATGATCTATTGCATTTACTCAATATACTGAGTAAAATCACTCAATATACTGAGTAATTCCAAGAGACCAATCGTATGAACAAACGCCCTATCTTTAAGCTGATACTGTCGCGCATCCTGGAACAACGCCGTTTTATCCAGGTATTAGCAGGCCCACGCCAGTACCACTACCCTCGCGCATTATTTAGAATTGCTCACTAACGTCGGCATGGTAACGGGATTAGCAAAATATTCTGCACATGAAGTACGCCAACGCGCCTCCAGCCCTAAACTGCAAGTGTTAAATACCGCACTTATTTCTGCGCAAGCTAATCTTACATTTGAAACTGCACGCCGTGATCCTGTTTATTGGGGGCGAATTGTTGAATCTGCCGTGGGGGCGTATTTACTAAATAGTGTAATCGGCACACCCATCGAAATATTTTATTGGCGCGAAGGAAATCACGAAGTAGATTTTGTTATTCGTAACGGAGAAAAACTCATCGCGATTGAAGTCAAAAGCACAACACGCAAAGAAGCGCTACCAGGGATGGATGCATTTAATAAACTCTACAAGCCCGATAGAATGTTATTGGTAGGTGGTTCCGGCATCCCTTTGGAAAAATTCTTGCAGATGTCGGTGGTAGATTTGTAAGGGGCGCTTATTACAACCACCCCACTCACTTTCCACATTTTTACTTTTCTTTATTTTTATGATAAAGTTAAATGTAAGCTTTTATATTATCTATTCGCCTATAAAAACACGAGTTCCACATGCAACCTTCATTATTAGAACAAAGCTTTGAAGCTGAAGTGCGAGAAGCCAAGATTGATGCTACCAAGCTTCATAATTTTTTTATAAAATTAGTTTCGTCTACTTTAAGAGGAAAAAGCAGAGGGAGTGATGATGTCAGGCGAATGGCAAGTGAAGAAAGGAATAAACAAAATGAATTCTTCAAGAGCGCTTCTACCAAAGAGAGGGAATATACGGCTACGAAAAATGCCGCATATCTTGCTTTACTGCGGCAGTTTATCTATCTACATGTTGCTGAGAGTTTAAGACCATCTAGTTTTTTAATTGTTCTACTAGAGTCTGTTATTACAATAGGCGGAACAGGGCCAACTAAACCTCCAATTGAAGATTTTTATCAACAAATATTGCCAGTTGTCTTTAGTAAAAAAGATTACCAATCATTAGATGCTACTTTAAAAAAAGATATTGTTAGAAAAAAACTAAAGCAAACGGCCATAGATGAATTTGCTTTTGAAGCAGCCCATGTAAATAGAATTGCTGCTAATGCTTCCTCAACATACCCAAATCCTATTTTAGAGTTTCTAAAATCTGAGCTAATGAGTGATAATTTTGTTTGGAATTACGAGTTGGTTAAAGCTGTTAAAGATTTAGCAGATAACTTAAAGAAAATTCTTACTGAATCTATTTCGGTTGATAATATCGATGCAGCCATTCCATGGCTCAGTGAAATTATCATTTTTATTTTTAGATTTCACACGCAGCTAAAGCTTGATACTGATTTCATTCTAGAACCACTCGATCAGGTCCCATCACAAACAGTAAATAACTTAGTGAAGATTTTTGCAGAACATTATCATATAAAAATTAGTTGTTTGCCTGAATTTAAAAAATTTGAAAAGGGTGATAGAAAAAAAGATTTAGAGCTTTTTATGGATTTCATAAACGGCATTAAATTTGGTGGTGAATATAACGCTGCAACTGTGGCTAAATT
>Ga0206983_123_pt1 | contig 29725 bp, 31 predicted proteins | sample Alteio_BWMinCont_15_FD_153306 | JGI IMG/M metagenome (GOLD analysis project Ga0206983, IMG submission 153306) | Enriched cells from forest soil in Barre Woods Harvard Forest LTER site, Petersham, Massachusetts, United States -... | ecosystem: Environmental > Terrestrial > Soil > Temperate forest >... | reverse complement strand
ATTACTTAATGATGTTTTAGTATATAAAAATCACGGGAAATTTTATCAAGCGCTTGAACAACAATTACAGCAAGAAGATCAAATTAACAAAGCGCGAAAATCTCGTCATCGCTTCAGTAGTAGATATACGCCCTACTCAAAGCCTGTTACTGATGTTCCAACTGATCTAAATCCTCATGATTTAGGCCAACACAAAAAACCTGATTCTATTACGGTTAACGAAGCCTTAGAAAAACTGTTAAACTATGTTTGCTCTACTTGCAATGATATCTTGCTCAATTTTTTGAATGATTTCAGAAGTATTAAAGAAGAAAAAGGAATTGACCTAGCCCGTTTACGAGATATAAGAGATGAATTCTTAGCTTCGGGGGATATAGATTATAAAAAAATTCCTATCGCCGATAAATTAAAATTAGTTAATGCTTTCTTAGCGATAACTGAATTTAGAGCTAAGAAACTTGCTGAAATTGAAACTCTTATTAGCAATACCAAATCCACATTTAATAAAGAAGACGAAATTAATAAGCCAGTTTCATCTGACGGAAAGACTAGATTGCATTTTTCCTGCACAGGCGGAGATGAACAAGATGTATTAGCCTTGTTGGAGGAAAAAGCTGATCCTAATGTAACCGATAATAGAGGGTTGACTCCTATTACGTGTGTAGCAGCGTCACATGCCGTTGGTGATCAAGAACGTTCGTTGTCTTGGATGAATTTGCAGAAGCATCTTAGCAAAGATGAAACAAATACCATTTTACGGGGATTATTAGTTGAAAATTTGCTAGAGAGTAACCATCTTGGACCCGCAGAAGAATTTTATGATCTGCCCAATGAATTTTTTCAAGAATTAGCAAGAAGAGTGGCAGGTCATGATGTTGACGGTAACAAACTTAAAGAGGCAGTAGATCTTCACACCGGTCTTAATTTTTTTGTACAACGCATTACAAGGAACCTGCCCGAACTAACTAGAAATAATGCATTAAATATTGTTTTTGCATTAATTCGGGAAAACCTAATCAAACCTTCTAAAGATGTTTTGCTTTATATTCCTTGTAACGAACTTCGTCAAAAACCGTTAGAGTATTTTGCTGATTTAGCCAAGAGGCATACCAACGACCGTTTAAATGCCGAACAAATGCGTGGTGCTCTAACGACTACATGCTCAGAACACATCATAGAATTACTATTAAAATTTGGTGCAGTAATTGAAGCGGCAAACGACGGCTTCAGCGCTTTAGATTATGCTCTAAGCAATTTTAACCTTCATATAATAGAAACGCTACTTACGCTAGGAGCACGACCTTATATACAAATCACAGAAAACCCAGAAATCTATAAAATAGAACATTATTTATATATTTATAACCAAATATATTATGGCAACAAAACACAACGAAATCAGTTTCATGCAGCCGCAGAATTAGTAAATTTATCCATGGTTTTTCAAGAGGGAGATACGTTATTAAATAGATTGTTGCATAAACCTCGGCCAGACTCTAAAGGTGAAGAAGATTCTTCTCAAGACCAACAACAAAACATTATTAAAGAACTGCAACAAATGCTTGATGAAAAAGACGAACATGGAGACACGCCCTTAATGATTGCATTAAAAAAAGGATACCAATTTAATGTTATTGCGTTGTTAAAAGCGGGAGCTTCTTGGCAAGAGCTACATCTTTCTCACCCAGAGTTATTTACAAAACTTATAGAATACGCGAAGACCGATCTAACTTTATTGCCTGTAGTATTTGAAGCTGTACTCATGACCGATCCCCCATTTTTTATCAAACCTCAAGATGGCGTATATGCATATCATATAGCAAAGCAAATACAACTCAATAAAACTCATCCAGAATTGTTTGAACGAGTAGCTTTTGAAACCCATAGACAAATTAATTCGCTCGAAGAAAATGATGATGAAACTGGTGATGATTCTCTGCAACGTCTACGTTCAGAGATCTTAAAAGATTTTCCACAAGAAGTGCAAATGGGTCAACAAGATGATGATGAAGAAAATAACGAAGGGGATGAAGAAGGGGATGAAGAAACAGCAGAAAACGAAGAAGATGAAGAACGAAATTATGAATCGACGCGCCCTAGGTGGTAATGGTCATATTGCTATGCATCCTGACCTTCTTGCCGCACAAAAATTGGTATACGAATCATGTAGATTAACATGCACCAATCTCATGCAAGAAGCAGAAAGCGCAGAATATGGCGCATGTACCTTTGAAATAAATAACCACCCTATTAAATTCCGCACTGCAAAAATTACACCCACAAAAATCGGCCAATTTGTCACACTGTGGAAACGCATCGGCAATGGCCCGATTCAACCGCACGATATAACAGATAAAGTGGAGCTATTTGTGATCAGCGTCCGCAACGCCAAATTTTTTGGTCAATTTGTTTTTCCAAAAAATGTATTGCACGAAAAAGGCATCATTGCCAAAGCAGGAAAAGGCGGCAAACGCGCCATGCGCGTCTACCCACCCTGGGATAAAACCCAAAGCCCACAAGCTAAAAAAACTCAAGCTTGGCAAGTACAATATTTTTTTGCGATTGATGCAGATAAAGGTGTTGATAAAGAAAGAGTGCGGGGGTTGTTTGGGGGTGTTAGTCGCAGATCGTAATCCACCGTTTTTTCTGAGGGAATAAAAAAATGAAAATTTTAGCAATATCAGGAAGCTTAAGAAAAACTTCCTCTAACACAGCAATGCTACGAGCTGCCATTGCAGTGTCATCAAAAATAGCCGGTGTTGAAATGCGTTTATATCCGCCCGAAGATCTCGAAATGATTCCCCACTTCAACCCCGATCGCGATGTTGAAGGCACTGTGCCTCAACCTGTCTTAAAATTTCGCGCAGCACTGCAAGAAGCAGATGCGATCTTAATCGCCAGCCCCGAATATGTAGGCGGTGTTTCAGGGCTACTGAAAAATTCATTTGATTGGGTCGTCAGCAGCGCAGATATCGAAGTGTATGACAAACCTTTTGCAGTATTGAATCTCTGAACCGCGCCACAGAAGCCGATGAGGATTTAAAACGCATTATCAAAGCAATGGGCGGAAATTTAATCGAAGCCGCATCCGTGCAAATTCCACTGAAAAATAATGTCGTGACCGTAGAAGGATTACTAAAAAGCCCGCCACTGATGCAAAAATTAGAAAAACTTTTGCGAGATTTTAGTGCGACAATGAATCACACAGATAAATAGCTGAAGTTAAAATTACTTAAAATTTCTGTTCACAAGCTTTGCTACATTCCGCTGCTAATACATTCTGTACAAAACGTATCCCTGTATTGCGCGCGGATAAAGCGCATAAGAGAAATTGAACTACTACTAAAAGAATAATAAATAACCATTGTGATATTATCGCTTTTATAACAATGGCAAAAATTATAGCAATCATAGCTATAATTAAAGTTAAACTCGTACAATCCCTGAATAGTAAATAATTTCGGTGGGCTTCTTGCACACGTATATCATGTTCATTTTTTTTATAAATCCTATACCAAAGTTTATTCTGTGCATCAGGATTCACTGGAAGTTCCCCTAGTTTCTTTTGGAGAACATTTATGTCAATCCGAACATCACGATTAGCAAGTTCTGAAAATGCCCTATGTCCTGGTAACACATGATGCACACGCCAGAAAACTAATATCGCTTTAATATGAGATGGTATAATTTCATTCATAAATTTGACCAATATAATTCCTATTCCTGCCGTTGATGTCAAAAGCGTTATCTTTGATAGAATGTTTAATATAGTTCCATCAAATGATAACCCAGTTAAAATCGATCCCAATAACAATGCGTCAATAATAATAAGAATCCAGATCGACCGGAAATTCATCATTTTTAGCGATTGATGATTTGTTGCAACATTAGTAGCCATAATCATTACTCCTTTTCTGATTTATATCAGCCTGACAATCAAATATCAAAAAAATTATTGCTTCTATGTATTGTTATTACATTACTTTTAGTATAATAGATCTTTTTATGAGCATCTTTAAATAAATACCCTAATTAACACCAAGTTACAACAGTCCCAGGAGGACATATGAAGGCCAAGATTACCTTTTTCCCAGTTGATAATGGGGACATGACGCTAGTACAACTCGCTGACCCAGATCAAACCTGTCTATTAATTGATATGCACATTCGCCAAGCTGCCGATGATCCAGACGACGATACCAGAGACGTCGCTAAAGATTTGCGAGAACGCCTTAAACGTGACAGCAGCGGACGCCCCTATGTGGATGCATTTTTATTAACTCACCCCGATAAAGACCATTGTAGCGGCTTAGAAAACCATTTTCATCTAGGCGCGTTAGAGGACTATGCCGATGATGAAAAAGATGATACCCAGAAGAAAATAGTTATTCGACAATTATGGTCTTCTCCAATGATATTTCGACGAGCAAGTAAAACTCATACTCTATGTGACGATGCCAAAGCCTTTAACACAGAAGCTAAACGACGGGTACAAGCCAATCTAGATCAGTCATTTATAAATATTCCGGTTGGCGACCGTATCTTAATCTTAGGAAAAGATATTGATAGCAAAACAGATGATTTAAACCCTATACTCATAAAAGAGGGTGGGATCTTTTTCGGGATCAATGGTTCTGCCAAATCCTATCTAAAATGTCACTTGCTTGCACCAGATTTGGCAGAAGATGATGATACTGAAAGTCGACTTTCAAAAAAACCACTCCAGTGTAGTGCTAAATCTAACAATTGCCGCAAGCGAGACTGAGCCAAACGGATGTCGATTTTTAGTAGGTGGTGACGCAGAGGTTTTAGTTTGGGAAAAAATATGGGGGCGAAACAAAGATAATAGTGAAGTTCTTCAGTATGATCTGTTATTAACGCCACATCATTGTTCATGGCATACTTTATCTGATGATAGTTGGTCTGAGAATGGTGAAAAAAGCTAAAGTTTCTGTCGAAGCACGTTTAGCCTTGTCACAGGCACACGAAGGCGCTCGAATTGTAGCTAGTAGTAAACCCATTCTTGACGATGAAAACGACCCACCCTGCATCAGGGCAAAACGAGAGTATGAGTGCATATTAAATGAAGTTGGTGGCGCATTCTATTGTACAGGAGAACCTCATGAGTACGGTGAGGTAAAACCATTAGAATTTGAAGTAAGTAAAGAAGGGGTTACACTTAAAAAAAGTGATCTTTCAGCTGCAGCTATTATCACGTCTTCTCCAGCACCGAGGGCGGGTTAATTGAATACAAAATATTTTGTTTTCGGCAAAACGCTATCGAATCTGGATGCAGGGTTACTGCAGTATGAGATAAGTAAAGAATTATTGAAAGCATGCTGTGCTCATCCCAGTTTTCGCGTTATTGAACTAGGGTCGTATACCTATCCAAATAATGAAAAAGCCGATGTAATTATTGTAGAATGCACAAACGATTCTGTTCCTTCCCGAAATTCCGTTGGCATTAAATTAAAGGAACGTCTGGCACTTCTTTACTGCCCTTCCCCACCTAATAATTTTCCTCATGAAGTTAGAGCACTAAGACAAGATTTTCCAGTTACACTCCACCAAAACCACGTACTGCAAGGCGAGCCAGCTTCCTTATGCCTTTATTTCGAAGGATGGACACACATAGAAAGAAGTTGGACACCTCAAAAGTACCTAAAGCGTATTTTATGGTGGCTCGAACAAACCTCACATGGAACCTTGCATAGAAGTGACCAGCCATTAGAACATTTATACTTCGCATCTAATTGGCAAGTAATATTGCCTCCCGATTTTGACAAAAACGTTAATGATGCCAAAAAAGCTTTAAAATTGGATATTATTACTGAAATTGACAACACAAAAATAATTTTGAGAGGAACATATATCGACAGAAAAAATTTTAGTATAAATACGGGTTTATTTGATCACTTGGTTCTTGATTTAGCTCCCGTATCACACGGCCCAATCCAAGTTTTTCCATCCACTCTCGGTGAACTTCATGACCAACTTTCTGAAAAAGGATCTGATCTCGCTGAGCCACTCTATATTGCAATTAAAAATTATGTAACCTCAGATGGTATTGATAAACCATGCCCTACAAAGAAAAAAAATATCTTACTTATTCTTCATATTCCTAAAACCCGCTTACCCGGAATTAAGCCTGAGCAATATCAATATGATGATAAAGGTTTTTGCATTATGGGTGATTTAGCAACATTAGGTATTGCGATTGGTGCTCTTATAAAAGATCCTGATCATAATAAACATAAAGTTTATGTCGATAATTTCACTACATCTTGTAAAAAAGATGGCGGTTGGCGAACATTACCTATTGTACCTATAGATATAAAGCATGCAGCTTCACTCGAAATAGCAAATAAAATATCTGGTATCCCTGAAAATAATTCTAGGTTTAAGGGAATTTTAGCAGGTGTTGGTGCTCTTGGTAGTGCTTTAGCTGAGATATGGTCGCGTGAGGGTTGGGGTGAATGGACATATGTCGATAATGATATTTTACAACCCCATAACATTATTCGACACACCGGCAAAGATTTTCATATCGGCCGATTTAAAGCTATTGTTGTAAAACAAATATCTGAATGCAATTTTACGGAAAATACCATAATACACGATGCAATCAATGCAAAGATAACAGATTCTAAAGACCAAAGGGTATGCCAAGCTATTCAAATAGCTGATCTACTCATTGATGCAACAACGACCCTCGAAGTTCCACGTGATTTATCTGCTCTTGAAAAAAGACCAAGATTGGTTTCCGTTTTTATAACTCCATCTGGTATGAGTTCTGTATTGATACTCGAAGATAAAGAACATTTAATCCCTCTATCTGCTTTAGAAGCTCAATATTATCGCGCTATACTTCACGAGGAATGGGGTAACGATCACTTAAATGGGCACTTTGGAGAACTTTGGACTGGTGGTGGTTGCCGTGACATTTCGATTATACTTTCAAACGAACTAGTCCAAGTACATGCGGCTACACTTGCTAGACATATTAGAAAAAAAGTCGAATGTGCTGATGCCAATATTTGTACCTGGTCATTAAATGACGCCACGGGGGATATTTTTTCCCATAATATTCCAGTAAACCCCCCATCAATTACAGTATGTGGGTCATGGAATATTATATGTGACGAAGCTATTTCCCAAAAGCTTCACACTCTGCGAGCAGCGAAATTACCCAACGAAACTGGTGGTATTATCCTTGGTTATTATGACCATAAGGAAAAAAAGCTTTATTTAGTTGATGTATTGTCAGCGCCCGAAGACAGCCAAGAAGATCAAGCCAGTTTTATCCGAGGTAAACTTGGTTTAGATGAAAAGCGTGTAGCATGTCTTAAAAGGACTGCAAATATAGTTGATTATGTGGGAGACTGGCATTCACATCCTAATAACACCTCTACACACCCAAGCACTTTAGATAATCAATTATTGTTACAACTAGCGCAAGTAATGAAACAAGATGGTCTTCCCATTTTGATGGCTATTGTAGGAAAAAATGATATAAATTTTTCTTTTAACCCCCCATAATGTTATATGCTGAAAATTTATTTATCAATTTAACAGGTGTATTTTAATGATAAAACAGTTGCGGGTAAACAACCATTATAGATGGTGAGCTTAATGATAGATGGGATTATATCTTTAAAAAAAACCAAAAATGGTATCCGCTTTTCTGTTCTCGTAATAAATAATAATGAAATTGAAAGGTAAGGTGAAAATAGTCAATGTTTTGTTCTTTCATTAATAGCGTCACCTATGCAATTTCCGAAGAAAATAAAAATACATGTATCGCATTAAATAACTATTTTAACCGTGCACTACAATCAACCCCGGCTTAGATTGGCTTGGAAGTGTATAAGCAAATAAAAGAAATATATAAAAGTATTGGTTAAGCATAATGTTTAATATTTTTATTCCGACTTAACGTCCCCAAAACTACTTTTGCGGCTTATAATCAAAAATCTGCCCACCAAAAATTGTTTAATAACTTGACTACTTCTGATCAGATCTAATTTGATTCAATTCGAAGGTTGAACTTTGATATTTTATATGCTAAGTTATAGATTAAATAGAAAATATTGTAAGTAGGTGTCTTACGAAATTAAGGATAAAACCATGAACTTTCTGCCATTAATTAGAGAAATTGAAAACTTTAAAGATAAAATTTCTAAAATCGACGCTCAAATAGTCAGTTTAAAAGCAAGTAAACAAGCTTTATCTGACTATTTATCTGGTTTAGAAAACGCACTTGATCTCTTAGCTAAACAACCACGTTCAAGTTTAAATCATCCACAATATCCTTCTCACCTCAACTCCGATTTAGATTTAAATAATAAGGAAATTATACATTCCACTTACCCTGATAAATCTAATACATTGGTTAATTCGATATCTAACACATTACCCAATTCATCACCAAGCATGTTACCGAATAATACAACAATACTGAATGCAACATCGAGTCTACCAATGACTTTTCCTAGCAGCCCAATATCTAGCACAAAATCTAGCCTACTATTGGCGTCAGACAATATCCCATTGTCGAATTCATCATATAGCCCAGTAAAAAAATCAACTTCCACAGCAAGAAATTATTGTTTGGCACATAGCCTACGAACAGAAAGCCAACTTGCTAAAGTATATAATATTTTAATAGAAGCCGGTGATGCAATGCACATTGATGAAATTTTAAAGCAGCTAGGGGATGAAAGTATCAATAAAAAACTTTCGTTAGTGGGTTCATTAACTAATTATATTAAGAAAGATCTTATATTTAAAAGAGTCGCACCAAATACTTTTGATATAAAAAGTAGGGGGTAAACACCCATGATGTCCATATATCTATTAAATATGTTAAACCTAAGAGATGTAATAGCATCCCTTAGGCTTTTATTGCGGCATGCCGCACCACTTTGTCTATTAGCTGTAGACACACCATTCCAGAATGTTTCTCTGGTTAAGGAGGATGACAAATTGGTTAGCAACCATCTGGTCACGACCTGAGCCAAATGGCAGTTTCGACTGCCTTACTCATATTACATACATAATAGCAATGGATCAATTATAAAACCAATATAGTTGGTACGTGTTACTTATTGTTGTAATTTGAAAAATTAAGGATTAACAAGCTGACGGTATCAAGCTATCGGCTTTTAACCACAGGACATTCGAAGTATGCCTGCAAAAAGATTATGATTCAGTTAGATGTTAACTGCGTCCTATTTATTTGCCAAGAGAGCTTCTTAATTTAACTTTAACTATAAAGAGGTAATTTATGATAAACGCCAATTGGATAAAAACCACAAATGGATATTGGCCTAGTTTGAAAACTGTTAATCTATCTATGGTGAATCAACTCGGTGTATATATTATTTGGTATCAAGGAAATCCTGGACGAGTAATAAGAGTAGGCCAAGGCGATATTGCTAAAAGATTAGATGAACATCGAAACAACCCCCAAATTACAGTATATGAAAAATTTGGTGAATTATTGGCCACATGGGCAATTTTACCATCTCACTATTTCGATGGAATAGAAACTTATTTAGCGCAAAATTATTTACCATTGGTAGGAACACGTTTTCCAGATGTACCTCCGATTCCTGTAAATACTCCCAAATAGTAGTTGTAGAGGTCATGCTTTTTAATGGCCTCTATTATTTCAATGATACTGATAACATATCCAGGTAACTCATTTCAATAGCTACCACATTTCACTCATTTTAAAACTTATAAAAATTATATTTTAGCTTTATCACTCATAATAATATTCGCTAGCTTAAGATGTATAAAATCTTTTCCATAGCTAGCGCATCTCGCCTGCTCTGCTGTGTAATTTCCCATGCAAAGTTTTTGCTTCGCGGACAATATCAGTCAACGCCCAAAAATAACCGTCGATTAATTCTTCATTCATTGTTTCGAGTTGGCATTGGCTGCCAATATATAAAAGTGCTTCAGCTTGAATCAAACGCTTACTGACGTTGTCATAAATCTGTTGGTACGTTGCTTGTGTGTTGAATTGGTAAATATCAGAGGGGGCGTTATTGTTTTGAGTATCCATGTTTCATTCCTAGAGTTTTGATCTTGAGAATCCACCATAAAAAATCTATGGTGGGGGTGATCTCAACGTCTCTAAGAACGTCCGGGGCGTTACCGCTACCCGACACCCCCGTCGTGAAAACGAAGGTAATAAAAAACTAGCATTACAGTGCTAGTAAAACTGCTTAGAGACTTGTGAGGATAGGAATTATCCGCTGAGGGAGGTGGGGTCGTCAACATTAATTTTCCACCCAGGTTATTACCCTATCGAAAGTACATGAGGTAGAATAATGTGATCTTAAAAGCATCTTATGTCGGATCCGTCGCTGCGCGACTTGATCCGACCTACGCAACTACCTGTGGAGTGAGAAGATTTTTGATGCGGAGGTGGTTGAGGAGATATTTGAGTAGGGATCGGGGAAAACCTAAATCCCCCCTAGCCCCCCTTTTTCAAAGGGGGGAACAGGAAATTCAGCAAGGAGGAGAAAAACATAAGATTGCCACGTCGCTGCGCTCCTCGCAATGACACAATAAAACAATTACGAAGTCACCCCGTATACGCCGCCGGCTGATCCGGAGCCGCCGAAGATGGTCGTGCTCGCGATGCCGAACAAGCTGGGTAAAAATATTAGTGCTGCGCCGACGAACAATAATGCAATCGGTGTACCGATAGGAATTTGGGTTGGGTTATCTTTGTGTTGCTTAAACTTTAAAATTGAGCTTAAAGTAAAACCCATGCCGCTAATATATGAACCTGCGGTGATCAATTTTGCAAGCCCATAAAAAGAACCGGTTACGTTAGTGGCGATAGTGCCGATGCTAGGGCCGGAGGTAATCGCGTAAGCACCGCCCGCATACAAACAAGCGAACGATACCACTGACGTTAAAATAAGATAGAACCACCTTTTGGTATAACGTATTTGATTATGTTTGTGTTTCATAGACACACACTGCTCCTTGACAAAGATAACTGAAAGATGGATAAAACTGCTAAAGAATGACAGAAACAAAAGCATTCTACAAGATCCAATAATAAAAAAATAAGCAACTTCTACTTAACACTAAGCGATGGGGATACTTAAGGGGAGAAGCGCAGCTCTCCCCTTAAGTGGCCGAGCGCGAACTTGTTCGCGCCGGTCATATATAACAGGAAGCCATTCCCGCAAGGGTTTAGCGGGAATGGCTGCACAAAAATTTACTTATGCTATCCCTATGCTATCCCGCGTTCGGTAATTGTTTAAAGTCCGGGTTTTTACTGTATTCGGTCATTATTTCTTCAATTAAGGTGTCGATAATACCCAATTTAGCATCTTCGGTGATCATCACCTGCTCTTCTTTTAAATTACCTAAACGTTTTTCCACCATTTTGGCGATGGAGCCAGCGGGGAATATGGTCGCCAAAATACGCCGTGCCTCGACCGGCCCTAAACGACGGTATAATTTATTGCGGACGTTCACATCTTCTACCGTGGTACTGAACGCCCATAATTCAACCGGGCCTAAGGTCAGTGTTAATAGCTGAGTGTTCATGCCCGACTTGGTAGCAAACTGTGCTAAAAATGTTGCGCCGCCTTCGCGGGGGCCGTGCACGCGTGTGCGCAGTGCGGTTTGCGCAGTCGGTGATAAACCAAAAATTTTGGCAGATTTTTCAACAGCCGTCGCCGGGCCTGCATCTAAAATATAAATAGCGGTGGCAAATTCCACCATGACGGGATCAAAATCATCCAGCGATTGCGATAACAAAGAAATTTGCACGTTCCATTTGCGGCCTTCGCGCATGTCGATGATTACTTGATCACGCACCGCTTTCGCGCGCGAGGTACGATGGAATTCGTCCATCACAATACGTTTGGGATCTTCGCGCAATTGGCTGATGCGTGCACGATGATAATCACGATAATGTACTGGCATGTCGCTTAAATTATCTTCGGTCAAATAATAATGCCGCGCCATCACATAACGTGCCAACATATACATTACAGCGGTTTGCCGATCGGCTGCATCGCCGCCGCTTTTTGCGACTTCATCTAAATCTAATGAAACGATGCGCGCTTCACCTAAATCAAACGTCGTCACGCGCGAAAGAATAGGATATTCACGCACCGCGCTTGAAATCATTCGTGCAAAAGCATTAATCAATGATTCACCGGTCGGCGCAACAATTTTGCCATACAGATCATCAACCGTCGGGGTGCGACAGATCGACGCGGCATCTGCAATCAAAGGCATTGCGTAGCGTTGTGCTAACATGGCTTCGTGCGCAAAGCCTGCAATAAATAGTGCATCGGTTACTTCCCACCATGTGGTGCGTTGATCTTGCACAAAACCAATTTCTTCTAAAATACCATCGACTACCGGTTCTACCCCTTGGGTATACGCATACGGTTTGCCACTCTCAGATAAATTTTTATAAAGTTCATCGACCACTAAACCGGCCATGTCGGCGATACCATCATAAGCGCGATCAGCGCCTAACGGTGTTGCAAGTAATGCTAAGAAATTCACTAAAAAACTGCGTTCTTGTGGTGTGGGAAAACGGCAACCCAATTGCGTATCAAATGGGTTAATCGAATATTCCGGTGTCATGCGCAAACGGTGATACGCCACCAAATGCCGTTGATCAACGGGCAGCGCTTCTTTTAATAATGAAATTAAACCACTGCTCGAAGGACCAATATCAATAATAGAAATGTGTGGCAAGCGTTGCAAACCACCCGATAAACACAGTGCCAAATTGTTGGCGTTGGCTAATACCGATTTACCCGAACCGGGTCGCGCATATACTAAATCGATCCACGTGGTTTGTTCACTAGAGCCGGGTTGAAACGGCCACGGTTTACCATCGGGCGTGCGAAATAATAACGCGCCGGTTTTCCACGGCGATGCGGGCCGGGTGATCGGCAACATATAAATACATTGCGATAATGGCATTACGGTTGGTGTTGCCACGCTATCGATCGTCACGCCTAAAAGGCTAGAGACCACCCCCGCAAACGGATCGCCCGACACTTCAGACACATCGCACGAACCCCAACCTTGTATCGCTTTTACTAATTCAGCAGAACGTGTTCTTAATAAACCAATGTTGCCTTCGGGCGCCCATGTCGTAGCCGCCACTTTAAAACGCACTACGGCGTCATCGGTATTAACCGAAATATAATGTAATAAATTATTGGAATCACTTAACAAACGATTTTGCGCTGAAGAAAAACCTAATACCGCCGCTATCGCCGCTTTAATTCGCAGGGTGCGCAAACCATCACTTTCCATCAAAAAAGAAATACGCCAAGGAATGCGTGCTGCTAACGTGCGCTGAAATAAGTGCATAAACGTTTTAATATCTTTAGGCAACAAATCAATAAACACGCAAGAATAAATGCGATCGCCCACACGTACCGTGCGTAAATCCATGTTCTCGGCATCACGCGGTAAAACTTGTCGTGCTAACGATGGCCATAACAAATCAGAAATATTGCCTTCGTCGAGTTTATATTCTTTGAGTGGAACTTTATCGCCCGGTAACGCCGGTCGCCAAGTGCGATCAGTAAATTCTGGGTCGGCAATCGCCCGCATTTCATAAATCGCTTCGTGCACTTCTAACAAATTAGCCGATACGTTAAGCGATGAAAGATCATTCGTCACCGATCGCACGAACGCATCGTGCGCATCACGTAGATCAGGAATCGCAGCAATCAAATTTTGCGCGCGTAAAAAAGGTGGGATTTTATTCTCACGAATCAGTTTTAATTTTTCTTTAGTGGAACGTTGCAACTGTTCGCTGGTTAAACTGGTGGGGCGTGTCCATAACACTAAAAATACTGCTTCATACGAGGTATATTGTGCTAAATATTTGCTGCGTTCTTCAAAGAGATCATCTAAGTTTAAGTGCAATCGTTTGCTGGTCGCTTTGGCAGGTTGCAAAATATCATCGATCACCGCACGCACCGCTTGCCGATCATAATGAAATAACATTTGCACCGCATGACCGCTGCGGCTGAGTGCGGTTTGCAAACTCAGTCTTAAACCATCGTGCAAGCGTTCAAATTCGGGCGCGCCGATCAGTGTGGTAACGCCGACAATTTTAATCACGGAAATAAGTGAGCCATCGTGCGCGACTAAAACCGTGGGGCTATCGGCCGTTTCGAGATCACAATAAGATTCGGTGGTTTGTTTGAGTGCGCTGCTCATCCACGCAAAAAAAGTATCTACGCCGTCAAAAAATGAATCTATCCATTTTGCCATGGTGTTATCCTCCCCCCGCTAGTTCATTTAGCGCGGTGGTAGCCCAATGATCAATTTGCGTTTTAAAGCTCGCTCGCGATGCTAATAGTCGAATATCTTTTACTAATGAATCAGCTTGTGCCGGATTATTGCTTTTAGATTCCATAAACAGCTGACCAAACACCGAAGGATTACTCACCCCTTCGCCCAATTGATCTTCGACCGGTTGTGATCGTAATTTTAAACTGCGGTAAATCGATTGTGCCGTTTCTTTGTAACCGGTATCGTTGGCAATAGCACAAAATAACACATGACAAAAACTATTTAAATTATTTTGCGTCACTTCTGGCAGATAGATTAATGTGCCACCCCCATAACCCCCTACCCCCACTGATTCCAGAAAAAAAAACACTGGCTGCAAAAACAACATGAAGTCACTAAGTTTGACATTTTGTTATTGTTATAATTTTGATCATGGTTAGTTATTTCTTGAAATTCGCGCGCCTGAAAACCACAATATTGGCAGGTATAATTATCGCGTCTAAATATTTTTTTAGTGAAATTAAGAAAAGCAGGGTCGGCTTTACGCGCGGTAAAGATCCGCCATCCTTCTGGGTTAGCATTTAGCTTTAGTGAATACACATTAATAACTTTTTAAAAAAGTAATGGATATTAAAATTTAAGAAATTCCAAACGTAAACTCAAGCATATTAATCGTGCCTTGAATATTAATTGCAAACAGACCGCCGATAATATGGGTGAGCGCTTTACCAAATTGGCTTTGGCCACTCGGGCTCGCCGAATTCGATAACATCACCCAACCACGTACAAATGCAATAAGGCCAACTATTTGCACAAAACCCAACAAAGCGTACATGCTTTGCGCATCTAACAATGAACTTTGTATGTTATAAGCCAGCGGCGATTGTTGCGCCGTACCAAACGAAGAAACCAGCAATGATGATTTCATCGTCGGCAAATACATCAACGCAGCCCCCACAAAAACATAAATGACCGGCGCTTTAATGCTGCTTTGTTGCGACATCATACTCATTCCTTGGCCATATTGCCTGAAGGTATAAATACCCCGCATCATAAACCCTACGCCAAATATATAGGCCGCTGCGCTCGTTAACCGCCATAACGCGGGATAATTTGAGCTAAAAGTCACTAACATGGTCTGTGCATTAACTGTTTGCACATTGGTACATCCTGCTAATAACAGGCTCAAAACAACTATTGTAATTACAGCCTCATATTCAAAATTTCTCATAATTTACCTAACTATCGCCTGGACTATATCCAATTATAGCACCTGAACTCAAAACAATAATGCCCCGATTAGGGTCTATGACCTGAATGACCCCATAACCCGGCACGGTGTCGCCTAAACTCACGGTGAGCGTTTCACCTGACTTCGTCATTAACCACGCCCGGCCTGGGATCATGGCGCGCACAAAATAAATCGGTTGTGGGGCATAGCGTCTGGCTACTATCACTTTATGCTTGGCTGCTTCAACTGCTTGTGCCGCTGCTTGCATTTGCGCAATTTGATTAGATAGGTTTTGCACCGCATCGTTCAATGTTCCCAATTGTCTATTCACCATGGTTGCCGTTGCTTGCATATCGCTCAATTGATTAGTCACTGTGGTTAATTCATCATGCAGTGCATTGTCTTTTTGCTCTAAATCATTGATGCGATCGTTGGTTGCATTGTTGACGGGTGTTGTTTCTGGTGTTCTGGTTTGCACAGTGGTGGTAGTCACTGTGGCAGGTGTCGTTTCAACCGGTGCTGGAGTAGCAGTAACGACCGGCGCTGTAAAAGCAGGAGGAGTGACTGCTTTAGTATGCGTTACTTTCGGTGCAGTTGTGGCACTAAACATAACATCTAAAATTTTATATACACTGAGCACCACCACGATAATACCGGCAGCAATCAGCACATTTTTGCGTTTCACGCGTTCAAAAACGCTAGCATTACTACTAGCTGTTGCAGTACCGCCTGCATCGGAAGAATAAACATTGGTTGCTTCGGGTGGCTCGCCTTGACCAAAGTGATATTCTTCATCGGGTTGGTTAATTTTGCTATTTTCATTATCCATAGTTTGACTCACTCTAAAAAATTAGGAGGTTGGTAACGGTGGTACATCAGCCAAAAAGAGTATGCCCATAGCTGCGCCAGAATACACATGCACCGTAGGTGGAGTTGAAAAAACATTTCCTAAACGAGCACTATATTGCTGACCGACATTGCCTAACGCCACCATAAATTTACCGCCCGCACTCAAACTTGGTGTCGAACTGACGGTTGATAAACCAGCCGATTCTACTGTGGTGCCGGAAGTTGTTAGTGCGGTGGCATAACCTTGCACGAAAGCAGAAGCAAACAACGTGCCATAACGTAACAAATAATGATCATTGGTATAGCTCGAAAGACCTGTTCTTGCGGTGTTTTGATCAATCGCCACTGCATTGATCGAAATACTGCGGGGTACATCGGGCAACGTTAAAGTACTAAACGTTAACATAACGGATTCACCTTCATTGGTGAGTGATCCAATTAAGCGGCCGCCTTTAAATTGGCCTTCAACAATAGTGGCTAAGATCGGGCCCGGTTCATCACTGTTAACTGCGGTAATTAACACACCAAACATTACCGTTCCCGCTTTGACCACTGGCGGAGGTGATGGAGTTAATGCTGAAGCGCCCCCTGCGCCATAACCACCAATACCACCAGGCCCACCTGCCCCGCCATTAGCTGCATTACCTACCACATAAGATTGTGTCACTGGCGCCCAAGCGGCGGTTAATTGGCTGGCTTGACCGGTCATCGCTGCTTGCATCTGTTGTAATAATTGATCAGCTTTTTGACGCGATACTACTTGTGCTTGCCGCGCTAAGGCCATTTGCAACTCTGGCGAAGCACCGGCAGGAGCGCCGTTAATTCCCGTCAATGTCGATGGTTGCCCCGGTAAACCACCAATATTCGGTGTTACCCCGGTCGTTGTGGTTAATCCGGGAGGTGTTGTATTACCCAAAATATTGCCTTGATCATCGCGCAAAACACCATCAAGCCCTACCGTGCCCAGCAATTTGCCATTGGCATCATAGACTTTGCCATCAGGCCCCATCACACCGATTAAATGACCTTGTGCATCGTAAACTGGCGTGCCCGATAAAGTCTTGCCCACTTGACCGATCACTCTTCCGCTGGCATCGCGAACTAAACCATCGGGCCCGACTGTGCCGATGATATTACCGTTGGCATCGCGCACTTTACCGTCTGCGCCTACCGTGCCAATCAATTTACCATTCGCATCGTAAACCGGTGTTCCAGGAACGGGGCCGCCCGCTACCTTGCCAATAATATTGCCGTTAGCATCGCGCACTGTGCCATCAGGCCCTACCGTACCGATGATATTGCCATTGGCATCACGCACTTTGCCGTCTGCCCCGGCATAACCAATCAAATGCCCTTGCGAATCATAAACCGGTCTTGTACCTGGTGGGCCAGCAGGTATGGGACCCGCTTTACCAATGGCATTGCCGTTGGCATTACGCACTGTGCCATCGGGGCAAACACTACCCACCACATTGCCTTTCGCATCGCGCACTTTGCCGTCTAAACCAACATCACCGAGTAATTTGTTATCGTTATCATAAACCGGGCTGCCTGCTACCACCGCTGCCGCACCGCCAATGACGGTTCCCGTCGAATCGCGCACCAAACTATCAGGCCCTACCACACCAATGGCTTTTGCATTGGAATCACGCACTTTGCCATCGGGGCCAAGTGTACCGATAATGCGATGATTGCCATCATAAACGATAGTACCCGGGTCTAAACTACTGGGTAACGCCAGCGGTAAACCACCCGGTGCGGTCGATGCACCTGGGCAACCACTGGTCGGGCATCCACCTGCTCCATTCGTGCCTGGGCAACAACCACAACCACTCGCTGTGGTTGCTGCGGGCGGTGTTTCTTGTTCTAGTTCATTTGCATTAATGATGGTGGGAATGGCGCTAGTGCCATGTTTGGTAGCTGATTTTGCTTCTGAGGTATTTTGCTGTGCTTGTAATTTGGCATATTCAGGGCTTTCGGGTTGATTAAAACCACCCGGAATGGATTGAATAGTGCCGGGCCCTGCGACTTGTGCGCGTGAGGTAACACCGGTATTAGTACTGGTAAACCGAACGATGCCAACCACGACTACAATACCAAGCACTATACCCGTAAAAACGAGAATAGTTCGCGTGCGTGCATTGCGAAATAAATTGGATATATTTTGTAATTTGGCATTCATAAAACGTTTAGAGTCCTTCTAACTTTATTTGGATAATCTTGCCGTTTTGCGAAGCAAGCAGCAAGGGGGCTTTCGGCATTACATAAGCTTTCATACCATCGGCACTCGACATCGTCGCAATCCAACCTGGCGATAAAATAGTATAGCGGGTACGCACATATAATTGCCCGTTTGATAACCATGCTTGCGCTGTTCCGCCAGAAACTTGTAATGCCGTGCTGCCCGGTGGTGGCACACCATCAAGCACACCGAGTAAATCGGGATTGGGTGTATTGGGCAAGCCCGTACCAGTTGGAGCACTTTGTGCGTTAGGGCCTAAGCCTTGAATATGTAAATCTAACCGCGCATCAAATGCACGTTGCCCCGTGGTCAATGTTAGCATCAATGGCGTGGAAAGCCCTTGTAAAATCACCGCTAAATTACCATAGGTGTATGGGCTTAACGGTTGGATCATCATCGTATTATCGGTTTTATTCCACTGAATATTAAACGCCGAAGGATTGCCCACATCATAAGCTTGAATCGGCCAAGGCGCACCCGTTGAATCAAGAAACGTTAACACCGAAACCATGCCCTGTTGTAAACGGACCACCGCCGGCGTAGTGCCAGGCGCCAAGTTAACAAATTGCGAGGAAATAACCGGGCGTGGCGGAGTCACCGGCAAAGCCGCCGCCGCATATTGTGATTGATTAAACAATTGTCGTAAACGTTGAATTTGATCGGGTGTCATCGGCAACAGTTGTTGCGTCATCGCGTTAAATGCTTCTGAATTAACATCTTGCACTGAAACACTATTGGGATCACGCGGTGGTGCTTGCACCCCCGCTTGCCCTAATGCGGGTGCTGCTGCCGCTGCTTGCTGCGCTTGAAAACCTTGTTGCGCTTGCGCCGCCGCCTGCGCTTGTAATGCTACCTGTGCTGGTGTCAATGTTGGAGCAACTACTGGCGCTGCTTGTGTTGTAGTTGCTGCAGGGGGCGGTGTGGTTGTCGTGGTAGTAGTGGTTACTTGCGTATCATTTTGGGCTAATTGTTGTTGCAAGTTTTGTTGCAATTGTTGGATCTGTTGCAACTGCTGCTGTTGTTGTTGCGCTGCGCTGTTGTCTGAATCAACATTAGTCTGAGCGGCAAAAAGCAACGAAACATCGCAGCTTAACAGCACGATAATAAAACCAGTAATTATATTTTTAATATTCAAGTATGGTTTCATGTTTAATATCAGTGGTAATTATAGCTTGGTAATAATAAGTTAGAGGATACAAATTAACTAGGTGCTCCACTAGCAGCACTGGTACCACTACCACCACTACCCACCACAAATTGTGCAATTCCAATACCGCGCGCCGAGGTCAATGTTGGAATACGCACGATTAACAATGTCACCACAACCGATTGTTGTGAATACTCGCTCGCACTTTGATAAGTAATCAGCATCGGCATTTGTATTTTCCAAGAATAGCGGCCTTCCATCAGCCCTTGCGCCAAAATCACCGGTGCACCCGTGGCAACGGCAGATACTATCAATTTTTTAGCGATCACGGCATCCAAGTTATTAGAATTTTTTAAAGCATCCATAAAAGCGGCCCAGCCATCAGGAGTAAAATATTCCGATGCTTCTTGCAAGGCTTGGCGATAGTTCACAAAATTATAGGTATACGCTGCGATGGCTGCCGTATTAGACCATTGCAATAAGGCTGAAGTAGACAGATTAGGCTGATTGAGCGGCACTAAAGGAGTGACCCTGCCATCGATGGTCGTCGCAAAATATTGCGGTTTGGGAGGGTTAGTCACCACATAATATAAACCGACCGAAAGTACTGCAATAATCATAAAAGCGAGTATCAGTAACCATACTATTTTGCGGTAATTATCGCGATAAAAATCGTTGCGAAGCCCCACGGTTACTAATGCATCTTCAGTCTTCTCAGCCATCTTGGTTCTTTCCTTAGGCTAATCACGAACACCACTACTGAATCAGTGGGGTGTTCGAATAATTCGGTGTATTCAAAGGCGTTAGCTGCGTTAATTTTCCATCGCTGCTGCTCGCATAAAAATCAGGTAAAGGCCGCTGTACATAAATATAGAAAATAGCTAAATCTAACATTAACACTAGCACCATTAATACCAATAAAATATTGCAGATGTGACGAAAATGATCGCGATAAAAAAACTTACTATTCTTGATAGCGTCGCGTAACTCATTGCTCACACGGATGCCTCCTTATTAGATTGGCATTTATATTCGCCACTATAGCGTAGTGATCGACCAAAAATCCAGCTTTTTTTATACATCACCGTCGGGTTCATGGAACACGCGCAAAGTGATTTCCACTCTGCGGTTCATCGCCCTGCCCGCTGGCGTATTATTATTGGCAATGGGTGATGCTTCACCATAGCCGGTTTCAGACAATACCCGCGTATCAATGCCCTTGGTCCATAAATAATCGCCTACCACCAATGCTTGTTGGCGCGATAAAGCTACACCGCGAATAGGCGGAGCAGAGTCATCGGTATAGCCAGCCACTAATACGCTGTATTTATCAAAGCTTTTGATCATGTCTGCGATATGATTCAGCGTTCGGTAATAATTTGAATTTAACACCGGTGTGCCATGCTGAAAAAAGAGGTCTGAAGGCAAAACAAAGGTCAAATTATCGCCAATATGAATGACTTGCACCCCATTATTGGTTAATCTTTGCACAGCAGAAGAATGGGTTGCCAAATAATGACCTATGATGCCACCGGCAATACCACCGATCAGCGCTCCCACTGGCGCACCCACACTAGCACTTGCACCACCCACTACCGCCCCGGCTGCCGCACCCCCGACTACGCCTAACGCCATTCCTTGCACACCCTCATTGGGTGGCGGCGATATATAGGGATTACTGCAGCCGGTAATCAATAGGCCAAGTAATAACGCCACTGGTTTAATTCGCATGTCGCTTTCCTTTGAGAAGATGTTTCTTAATATAACTGGATTTATTTTTTTGGCAACTATTCAGCAGGAACGGCGGCTTCTTTCTTCGCGCGTTCTGATTTGATGCGCTCATTTAACTCATGTACCACATCAGCTAATTCAGCGCTACTGGGGGTTTCTAATACCAAAGGTGGGTAATGCGTGGCGACGCGCATGTCTTTGATAATTTCATCAGCAATATTACCGGCGTGTTTCTCCACTTTGCCCGAAAGCCTTTCCACAATCGCAATGTGATCGCGCGTGGTGGGGCGATTCAACAACGGCGCGCCAAAGCGTTCGAGATCATCGACTAAAATATAACTGCGCATATTGTCAGGAACACGGAGCTTAGCAAAAATATCTAACTCATCATCATCTAACACTTGAGTTTCAGCTACTTCTGACTCCATCGAAGTATTATTACGATTATGAACTGCTAACAACGCCATCACACTATTTTCAATGGGGTCATGGCCAGAATCTTCTTGCAAGACATTAGCAAACACATCGATATCTTCGCTCTCAACTTTAACATCGGTAAAATGCGTATCTTTATCTAAAATATTTTGGAAGCTGGTTAAGCGTTTATCTAAATCAATTAATACTCGGCTCAACGGCGGTTCCACGCGCAAGAACTGATTCAAGCGCATTGTCTTCACGGGTTTTGGATCAGCATAAAACATTCGTGCTCGCATGATCTTTGATTTAAAGAAAATATGCGCCTCACCTTCGCGCTGTTCTTTGAGATCTAATAAATCAACCCGCGCACGTTTTTCGACCGAAGAACTACGCGTATCAGAATACATATTCATCACAGTTTCAGGGCGCGTTTGGAATGAATCTACTTTCGTTACATACGATTCACCGGCAGTTTTGGAGAAGAACTCCCAAGTATCTAACGGATCTTCTAATTTCATACAAATTTTGATGTTGGTGTTAGCACCGATGGATAACGCTTCTTCTTTAGATGCTTTTTGGAAGGCCGGTAAATCTTGCCCCGCAAATACAATCGAGAAACCGAGCGAACGTGCTTGCGCAGGTACGACGGCAAACCCAGGCACAGCGTAATAACCATATTCATCTAATACGCACAAATACGGCGTAGGCGCATTGGTCGGTTTACGCTGTACGATTTCGCGATATTCACCTTCGACTTCTTCACCTAAACCGGCTGCTAACATGGCTTTTAACGAAGCCACAATAATTTTACCTAAGTTAGATAACTCATCGGGAGATTTTTCAAAAGCAGGTAGCAATACCACTAAAATGCGGCGATTTAATACCACGTCTTTTAAATCCACTTCTGCTAAATTGGTACGTAAAATGTGACCATAAGTATCGGCCAACGAACCGAATACTTTGGTTAATTGCATGGTAATAAACCCGTGCTGTTCCAACACTTGCGAAACTTGTTTGCCTTTTTTAGTTTTATCATAACCCGGTAAGTTAGAAATATAGTTTGAGATCGGTTCAATCACTACCGGCGGCACATCGGTTAAGCTAACGGGTTCTTGATTATCACGCGGAAATTGTCTATCAACTACGATCGATTCAATACGTGTGAGTTCGAAATAATTACGCACGGTATTTGCGTCGAGTAATATTGCACCTTTATCACGCATATACACTAAGATTTTCATCAAGGCTTCGACGAACACCATCGCACGGCCTTTCCACATATCACCATCGGCAGAATTACTAGAGCTATCCATTAAACTAATAACTAATTGTGACAACATGCTGGAAGAACCATTGGCAAATGGGTTCATGGTATTCGATAAACGACGTTCTTGTGCGCCGACAATATCGCGCGCACCAGTCATGAAGTTGATCAGCAGCACATCATCTTCGCGCCCCATTGAACGGGCCATGGAAAAGATTTTTGCAAATAACGTGTTGTCGCCTTTACCGTCTACGTAGATGAAGCCACTACCCTGCACCAGTGAATTAAATGCTAGACCGATTAACGCTTCTGTTTTACCGCTACCGGTTGAACCGAAAATTAAGCAGTGCGTGCGCATATCTTCGTTGGTTAACCATATTTCTTCATTGGTTTTTTTTTCGTTGCCCACTAAACAAATGCCACGCGCTTTGCGGGGTTTGGTACTACCCGGCAGTGGATCGTTATAATCCATTTTTTTTGAGCGTTGCGGCAAACGCAACGGAAGGGTGTATTTGCGAGTGAAGGCATACCAAAAACAACCAATACCCGTGAAGAATAAAACATCGTTAATAGCGGGCAGCATAAACCCGGCGATAGCAAAACCAAACAGTAAGATGGTAACGTAGGTGGGGTCTTTGAAAAAGTCACGAACACGCTGCTCTAGCGTGCGCGTATCACGCAACAATAGACTTGGATCTTGTTCGTTTTTTTGCTCTAGACCGCGTAACATAACATTCACCTCTTACGTAAATTATAGCTTATTTTCACCGGAATTACTGTATTTCCTGCCCCCCCCCTTTGAAAAAGAACACTTCCTGTCCCCCCCTTTGAAAAAGGGGGGTTAGGGGGGATTTTCACTCCACCACATCCGGCTTATAAATAATATCTTTTAACGCCGCATCCAGCGCATTAACCGCCTCTTCCACCACCGCCACCATCAATTTACGGCCTAATTTATGCTCTGCCAACCAATGTGCATAAGGCCCCGATACTTCGGTAAATGGCGTTTGTCGCCCGACAGAATTCAGCATAAACCACAGCGACCTATCCACAGGCTTCAACCACAGAAAATCCGCCGACGCTAACACCCCGTCACTTCTACCCAATAGCAACATCGAAGTCATCACGGTCAATATAAAAGCGTGTTCCTCTGTCACTTTGATAACTGCCTTATTATTTTTATGCTTAGCTAATAACTCTTCTACACCACTAAAATCGAGTTTGCCACTGGCCGTTGAGGCCGCAATTTGTAATACCAGCTTGGTGGCCCCTTCTCTATCGAGGTTGGCGCGCGCCGCAAAAATGGCGAACAGCGCTTTGGTATGGATATTCAAATTTTCAACGCCGTTCCAATATTTGCCGAGTTGCAGCGAAAATACGCGATAAGCATCTTCGCGCCGCAAAACAGCGGTAATTCTTGGACGATTGAATTGATTAGGATCGGTATTTATCACCCGCTCTTCTTGCAACAAATTATTTTTTTTGGCGAATTGCATCGGTGTCATCGCCATCGCCCATGGCCCCACATCAATGTCTTCACTCACCAGATCGAGATTAGCCACCGGGGTAATTTGCGGCCAATTTTCTTTTTCCGCTTCCATTAGGGTGTGCATGGAATAGGTTTTTTTATAGCGTAAATTAGGACTACCAAAATACATAACAGCCGCTAAAATCAGCATGATAATCATCACCGGATAACGAAGATAATAACCGATAGTATTGCAAATGCTGGCGATGTCATTAAATTTTGCATCGGCCGGTGGCGTGCTTTTGATGAGATTGACTAAATCGCCCGCGCCACTAATAAAAAAACTGAGGAATTGCGCTTCGACTAATTTTATACGTAGCACGACCATGGCGATTTGTGCATGAGCAAAATACCACGTTGCCCAACCTATCGCGAATAGGCAGATTAAGATCCAAAATGGTGCTAAGGAGTTATCGCCCTGTTGTTGGGGTGACCCTCCTCCTCCTGCTGCGGGTGGCATAATAATAGTTCCTCTATTGTTAAGTATAGGATGTTATCGTGCCTATAAAAAACTGCAACTATTACTTTTTTAGCGCAGGGTGTCTTCCGTGCCCGGTTGGCGGATAAGCATCTTGCCCACATAACGATATTGGCCAGTGACATGCACAAAACGGACAATATTAGCGATTTGAATGGCATTCTCTTTGATGGTTAACAACTCACGACCAAAGCGGTCGAGCAGCGGCTTACCGCCAATCGGCGATAAGATATGGTCGGCTTGTACTCTAACCACCACATAAGCATCATTGACTTTAAACTCTTTGGCGCGGATCGCCGCTTTCACATCTTCTTCTGATTTATAAACCGGGCGGCTGATACTGTGCTTAGCTAACGACTCTAACAATACTCCCCATTTGCGGAAATCATTGCCTTGCGCTTGATAAAGTGCGATATAAACTTCGGGGTTTTGTTGCTGGGTAGCAACAGTGCTGCCATTTTCGGTCTGTTCGATTTCTTTCAGCAGTTCTTCTAAACCCAAATTTTTGGAAAAGCGATCACGCACGTCATGCAGACGCTTGGAAATACCCCTTAAAAATAGGGTTTTCTCCCAATTTTCATCGTCCAGGGTTTCATCCAATATTTTTAGAATTTCCAAGCAGGCCTTGGTTTCATTGTCCAGTGTAGGCATGTTTTTTAACGATTCTGCGATTTAATATTAAGATCCATTATACAGAATAGCACAGTAAATAACATGCTGTGCTATCGTAGCTACTACTGGGTGGGAAATTATTTAGGACGCGGTGTTTCTTGCTTTTGTGTTGTATGAACGTTATTGATAACAGTCTCAACTCCATCGGCAGCCAGTTTAACTTTCTTTGCACAACGCTCTGTGGCATCTTCACCGGCAGCAACCTGCTCCCCTCTACTAGTACCAACTGGCCCTTGACCACTAACACTACCAACGGTTCTTTTTCTATTCGCCACCACGCTATCGATGACTTTGCTGGCATCTTTAATTTCACGTTCTACTGTTTGCATCTCTTTGTCTTTATCTTGGGACATATACTTCACCTCACTCTAAATTTGACTTTAAAATTCTTTATCCCTACCTAAACCAAGAACCAAGCCCCTAAACGGAGACAAGCTTATTGTTTTTATTCTCGTCCTTAATACTATTGTAGCTAACAAAACTTAAGGAAACCTTAAATGGGGAAAATATTGTATCCCCCTAAATCCCCCCGCCTCGCTTGGCGCTCGGCGACCCCCTTTTTCAAAGGGGGTATTTTACTGTCGCAGCAGCCGGATATTACCTGGTAGGTCATGGCCGGTCGTGCGGTAGGGGTTAATATCGATACCCCCTCGACGCAGATAACAAGCCTGCACGGTTAGGTGCTTTGGCTGACAACGCTGCATAATATCCACAAATATCATCTCCACACATTGCTCGTGAAAACCCTGGTGATGACGAAAAGACACAATATATTTTAACAAACCTTCATGGTCGATTTTTTTACCCGCATAACTGATACAAACGCTACCAATATCGGGCTGCCCTGTCACTAAACAATTGGATCGCAGTAGGTGTGAATATAATACTTCTTCTACTTCATGCTGCTCTACCCGTAAAAATTCAGGGTCCACTTGGTATTGATTGCAGACAATATTTAAATCATCTAAACACTGGCCGGTGAATTTTTCGATGGCAGGTGGTTGATATTGATCGAGCATGAGTACTTTTACTTTGACCGCAGCGCCGGCAGCTTGTGATAGATCTCTATGCAGTGTTTCTTCCACTTCTGCTAAATTAATAAAAATCGTATCGCTGAATGAATTTAAATAAAGTTTCAGTGATTTTGATTCAATTAAATGCGTTGACTCACACGGCAGCGTAAATTCTGCCATCGCCACAATGGGTTTACCTTGTTCGTTTAACCACGATAATTCGTAGGCATTCCATACATCAACACCCTGAAAAGGCAGTGTGTTAGTGATGTTAATTTCTTGGCGCTGTACTTTACGTGATATTGCGAACAATAAATCAGGCGCATATTGCTGCACATAGGCTACTTTTTTCCCTAATGGGGATTGTAAAATATTATCGCTCATTTGTTTTGCTCCAACTGGTTGAACCTGATCGTCCTGGGTTTGAAGAAAGTTTTACGGTGATTGCTACAATACCATCTTTTTCTAGCGCTGCTTTATCGGCGATCAACTGCTCGATAAACCAGCATGATAAATCTTCTACCGTGGTGTTAACAATCGGCAATATGACTACATCTGATTTTAAAAATGGAATCATCTCACCATTAAAATGTGCGTGATAATACGCGCCCTGCTCTTCGATTTTTAAATAATCAGAACGGCCTGGCAATAAAAAACAGAGATTAAGATCGCGACAAAATTTTTCTATTTTTTTGTGATAGTCACGATAGTCAAAACGCAGACCATTGGTTTCGATAGATGTGGTAAGAGATACATGTACCCCATAATTATGCCCATGCAGTTTTTCACGGTGGGTAGCCGAAAAAATGGTAAAATGCCCCGCTGAAAATTTTAAATCTTCGCGGAAAAGTTCTATGGTGGTTAGTCTGCTCATGTTGTTACCTTTTGAAATCAATTCTGTGTCATATATTTTGCGAGGTTGTAGGTCGGATCAAGGAGCGAAGCGACGGATCCGACATGGGATGCTTAAATAATTATCGTTGTCGGCTCCGCTTCGCTTGAGCCGACCTACACAATATCTTCACTCCTCGCAATGACACATTACTACAATCTCGCTCTTTGATCGTGTGAATAAAACCCTAAAAGAAGGCTATCGTCAAGGTTTTTTGTTAATGCCAGCACTTTAAATAATTCACCCATCTCTGCCGGTGAAGTTAATAATTGAATTTGTCGGCTCACTTGCATTTGTTGCTGCGCATTATCACCCTGCTCTAATACAGCCAAATCGAGTAAACCACAATTTAATAAAAACGCGGCTTGATTGGTAAAACCAGCTACTTGTAAATCGGCCGCCACCGCCGCTTCTGCCACGGCAGTAAAATCTACATGTGCAGTGATATCTTGTAAGCCCACTAAAATTAAAGGATCAACATGGGCATGGTGGCGATAATGGCACATCAGCGTACCCATGCTGCGATCGGGGTGATAATATTCATGGCGCGGAAAACCATAATCCACCAATAAAATCAGGCCTTTTTGCAAACATTGGCTAAGGCTGTTGATAAACGCAGGCAGCAGCGGATTGATTTCAGAAATATATTCTTCGTCGGGTAATTCAGTAAAACAGTGTTTAATTTGCTCGGCTGCCGTTGGCGTATTTAACGTGCCTAAACGCCATACAAATTCTTCATTTTCGCAAGCCACATAAAATTCTTGGATGCCTGCTGAGCTGGCGTGAAAACGCTGCACCGGCATGGCATCTAAAACTTCGTTGGCGATTATTACGCCGTTGAAGGGTGTTGCTGGTAGTTGATCCAACCATTGTATTTTATCAATCAAATGTGGTGCTTGTGTTTGTAATAGTTGTTGTTGGCGTTGGCGTAAATCGGCACTGACTTCTAACAGATAATATGTTTGTGGCAAACAGTTTTGTTGTTCTAAGGCGAGTAATAAATCGAGTGCTAATTTGCCGCTGCCGCCGCCTAATTCTAAAATTGAGCCATCTTTGCATTCGGTTAATACTTGTTGGCATTGGCGTGCTAAACAGCGGGCAAATAGCGGGGTGATTTCGGGGGCTGTCATAAAATCACCTTGTTCACCCAATTTATGCGAACCTGCGCTATAATACCCCAGCGCGGGTGCGTAGAGGGCTAGTTCCATAAAGCGGGTAAATGTGATCATTCCCCCTTGAGCTATGATTTCTTTTTGCATAGCATGGCGTAATTGTTGGCTGTGGGCGAGCGCCGCTGTTGAGGGCACTGGCAAATTTGCAGGAACTTTTTTCATAGGTATTATTTATGTCAATACAAAAAGTAGTGTTAATTACCGGTGCAGCGAAGCGCGTGGGTGCGGTCGTGGCGCGTAAACTTCATGCGCAGGGTATGAACATTGCCGTGCACTATCGTTCATCTGCCAACGATGCGCAAGCGCTCTGCGCGGCGCTTAACCAGGAGCGTGCGCATTCGGCAATCGCACTACCTGCTGATCTCAATGATACCAGCCACTTGCCCAAATTGGTGGATGCTACCGTGGCCGAATTCGGCAGGCTCGATGTGCTGATCAACAATGCTTCTAGCTTTTACCCCACGCCAATCGGCAAAGCCACCGAACAAAACTGGAATGATCTCATCGGTAGCAATGTTAAAGCGCCGTTCTTTTTGGCACAAGCCGCAGCCCCACATTTAACTAAAACCAATGGCTGCATCATTAATATGGTGGATATCCACGCGCAACAGCCGTTAAAAAATTTTACCGTGTATTGTATCGCAAAAGCCGGTTTGGTGATGCTCACTAAATCGTTGGCAAAAGAATTAGGCCCCCACATACGGGTGAATGCGATAGCGCCCGGCCCAGTTTTGTGGCCAGATAATGATCCAGAATTTGATAAAAGTTTGCATGAA
>Ga0206983_125_pt1 | contig 30004 bp, 28 predicted proteins | sample Alteio_BWMinCont_15_FD_153306 | JGI IMG/M metagenome (GOLD analysis project Ga0206983, IMG submission 153306) | Enriched cells from forest soil in Barre Woods Harvard Forest LTER site, Petersham, Massachusetts, United States -... | ecosystem: Environmental > Terrestrial > Soil > Temperate forest >... | reverse complement strand
TAACGCTTTTAGGCTGGTGAAAAGCACCGATGAGGTTTTTCACTAAAGGATGGTTAACAGCGGTTTTACCACCAATAGCTGCGTCGACTTGCGCCAGCAACGTTGTGGGTACTTGTATGAAGGGAACTCCACGCATATAACAAGCCGCAGCAAAACCTGTTAAGTCCCCAATGACTCCACCACCAAGCGCCAATAAAGTGGTCGAACGTGTGTGTTTTTTAGTGACTAAAGCATCAAATATCTGCGCTGCTGTGTCTAACGTTTTATATTGTTCGCCATCAGGTAAAATAATGGAATCACACTGATACTTGGCCAGTGTCATCTGTATTTTTGCAAGATACAATGGTGCAATGACTTTATTAGTCACTATTAGAATTTGTTGCCCAACCAGCGCAGTTGTAAATAAATCAGGCTGAGTGAGCAAGCCAGATCCAATATGAATTGGATAGCGGTATGGGCCTAGTTCGACGAAAAATGAGTTCATACTTTATTCTATTCAGTTATCTTTGTTCTTGTTATATTCAAAATTGAGTTAACAATATCATTGGGGCTTAGGTTATCGGTATTAACCACATGATTTGCCAGCGCTAAATATAACGGTCCCCGTTCGATCTGTAATTTCTGTAATCTTTCAGCAATATTAGTATTATTTAGCAGCGGCCTACCTTGCCCATTATCAACTCTAACTAGTTGTTGTTCAAGAGATACTTGAAGATAAATAACAATACCTCTGCTGGCGAGTAGTTTACGATTATTAACTGCTAAAATAGCACCGCCCCCCGTTGCCAAAACAACCCCTGTTAAAGCAGTCAGTTCAGCCAGCATTTCTGCTTCACGCTTACGAAACCCACTCTCCCCTTCCGTGGCAAAGATCTGAGGAATATCGACCCCTGCACGTTCTTCAATTTTTTTATCAACATCATAGAATTGATAATTCAAGCTTTGCGCTAGCAATGTGCCAACGGTGCTTTTACCCGCACCCATTGGCCCGATTAATAAGATGTTCGTCTTCATCATAGCCATTAAGACATATCAGCACATTGTTGCAGGATTCTAGGTGTAATAAATATTAATAATTCAGTGCGTGTGCTCATCTGTGTGGTATGCCTAAATAAAGTACCCACGATAGGCAATGAACCCAAGAACGGAACGCGCACCACATTATTGGTATCGTTAGTTTCATAAATACCACCCAGTACGATAGTCTCACCGTTATTAACTAATACTTGACTTTGAATCGATCGAGTATCGATAGGCGGCACTCCTCCAACCTCGTTGGTAAAATCGGCATTATCTTGGTTGACGGATAACGTTAAGATGACTTTTCCATCGGGGGTTATTTGTGGCGTTACGCTTAAGCTTAAAACAGCGTTTTTAAATGCTACGTTAGTGGCACCACTTGAACTTGCTTGCTGATAAGGAATTTCTTGACCTGATTGTATTACCGCAGCTTGCTGATCAGCCGTCACCAGACGTGGGCTTGAAATAAGCTGGCCACCCCCTTCACTTTCTAATGCAGATAATTCCAAATCTAATAATGTACCCGGCCCAAGGTGCGCTAATGCGATACCCAACTGAGCCGGACCACCTGCTGTACCTAAAGTACCGACTCCGCCTGTTGAAGGCAGATCGACGCTCAAACGCTGTGCCAACGAGACAGCCGATGCCGGCATACCACCTGCAAGCGCATTCGCACCTTCTAAAGTACCTGTAATATGATTAGTTTGCGTTATGCCAAAACGCACGCCTAAATCTTCTAAATAATTACTATTAACGTTAACAATTCGTGCAGAGATGGACACTTGCCGAACCGGAATATCAAGCTGTTTTACTAATTTAATAATATTAGCTACGCTTGCTGGGGTATCTTGGATCCAAAGCCGATTGGTCCTGGCATCAAAACTTACACTTCCACGCGTGGTTAACAAGGTAACATTGCCCCCTTTGCCACCACCACCGGTCGTATTTCCTTCTAGCAAGTTAGCAATATCAGATGCTTTACCATAATTAATTTGTAGAAGTTCTGAGCGCAATGGCGCAAGATCTTGCAGTTGTTGTTCTGCTTGTAAATCTTGTTTTTCACGGGCTGCGATTTCAGCAGAAGGTGCAACCAATAATACATTTCCAAATTGGCGTTTACCGAGCCCTTGGGTTTGTAAAATAATGTCTAAGGCTTGATCCCAGGGAACATTTTCCAAATGTAATGTGAGACTTCCTTGTACCGTATCACTGACTACAATGTTAAGACCAGTAAATTCAGCAAGCAACTGTAATACAGCCCGCACTTTGATATCTTGAAAATTTAAAGACAATAATTTACCCGAATATACTTTGGGTGGAGCACCTGGGTTGGATGGGTTTGTAACGACTACGCCACCCGGAGGTGGTAATGCAGTCGCGGGTACAGTCGTGGTTGTGGCAGCTTTTGTTGTAGCTTGAGCAGTGGTTGGCGTTTTTGCTGTTAAAGTAATTTCAACCACATTACCATTAACCTTCGTTTGATAATCGGCATCTTGATTAAGATTTAACACAACCCGCGTACGTCCACCCGCTTCTAACACTGTGTAATCACTAATGACACCTTGATTAACGGTTTGTTGCGCTTGCCCAAGCTGTTCATGTACGCCAGTAAAATCTAATACCAGCCGCGTAGGTTTTGTCATCATAAACACTGTGGGATCTTTGACCTGGCTATCAAATATTAGCTGAGCTAACTGCTGATTTGATGAAGTTAATGGCAAAAATTGAACGTTTTGCAGTATGGGGCCATTTTGATCAATGGCTGCTTTAACTCCAGCAATACCAAACACCGACAGTGCAATTAATAAGCAAATCGTGAAAAGAAATTTATGGCTTATATTAAACTCAAATTTCCATGCCATGCTGGGCCACTCCGGTTAATTGTTTAATTATTTATCATCTCTTGTGCTCCGTGCATAGCTAATACAACTGGCTGCATACGCCAGCCCGCCCCATCTGGGACTGTTTCCTCAATATTTATTTTACTGGTACTGACAGTTACTACTCGACCATAATTTTGCCCTAAATGTGTTCCAACAGTGACTTTATAAACCATATTCGTCGGCGTAGCTACTATCGCCCATAATTTGTTATCTTGCCACAAAGTGCCTACCATTTTCAAAGAATCGAGCGGATAGGCTTCTAAAGGTTCCTTCTGACGGTTTTCATCTGGGCGTCGTGTGATATTCGGTTGAAATGGACTGCGCAAATTATTAGCTGCATAAGTCGCACGCGCCGGAGCTTGAAACTCCGGGATAGGGGTTACTTTAGGTGCCGGACGTGATTCAACTTGCGCGATATATTTTTCCACCTCTTCTTTATTTTTGCTATTGCTACAACCTACCAATGAAAAAGATAATATTGATAGGCTGATCACAATAAAACAATTATAAAAAAATTTACTCAGCTTCATTTTATTCTACTCTTTATTTATCTTTATCTTTTTTAGGTGCGGGAGCTTCTTCTGCATAACGATAGGTCACTGCTGTCATGTCCATCAACAATTTGCCTTCATTCGTAATAGTCGTAGCGTCTGCAAGCGTGCTATTAGTAGGTTTTTGGCGTTGAATTTCAAAATTTTGTAACGTAACAATGCGATCAAGGCTGGCAACTTGACTAACAAATTGTGCTAATTGATGATAACTACCCACTACTGAAATTTGAATCGGTAATTCTGCGAAAAAATCGTTTTGTTTTTCTGGTAATGGCTTAAACAGTTTAAATTCCAAACCATTTGCGATACCGGTTTTAGAAATATCTTCGAGTAGACCTGGTACCTCTGTACGATTAGGTAATTGCCTGACCATGGTTGCAAATAACCGTTGCATTACTTGTATTTGAGTTTTATAAGTAGCTATATTGGCTGTCTCTTGCTGTTTAATTTCAAATGTTTTGCGTAGATCAACTTCTTTATCTTGTTGATCAGATAATGTTTGCAATTGGCTAGTGGTATCAAACCAGTAACCGATAATCATAATCAGAACAAATACCAATACAATCGCAACGACCTTCACGATTTTTGGCCAATTGCCCATGTTATCGAGCGTTATATCTCTGATATCAAATTCTTTAAGCTGCAGGTTCATTTATTTTGCCAAATTATTAGGTTGACTACTATCAGGCTTTTTGACTTTTTTACTATTTTTAGCCCCACTTAAATCTATCGCGTTTAAATCTATACTGGTTCCAACAGATTCTAATTCTAATGTGAAATCATTGGTATACGGTCTTTGATCAGGGTTTGTTTTAATTTCACTTAACACTGGCTGTTTGATCCATTGCGATGCTTCAATATTACGCATTAACATCGAAATGCGCGTATTCGATTCTGCTTTTCCGGTTAGCGTTATTTTATTGTCTTCTCGTTTAACATCCGTTAAAAACACCCCATCAGGAATAACCCGTACCAATTCATCAAAGATATGCACCACCAAAGGACGGTTCGCTTGTAGATCACGAATCAGATCCATTCGCGTGATAATTTCTGATTTTTCTTTCTCTAGCCCTTTAATTTCTTTTGTTTTTTCATCGAGTAAAGATACTTGTATTTGTAACATCGAATTAAGATAACCTTGGCTATCAATTTTGGCAGCGATAGTCAAATGCATCAGTATAAGTATCACCAACGCACTACAAGCAGATATAACTAGCGCTTTAATAAATTGTTGCTTTTGTGTCTCGCGTAGCTGTTCACGCCAGGGTAATAAATTAATTTGCTTCACACACTACTCCCGATATAAATGTTTTTTTAACCGAAGCCACGCAAAGCAAGCCCACAACTCAAAACAAAACAAGGTGCAATTTTTTTCAACTCAGCCGCATCAATTTTATTGGCAACTGACATTTGTGCAAACGGGTTAGCCAGTGTGGTATTTGTTCCCATGCGTTCTGTTACCAACGTAGTAATACCAGGGATCAAAGCAGTGCCACCCGCGAGGATAATGAACTGGATCTCAGCATGTTGGCTCGTTGAAAAAAAGAATTGTAAAGCGCGCCGAATTTGCAGGATCACTGCTTCTTTAAAAGGCTCCAAGATCTCTGTGGTATAATCATCTGGTAATTTACCTTGTTGTTTGGCTAATTCCGCATCGGGGTAAGATAAACTATAGCGTTGTTCAACCGTGCGTGTTAATTGCATACCACCAAAAATTTCACTACGGGTAAAAATGGTCTCGCGATCATGCAAAACTGTTAGTGTGAGAACATTAGCCCCGATATCGACAATAGCGACTGTTTGCCCCAAACCTTGCCCCGGTAATTGCTTAAGTAGCACCGCACCTACACGCTCAATGGCATATGATTCAACATCGACTACCATGGGATGTACCCCACCTTCTGCGATAGCTGCAACGCGTGCATCTACATTATCTTTATGAGATGCCACTAATAAAACATCGACCCACTCGTGGTTTTTGGGGTTTACTCCCAGCACTTGAAAATCTAAACTGACTTCTTCAACGGGGTAAGGAATATGCTTATCCGCTTCCAGTAATATTTGACTTTCGATATCACCGGAACGCAGTGTTGCATCCAGTTGGATTATTTTTGTAATGACGGAAGAGTCTGGAACAGAAATAGCCGCATTCCTGGTTTTAAAACTGGTCTTGATAAGAGATTCATGGATAGCTTTAGTAACATTAGCGGGTTCTTTAATATCCTGCTCAATGACCGCACCCAGTGGCAAGGGCGTTATAGCATAGTTTTCAACTTGGTAGCTGTCACCTATTTGGCTCAATTCCAGAAACTTAATGGATGCAGTACCCACATCGACGCCGATTAAGCTACTGGTTTTTTGAAACCTGGCCTTGAACCAATCCATGGCTTTAGACAAGTTAATGCCTTTTACCTGCTGCAAGTTGGTCGCAGTGGGTTTATGGAGCTTGGTTTTGATCCAGTCCTTTACCTTGGTCACGTCAAGTTCTTTGAGTTTGTCTAGACCTTTTATTTCCATTGACTAAAATCCTTATTAACTTTCACTTCGCCCAGTATATGAGATATTATGTCGCAGTCAAATAAATGGTAACAATATTATGAATCAATCTTATAGCCTCTTGCGACATATTATATTAATGCTGGCGAGCCTGCTACTCACTGCAGTAATTATAGCTAGTGTGGCCTATTTATATCTCGATAGCCAGTTGCCAGATGTGCAAGCACTCAAAGATGTCCAACTTCCTATTCCATTGCGGGTTTATACCAGCGATGGGCAACTTATGGCGGAATTTGGCGAACGCCGCAGTAACCCCGTGGGCATCGGTCAAGTTCCGCCCTTGCTTATTAAAGCCATACTTGCCACCGAAGATCAAAGGTTTTACCAACACTCGGGGGTTGATTTTTGGGGCTTAATGCGCGCCAGCACCCAATTGATTCTTACCGGCACTAAATCACAAGGCGGCAGCACTATTACCATGCAAGTGGCACGGAACTTTTATCTGACCCGTAAAAAAACTTTTATTCGCAAGTTAACAGAAATTATGTTGGCCCTAAAAATTGAACGGGAATTCACTAAAGATCAGATCTTAGAACTTTACTTGAATAAAATTTATTTGGGCAATCGTGCTTATGGCGTAGCGGCAGCTGCACAAGTGTATTATGGCAGACCGCTGAACGAACTGAACTTGGCGGAACTCGCGGTGATTGCCGGTTTACCCAAAGCACCCTCTACCATTAACCCGATTATTAATCCTATTGCCGCCAAAGATCGACGTGATCATGTATTGACCCGCATGTATGACTTGGGCTACATCAATCAAAGTGAATATGAAACGGCTATCAAAAGTCCGTTAACTGCTTCGTATCACGGCCAACCCATCCCTGTGCATGCACCCTATGTGGCAGAAATGGTGCGCGATATGATGGTGACTAGTTTTGGCGATGATGCTTATTCAAAAGGTTATAATGTCTACACCACAATAGACAGTCATCAACAGCAAGCAGCCAATCAAGCCTTGCGTCTCGCCTTATTGGACTATGATCAACGCCATGGCTATCGTGGTGCAGAACACAATTTGGGCAAACCTACTGCGGCCAACACCACTCAGTGGTTAGCCGAGCTAGCAGCAACCCCCACCGTGAATGGTTTGCGACCAGCAGCGATCATCAGCATTACTTCCAATACTTTGACGGCATTGTTGAGCGATGGAACTTTAGTGACTGTGCCTTGGAAAGGAATTGCTTGGGCCAGCCCTGCATTAAGTAATGGGGCATTAGGAGCCACACCTAAATCGGTCAGTAATGTTGTTAAAATAGGTGACCTCATTCGGGTAGAAAAAACTGCTGATGGTAGCTGGCGGTTAGAGCAAATTCCTCAGGTGGAAGGTGCGCTTGTCTCTTTGAATCCCAATAATGGGGCGATAACTGCGTTAGTAGGTGGTTTCGATTTTAATAAAAGCAAGTTTAATCGTGTAGTGCAGGCTAATCGTCAACCTGGCTCCAGTTTTAAACCGTTTATTTATGCGGCTGCTTTGGCCAAAGGTTATACCTTAGCAAGTATTTTTAATGATGCGCCGATTGTGTTTGAGATCCCGGGCCAAGATACATTATGGCGGCCACAAAACGACGATCATACTTTTCGTGGGCCTACCCGTTTGCGTTATGCCTTGGCCCTTTCTGTTAACGTGGTGGCGGTACGCTTGTTGCAAGCAATTAATGTATCTTATGCACTTAAATATATTTCACGTTTTGGTTTTGATCCCGATCATTTACCCAGAAATTTATCTATTGCTTTAGGAACGGGTGAAGTCACACCACTTGAAATGGTGCGTGGTTATGCGGTATTTGCGAATGGGGGTTATCGTATTGCACCTTATTTTATTGATCATATAACCGATGGTCAAAACACTTCAGTTTATCAAGCAGAACCTAAAGTAGCTTGTGCTGAATGTATTACGGAAACTAGCCCAGCCAGTCAGCCTGTGATGAATAGCGATCAAGTTGCACCACAAGCTATTCCACCACAGATTGCATTTTTGATGACTTCTGCTTTAAAAGATGTAACGCATTATGGTACGGGTGCTGCTGCAAAAGTGCTGGGCCGTACTGATATTGCTGGTAAAACTGGTACCACTAGTGAACAGGTGGATACTTGGTTTTGTGGTTTTAATAGTGATGTGGTTGCTGCGGCTTGGGTGGGTTTTGATACGCCAAGTTCATTGCATGAATGGGGCGCGCAAGCCGCATTGCCTATGTGGATCAATTTTATGCGTGTGGCATTGCAAGGAAAACCTGAACATACGATGCCGCAACCTCCTGGTATTGTGAGCGCTAAAATTGATCCTAATACGGGCGCGTTATATGAAGGCGGGATCCCTGAATTTTTTGAAAGTGATGCCATGCCTTCGCAAAGTCCGCCTACTGACATGGGCCCACCCGTTACCAATGGCACTGGCGGCGCTAGCCCCGCTGGCGGCGGCGGCAGCTCCGAACCGCTGTTTTGAGGCAACCCCTCCCCTTTCCCTGCGCAATCGGCTTGCCTGATGTCAACGCAGACGAAACTGCGTCCCTGCGATCGTTGATTACGTCCATGTAATCGACGGTCTGCTTATGACACTCAGTCAATCCACTTGCGCACGGAAAGGGTTTCGTGTTTTTTCTGCGTAGGTCGGTTCAAGCGAAGCGGAACCGACAGCGCTAATGATTCAAGCATCGCATGTCGGCTCCGTCGCTGCGCTCCTTGAGCACGACCTACCTGCACACAAATATATGAAGCGTAAATAGCTGCCAGGTTATTGGTTGGCTTGAGTTGTGCAAGCGCCGAATAGAGGATCACGCTTGCACACGAAAGACAAGCAATAACCTGGCAGCTATTTACACCTTCAAGGGTTTAGGGGTGCCGGTAGCTGAGATAAATGCCGAGGAATACGATGAGTCCAAACCATTGGTTGTTGAGAAACGCACGAAAGCAAGCATCGCGGTTGCGATCTTTGATAAGATATTGTTGATAAACAAATAGAAAAGCGCCAACCACTAAACTACCATAATAAATAATTGATAATCGCAAATGCCAACCTAAATACACGAGCAATAATAAAATTAATAATTGCAGCAATCCAATAATCAAACGATCGTGTTTGCCGAATAAAATAGCTGTTGATTTCAATTTAATTTTTAGATCATCTTCGCGATCAACCATGGCATAAAGTGTATCGTATGCAATTGACCACAATACTGCTGTTAAAAATACCAACCAAGCAACAACAGGCAAATGATTAGTTTGCGCAGCAAATGCCATGGGGATTGCCCATGCATACGCAGCCCCTAAAAAAATTTGCGGCCAGTGCGTATAGCGTTTCATAAACGGGTAAATCATCGCCAGCAATATAGCGACTAAAGAAAGCTCAATCGTAAATAAATTTAGTTGTAACACTAATACCAAAGCAACGAGGCACAAGATCACGAATAATAAAATAGCTTGTTTTAATGTGAGTGCACCGCGCGCGAGTGGTCGATCTTTGGTGCGTGCAACATGCCCATCAAAGCGGCGATCGGCAATGTCGTTAATGACACAACCTGCAGAACGCATGATGAATGCACCTAAAATAAAGATAATTAAAATTTTATAATCGGGATGACCGCTACTAGCGATCCAAAGCGCCCAGAGCATCGGACATAATAATAACAAGAAGCCGATGGGGCGGTGCCAACGCATGAGATATAGATATTCTTTTAGCATGGTAGACATACCTAATACGCGCTGTCACGATAGATTGTCAACGCAAACACGCCATAAATACTTCCCTGTAGGCTTGACAGCCTCGTCCATGATGCTGACAGTTTGCTTATGACAACTCCATCGTACCAGCGCTTAATCATGAGCTTTTTCTCAATTCTTCAACCAGCGGTGGCAAAAAATATTCGATCAGCATTAAGGGCTTATGATCTAAATAAAATAACGAACGGCGCACCCAAATGGGATCAGAAATAAATTTCAAGTGTGCCAAAGGTGCATATTCTTTATGTGCTGGGGTTAATAATGCCACTTCATATTCAGTGCGCTTGAGATGTGGGTCGCTAAACAATAACTTTCCTATCGGTCGCTCATCGAGTTGATCAATGAGACGTCGTTGTGATCCTGTTAATGTAGTAGCGGGAATGACCGTGCGCGCAACCATCCAAACCACATCATGCAACACTATTTCGACTTCGCGGATCAAAGCACGGGTGCGTGGGACCATTTGCAAAAAAAGTATCTCACTGCTTTGTGGTTGTTGCCATTGTTGTTGCAAAACGCGAATTTTGAAATGTGGTGAAATTTGTTTAAAGCGTGCAGTGGTGGAACCTGGATCAAACAAACATTCACGTAACCCCGGATCCATCTTATAACTAGGTACGCCCGCTTTGACGCGCCACGCCGTCTTCATTGCGCAGGGCCTGCTTTATAACCCAATGCCGCCAAGCGATGGCCAATATCAGGGTGAGTGGAAAATAAATTAGCTAATGATTTAACCGGCTCTACCCCACTTTGCACGGGATCATACAAATAAGCGGCGCGGCGCACATCTTCATGCGCGGTTTGGCTATACTGCTTGCTATAGATTTCACTATTGGCCATATGATCTTGATGGATCTTCAGCAGCGCATTCACCAGTGGTTGGTTATCACGCATTAACTCTACACAACCTGCATCAGCCATATATTCGCGTGTTCGACTTAAATAAAGCATTAACAATAAAGTGATTACGGGCAATAAATAACGCAAAATGATGACCACCATGACTAAACGGTTATCATCTCTACGATCACGCCCAAAAACCATACTGTAAAAAAGCACATCAATGGCCATTAGTAAAATATTACTCAACACGGATGCCATTAAAGTTAATTTAATATCACCATGAAGTACATGGCTTAATTCATGCGCCATTACGGCTTGGATTTCACTGCGGTCAAGTTTGGTCAACAAACCACGCGTGATCGCTACTAACGCATTTTTTTCGTTGAAGCCGCTAGCAAAAGCGTTCATATAATCGGCTTCAATAATATAAACCTTCGGCATAAAACTTAAGCCTGCAGCAATTTTTAATTCTTCAATGATGTTATAAAATTGTTTTTCTTCGAATGATTGAGCACTTTCTGCAGTAACTTCATGGTAATCCGTACCCAATAACATTAACTTGTCATAGAATTTATAAGTAACAAATAAGGCAATGACTGCCACTAATCCCGTAATAAGAGTCGCTCTAGGTGCAAGTTGTAAAGTTATTTGCGCGTGGAATATTTGCCCTAAAGATGCGCCGGGATAAGTATTACTATAAAGATATAAATCTATCAGCAGACCAATCATCAAATAAAAAACTACAAAAACAAATATCACCCAGCGTGTTCGATGTTGGTTTTTCTTTAATTGGGCACGCCAATCTGCTGCGGCTATTCTGAGACTAGGGTTCATTATAATTTAACCGTGTAAGCTTCTTGTTCAGCAATTTTTTCTGCGGGTAAGTTCCAATAAACAAAATTCTTATCTAATTTAGCGGGCGCCATCGACACAACCATGGATTGGAAGAATGATTTTTTAGTGGCGTTATAGCGTTCAATGCTATCGTTAAAAGCTTGTTTGGCGTATGCCAATTTATTTTCGGTGTTAACAATTTCTTCTTGTAACTGTAAGGCATTCTGATTGGCCTTAAGATCAGGATATTGTTCAAAGACTAAATTAATGTTCGATGCAATCTTCGAAATAGCATTTTCTGCATCCATACGTTGCTGCGGGTTGCCAGAGGCTTGCGCTTGTTGCGCTTGATTGCGTAAAGCAACCACATCTTTTAATGTGCTCTTTTCATAATCCATATAGTTTTTGACTACATTGATCAAAGATTCAAAAACTTTAAAGCGTCGATCAAGCTGAATATCAATTTGTTTGTCATTGTTATTGACTGCTTCGATCATCTGAATCAGTTTGTTATAAATGGCAACAAACCAGATGAATGCGAGCACTATAAGAATGATGATAATTGTTAGTAGACCCATGGTTAAGCTCCTTTCTTGATAAGCATTTAATACACTATACCCCACTTAACTATGCATAGTCTAATTGTTGGATAACCCCCAAAAATTGACATCAAGCCCCTAGTGTGATTTAGTAGCAAAAATTTTCTTACGGCCTTTTTCCACAGGAGATATAAAATGATCGTTCTCAAGAAAAAACTGACTCAATTATGCATCGGCTTGGCCACACTTGGTTTTTGCGCCATGGCAAACGCCGCCCTACCCGGCTATTACGTCGGCGGCCAATTAGGCTGGGCTGATACCAACTATTCGAGTGGTGACCTCAAGGGCAATGCCTCTGTTAGCCCAATTACGTCTGCAGGCATTGATGATACCGGTATAGCTGGCCGTATCTATGGCGGTTATCAATTCAACCAATTTTGGGGCGCGGAACTTGGCTACGACCAATTCAGCAATACCGAAATTAAACACATCAATGGGATCAACGGCTTGAATGCCACCATTAAAGAATATGCGATTGATTTACAAGGCAAAGGCACTATCCCTATCAGCGATAGTTTTGGCTTATTCGGCAAAGCCGGTCTAGCTTATCAAAAAATCAATACTGATAACCCATTATCGGGCAACCCCGGTAGAATTAACCCAGCTTTTGGCGCGGGCATGGCTTATAACTTTACTCCTAATTTTTCTGTGGACGTGGCTTGGAACCACATTCAAAAATGGGGCGGCCCTATTCCTAGCACCGATATGTTCACTGGTGGTGTCGGCTATAACTTCGGTTAATAATTAAACAAACTTGACCCGACTTTGGTGTTGGGTTAGGCTATGACGTGTTTTAACTAAACAGGTGATAAATGTTACTAAAAAAACTTATTCCTCTTTCTATCGCATTAGCCACATTGGCTACTCTCGGTATCTGCAATCAAGCTATTGCAGCGTTGCCAGGCGCTTATATTGGTGCGCAAGCAGGTTGGGGTGATGTTCATCAAAGTGGTATTACTGCTAATGACATTAGCAATCAGTTTGGTGGGGCTCCTGTTACCATGTTTAGCAGTAGCTTTAGAGATACCGGCCTTGCGGGTCGCGGTTTTATTGGTTATCTGTTTAATCCTTACTTTGCTGCTGAAGCCGGTTATACCTATTTCAGCGATATGAATACCCATGCTACGGGTGTTGTCGGCCCTTTTACAGTTTCTGAGTCAGGGAAGGTTATAACACAAGCCGTTGATTTAATGGGCAAAGGCATTTTGCCTATATCATGTGGTTTTAGCCTTTACGGTAAAGCAGGCGCGGCGTATTTGATTTCTAAACCTTCAGTATCTGCTACAGTCAGTGGTTTTGGTATGAGCAGTTCTGATAGTGGCAGCCAAACTCATAGCAAAGTTTATCCAGCATTTGGAGCCGGTCTCAGCTACGATATTACGCCCAATGTTGTTACTGATGTTTCCTATAACCGCATTCAAAAAGTAGGCAACTCAGATACAGTACAAAGTACTGATTTTGCTGCGTTGGGTCTTGCTTTTTATTGGGGCAGTTAATTTAAGGTTAGTTATTAATTCATCTGTGCTGGGTGTTTTTCATCCAGCATTGGGAACTGTTAGCAGGTCTGCTAGCATCTGTTGTGATCAAAACCAGGAAGTTTTATAGAGTTTTATATACTTGTTATTTTCTATTAACTTTTTTCCGAGGTAAAATTTATGTTAGTTAAAAAACTTCTTCCCGTTTCTATGGCATTGGCAACATTAGCTGCCATTGGTATGTCTACACAAGCCGCCGCTGGAGCACCCGGTTTTTATGTAGGTGCGCAAGCAGGCTGGGGCGATGTACATCAATCCGGTATCTCTGCAAATGATCTGTCCAATGATCTTGGCCTACCCATTAATACTTTTAGTGGTAGCTCCAAAGATACTGGTATTGCTGGTCGTGGTTTTGTCGGCTATCAATTCAACCCTTACTTCGCAGTTGAAAGTGGATACACCCTCTTTAGCAACATGACTACCCGCGCTAATGGTTCATTTGGTCCTTTTAGCATTTCTGAATCAGGCAAAGTAAGCACTCAAGCGATTGATTTACTGGGTAAAGGAATATTGCCATTATCGAATGGTTTTAGTCTTTATGGTAAAGCAGGTGCTGCTTATTTAATCTCTAAAGCTACAGCAAATGTAACAACGAGTGGTTTTGGTCTAAGCAGCTCTGGCAGCGCTAGCCAAACGAACAGTAAGCTTTATCCTGCCTTCGGCGCTGGTGTCAGTTATGACATTACTCCAAATGTTGTAACCGATATTTCTTACAACCGTATCCAAAAAGTAGGCAGTTCAGATGCTGTTGGAAGCACCGATTTTATCGGCCTTGGTTTGGCTTATAACTTTGGTTAATTTATTAATTAATGCCCCCTTTTAATAAAGGGGGCCAATAGATCAGGTGAAATATATGTTACGTAAAAAGCTTCTTTCCGTTTCTGTGGCATTTGCAACTTTAGCCACCATTGGCATGTGCTCACAAGCACACGCAGCTGCACCCGGTTTTTATTTGGGTGGTCAAGTTGGTTGGGGCGATGTGCATCAGAGTGGTATTTCTGCTAGTGATCTTGCTAATGATTTTTATTTACCATTTGCATCGTTCAGCAGTAGTTCAAAAGATACTGGCATAGCTGGTCGTGCTTTTGTAGGCTATCAATTCAACCCGTATTTTGCGACAGAATTTGGTTACACTCAATTCAGCAATATGACAACTCGTGCAAGTGGTGTTTCAGTGACAACCCCTACTTTTGCTCCTTTCACGGTTATTGGAATTAATGCCTCAGGAAAAGTTAAGACTCATGCTTTTGATTTAGTAGGCAAAGGCATTCTTCCCTTATCTAACGGCTTTAGTCTTTATGCTAAAGCAGGTGCGGCTTTAATAACAAGTCAAGCCAGTGAATCAGAAACACTAACCATAATGGGATTACCAGGTACTATAGCAAGCGCAAGCCAAACCACCAACAAGATCTACCCTACTTTTGGTGCTGGTGTTAGCTATGATATTACTTCACATCTCGTAACTGATCTTTCTTACAACCGTATTCAGAAAGTAGGTAGTTCTGATGCAGTTGCAAGCACTGATTTTGTTGGTCTGGGTCTTGCTTATCATTTTGGTTAATTTTTTAAATCCCCCCTAACCCCCCTTTTTCAAAGGGGGGAATAGGATTTAACTCGATTATCTTTTAACAACTTTTTCAAAAACTGTCCGGTATAGGATTTAGCGACATTCGCTACTTGCTCTGGCGTTCCAACACATAATATTTCACCACCCTTGTTGCCACCTTCAGGACCGAGATCAATAATCCAATCAGCAGTTTTGATCACATCTAAATTATGCTCGATCACAATAATCGTATTACCATGATCACGTAAGCGATGTAACACTTTTAGCAACTGTTCAATATCATAAAAATGTAACCCAGTGGTCGGCTCATCTAGAATATATAAAGTGCGCCCAGTGTCACGCTTCGCCAATTCACGCGCTAATTTGATACGTTGCGCTTCGCCGCCCGACAAGGTGGTAGCACTCTGCCCTAATTTCAAATACGACAAACCCACATCCAATAAGGTTTGTAATTTTCTAGCCAACGTTGGGACCGGATCAAAAAATACGCGTGCTTCTTCTACCGATAACTCCAAAATTTCATGGATATTTTTACCTTTATATTTCACTTCTAATGTTTCGCGATTATAACGATGACCTTTACAAATATCGCACTGTACATACACATCGGCCAGAAAATGCATTTCAACTTTGATAACACCGTCACCTTCGCACGCTTCACAACGGCCACCTTTAACGTTGAAACTAAAACGGCCTGGGTTGTAGCCGCGCGAACGCGCTTCGACTGTTCCCGCAAACAATTCACGAATCGGTGTGAATAAACCGGTATAAGTCGCTGGGTTTGAACGCGGGGTACGGCCAATAGGGCTTTGATCAATATCGATCACTTTATCCAAATGTTCGAGCCCTTGGATAGAACTATGTGCGGCCACTTCAATTTGCGTCGCGCCGTTCAATGCTTTCGCTGCTAATGGATAAAGCGTATCGTTGATCAAGGTTGATTTACCAGAACCCGATACCCCGGTGATGCAAGTCATCACACCAATAGGAATTTCAACCGTTACATTTTTAAGATTGTTCCCACGCGCACCTGCTAATTGCAGAACTTGTTTTTTATTTATTGCTAAACGCTGTTTAGGTATCGCAATACCGCGCTTACCAGAAAGATATTGGCCAGTTAATGAATCAGGATGATTCATAACAACAGCAGGTGTACCTTCTGCCACCACACGGCCGCCATGAATTCCCGCACCCGGGCCCATATCGATCACATAATCTGCATGACGTATCGCCTCTTCATCGTGCTCAACGACGATTACGCTATTCCCTAAATCGCGCAAACGGATCAACGTATTTAACAAACGTTCGTTATCGCGCTGATGCAAACCGATCGACGGTTCATCTAAAATATACATCACCCCTACTAAGCCCGAACCTATTTGGCTCGCCAAACGAATACGTTGTGCCTCACCACCCGATAAAGTATCAGCACTGCGTTCAAGGCTCAAATATTCCAACCCCACATTAACCAAGAAACTCAAACGTTCATAAATTTCTTTTTGTAAACGTGTGGCAATTTCACCACGGCGACCACTCAAACTTAATTTGGCAAAAAATGTTTGTGCTTCATCGATAGACAAAGCCGATATTTGCGGCAAACTCATCCCTGCCACAAAAACAAAACGTGCTTCGCGTTTTAAACGCGTGCCTAAACAATCTGTGCAAGGTTTAGAGGTTAAATAGGCCGTTAAATCTTCGCGCACAGCATCGGATTCGGTTTCACGATAACGCCGTTCCATATTGGGAATAATACCCTCAAACGGATGCACCGTGGTATAAGTAGAACCGCGATCATTTTTATAGGAAAATTTTATTTTTTCTTCACCACTACCATAAAGAATCGTTTTTTGCAGTGTTTTAGATAATTTATTAAACGGCGTATCCAAATTAAATTTATAATGTTTTGCCAACGAAGAAAGCAAGGAATAGCAATAACTATTACGCGTATCCCAACCACGAATCGCGCCGCTGGCAATACTCGATTCGGGTTGATGTACCACGCGATCGATATCAAAAAATTGTTTTACCCCAAGACCATCGCAAGTGGGGCAAGCACCGACAGGGTTATTAAATGAAAATAAACGTGGTTCTAATTCCGCTATGCTATAGCCACAATGTGGGCACGCGTAACGCGCTGAAAAAATTAATTCTTTTTTAATCGTATCACCTTCATCCATGATAGCCACTTTCGCTAAACCATTTGCCAACTCAACAGTTGTTGCAAACGATTCCGCCAAACGTGAACGCAAATCATCGCGCACTTTGATACGGTCGACGACCACTTCGATGGTGTGTTTTTGTCGCAAGCTTAACGTTGGTACTTGATCCAACTCAACTACTTTGCCATCGATGCGCGCACGTACATAACCTTGGCTGCGTAATCTTTCTAATACTTGTACATGCTCACCTTTACGTTCCTGAATCACGGGTGCTAACAACATTAACTTGGTATCGGCAGGCAATGCCAACACGGTGTCGACCATTTGACTGATAGTCTGTGCTTCTAAAACGGTATTATGATCGGGGCAATGTGGCTCCCCTGCCCTGGCAAATAATACGCGCAAATAGTCATAAATTTCAGTGACCGTCCCCACGGTAGAACGGGGATTATGGGAAGCCGATTTCTGTTCTATCGCAATAGCGGGCGATAAGCCTTCGATATGATCAACATCGGGTTTTTCCATCATCGACAAAAATTGTCTAGCGTAAGCCGACAATGATTCTACATAGCGTCGTTGGCCTTCTGCATATAAAGTGTCAAAAGCTAAAGAAGATTTCCCGGAACCGGATAATCCGGTAATGACAATTAACTGGTCACGAGGTAAAGTAACGTCAATATTTTTTAAATTATGGGTGCGTGCACCGCGAATTTGGATAGTTTTCATAGTCAATATTTATTTAAAGTAAGGTTAACATGCAAGCTGTTGCTGCAAATTTATCACATCTAGAAAAACAAGCGATCTTTTCTATCGCCGTCTTGTTTGCCCTGCGTATGCTGGGGCTGTTTATGATTGTTCCTCTGTTTGCGCTCTATGCCCATAGTCTTAAAGGCGCTACGCCTTTTTTAATCGGTGTCGCGCTGGGTTGTTACGGTTTATCGCAAGCCCTGCTGCAAATGCCATTCGGTTTATGGTCTGACCGTTTCGGGCGCAAACCCGTTATCTTGACCGGCCTTATTATTTTTCTGCTCGGCAGCATTATAGCGGCACTTAGCCATACCGTCTGGGGCATGATTTTAGGCCGCACCCTACAAGGTGCTGGCGCTATTGGCAGCGCTACCCAGGCACTCCTCGCTGACCTCACCCGCCCAGCACAGCGCACTAAAGCCATGGCAGCGGTGGGCATCACTATCGGCCTGTCGTTCACGCTTGCCATGATCATTGGCCCTTTGCTGAGTGGCTTACTTGCCATGTCAGGCATATTTTGGCTTTCTAGCTTTATGGCACTAGCCGGTATCGTTATTTTATTAAAAATCGTGCCGACCCCGCTGGCCATAAAGAACGATCAGGCGAAACCGTTTAGTTTAACAGAAATCAAAGCAGTTTTGCATAATTCGCAGCTTTGGCGCTTAAATATCGGGATTTTATTGCTGCATGCCATTTTGACCGCTAATTTTCTTGCCCTGCCGTTGGCCTTGCAGAATTTCGCTGGTTTGCCTGCTGCCCATCAGTGGTATGTTTATTTGCCTGCTTTGCTGGTGGCTTTTATGATCGTCATGCCCATATTACGGCGCAGCGCCATCCGCGAAGATGCACAAGGGCTTACTTTAAAAATGGTCATTCTATTGGGTATTGCACAGCTCTTGCTGATCGTTTTACCGCATTCCGCTTTGTGTATCACATTTTGTTTATGCTTATTTTTTACCGCATTCACCTTGCTAGAAGCTACCCTGCCCTCTGCCGTTTCCAAAATCGCCCCTGTTGTTTATAAGGGCACTGCCTTAGGAATTTTTTCCAGCTGCCAGTTTTTTGGGATTTTTTTAGGCGGTATTTTAGGAGGCTGGTTATATCACCAGTTTCATATCACCGGGATTTTTGCGGGTGGTTTGGTGCTAACAATATTGTGGATATTGAGTGTCGCCCGCTATTCCCGCATGGGGTGAGCAGAGTCCATACGAGCTTGCTACTGAATGGAACAACAACAAGGGGTCGATGCCGCAGACTGATCGCTCAATAATGGTGAAGTATCTGTAACAGGTGGACTTTGAACAATACCTGATCGACTAGACCTATCTGATATTAATGGACTATCAGCAGCTAAGTGCAGCGAAGGTTTTAGCGAACTGAATTTTAATGCGGGTCCGTTAGGATCCACCATAGCAAATGCTTCAAAACACATAGTTCTGTGATCGCATTTACCTGGACAAAAACTTGTATGATAAAAGGTATATTTTTGATCAAATGTTAATAATGGTTTTTCTTGTGTAGGTTCTCTGGTAATTAGAACAACCATGCCATCCACCTTGGTCTCAACCTCCTTAATAACATTACCGATAAGAAAGCTTGGTACGCCAAATAACTCCCCTATCCCTAACACGCCCGGTGATTCCCTAATTGTACCATTTTCTCCTGGCTTGATCCTATTCAATACTTGCTGAACTTTCTCCGAACTTGGTACTGACCAATTTGCCTCTAAATTATCAATATTAAAATTAAAGCTGATTCTTTTTCCAACACCTCTTTTCGCATGTACCGCACCCATCAAAGCAACCCATTTTTCACCCACACCAAATTTTTCTGCTTCCCTCTGAATGATATTATAGGCAATAAAATTCATCGATTGAAAACGATAATCATCTTCGATATAACCAGTAGGTTCGCCGCAATAATCTTCCATATGATCATCACGATATTGCATCGCATAAATATAACTAGTATCTATGCCCACTACGCGTATACCTAACTTTTTAAATGTTTGCACAACTGCAGCAAAAGAATATGTCTTATCCAAAGATCTATAAATTTCTGTAATATAATCAGGGATTTTTTTGTTCCGATCTTCTAAATATTCATCCAATTCTTCTTGTTTATCGTAACAAAGATGCTCCATAAATATGATCTTAAATCCAGCATCTCTATAAGCAGTAGCATTCTCAATCAAAAAACGTTTAGCTATGCTACTATGATGATCATATTCAGCTATAATATGATGACCTTTCCGGAGATCATCCAACCGCTCTATTGATTTTATCGGCAACGCTTCATATTGCTCAAAAAATTCGGTTAATTTTTTTTGAAATTTTTCAGCATCTTGATTTTCTTCCAGCTGTTTACAAAAAGCTTTGGGAGAGCTGGGTGGAGCCGTAGTTCCTGCTGTCTTCTCATCGGACCACATAAATTTCCTCATCAGATTATCAAAAGTGAATAGGGTGATTATACCAGCCAAACATTAACAAAACCTTAAGGACTGCGCAAAATGAGCATGTGCGAAAAGCCAGGACTTGACCCCTTCAGGCTTAACATATTTATTGATATATTATTTTATTATGTTATTATTAATAAATGCAGGAGGATAAAAACAATGACATCTGTTACTTTTGATTATATTAAAAAACTAGAACAAGCAGGAATTCCGCCAGAGCAAGCACGTGCTCAAGTAGAAGTTTTTACCGCAATTACAGAAGCCACCTCTAAAGAAGCAGTTGCTAAGCAAGAATTTGAGCGTTTAGAAAAAGACATCAGGAACGATATCGAACGTTCAGAAAGTCGCCTGGAACTTAAAATTGATAAATTAGATTTTAAAGTATCAGGCCTTGAAAAAAAAATGGATGGCTTCGACAAGCGTATGGATAATTTTGAGGGTCGCATAAACACCCTGGGAATAACCTTTAAATGGGGATTGGGCACGGGGCTTACTTATCTCACCCTTTTGATGGCTTTGTTTCAATTCTTAAAATAAGTTTGCAAAAGAGCCAAGCTATTTTCGCCACACCGTTCCGGCGGCAGTGTCTTCTAGAGTAACGCCCAAGCTAGTTAATTCAGCACGCACACGATCAGCCTCAGCCCAGTTTTTATCTTTGCGCGCTTGGTTGCGTTGCGCAATCAGTGCTTCGATTTTTTTTACTTCATCATCATTTGTTCCACTACGCAAAAAGACTTCAGGATCTTGCTGCAGAATACCGAGCACACTTCCCATATGGCGCAAAAGATCAGCGAGTTGCGCAGCTTGTTGTGAATTTTCTTGCTGTAAACGGTTAATTTCACGCACCAAATCAAACATTACCGCGAGCGCTTCGGGTGTGTTGAAGTCGTCGTCCATAACTTCATTGAAACGTTGCAAGAAAGGTGTAGAAGTTGCTTCCCCGATACCCTCTCCCCTCACACCGAATCCCCTCAGCGTCATATAAAACCGCTCCAATGCTTGGTGCGCACTCTGCAAATTCTCCTGCGAATAATTCACCGGGCTACGATAATGACTGGCCAATAAAAAGTAGCGAATGGTTTCAGCAGAATATTCTTTAAACACATCGCGTAACGTAAAAAAATTCCCCAGTGATTTTGACATTTTTTCTTTGTCGACTTGTACAAAACCATTGTGCATCCAGAGGTTAACAAATTTTTTGCCGGTCGCACCTTCTGATTGGGCGATTTCATTTTGATGATGTGGAAAAGTAAGATCAAAGCCACCACCATGAATATCAAAGGTTTCGCCTAGGCAATCGGTAGACATGGCCGAACATTCAATATGCCAACCTGGACGCCCTGCACCCCACGGTGATTCCCAATGCGGTTCACCAGGTTTAGCGAGCTTCCATAATACAAAATCGAGTGGATCGCGTTTTGTCGTTTCAATCGCCACTCGTGCACCGGATCGTAGTTTTTCTAAATCTTGATGCGCTAATTGACCATAATCTTTAAATTTTGCGATTTGATAATAAACATCGCCATTATCTGCAATATAAGCATGACCATTTGCAACGAGCTTTTGGATCATCGCAATCATCTGCGGAATGTGATCGGTAGCGCGCGGTTCTTGGTTGGGTAGCAATATCCCTAATTTTTTTTCGTCTTCGTGCATCGCCGCGATCATTCGTTCAGTGAGCGCATTATAAGGTTCATTATTTTCTTGCGCGCGTTTGATAATTTTGTCGTCGATATCAGTAATATTGCGCACGTAATTCACTTCATAACCGCGTGATCGTAGATAACGCGTTACCATATCAAAAGCAACTAATACCCGCGCATGACCAATATGACAATAATCGTAAACGGTCATACCGCAAACGTACAAACCAATTTTGCCAGGTTTTAGAGGCTTAAAAACTTCTTTTTGTTGCGTAAGTGTGTTGTAAATTTGGAGCATTTAAACCTCATCTGATTGAGAGGAGCGGTTTGCCTGATGTCAACGCAGACGAAACTGCGTCCATGCGATCGTTGATTACGTCCATGTAATCGACGGTCTGCTTTTGACACTCATGCAAACCTCTCCTCTCAATCTGTCTTTATTTATTAGCAATTTTTTCCGCGTGGTGTAAGCGGGTACGAATTCGATCAACACCGAATAGTTCAAATATATTCACCATCTCAGGGCCATCGAGTTGACCAGTGAGGGCAATGCGTAACGGTTGATATAATGATTTACCTTTTAAACCAGTTGCTTGCTGCAGAGCATGGGCCAGCGCTTTGAAATCGGTTTTATGCTGCGGCAAAAGATCGATCGCAGTTTTAAAGAAAGCCGACCCCGCTTGTTGCAAAATAGGTAATGCTTCAGGGGCATAAGGTACTGGATCAACAAACAACACATTTGCCCAATGCAAACCATTCGCCGGAAAAGTAACATTCGAATGGATAGTTTTAAGAAAAATATCGCGCTGCGCTGCAGGCACTAAAGCCTGCACTTCTGCACCTAACCATTGCCATAAAGCATCTTTCGATAAATTGGCTACCGCTTGTTTTTGCCAATACAGCATTTGTGCCGCATCAAAATGTGCGGGAGCTTTGCCGAGTGATTCGGTAGAGAAAGCCGCCGCCAATTGGTTAAGATCCATAAAATCGTTACTGGTATAATAATGCCCTAGCCGTGCCAGATAATTAACGATTCCTTGTGGAATGTACCCGCTCTCGCGTAATTCTTGAATATTGCGACTGCCATGACGTTTAGATAATGGGCTACCATCACTACCGACGATCAAAGCAAGGTGGCCATAAGTCGGTGTGGCTAAATTTAGCGCTTTCAAAATAAGTAATTGCCTTGGTGTATTCGTTAAATGATCTTCGCCGCGCAATACATGAGTGACTTCCATCAATGCATCATCAATCGCATTGCAAAAGAAAAATGGTGCAGTGCCATCGGCACGCCGAATGATAAAATCACCTATCTCACTGCTCTGAAAAGTTTGTACCCCACGCACAAAATCATTAAATTCTATCACCTCACCTTCAGGTACACTAAAACGCCAAGTGGACTTTAAGCCTTGTGCGATTTTTTGTGCAATTTGTTCAGCCGTCAAATGACGGCAAGTACCCGCATAACGTGGAGGTTGACCAGAGGCCATTTGTACTTTACGTGCAATACTCAACTGTTGCTCGGTGCAAAAACAAAGATAAGCACGGCTAATTTTTTCTAGTCGATGATAATAATCGTCATAAATGGCTTGACGTTGTGACTGGTAATAAGGGCCTTCGTTCCACTCAAGGCCAAGCCAATGCAGGTCTTTTTGAAGATGATCGGCAAACTCTGTGCTGGAGCGGCTTTGATCAGTATCTTCGATACGCAACAGAAAATGGCCATTTTTGGCCTTGGCCAATAAATCACAAAATAAAGCTGTGCGCACATTGCCTATATGTAAATAGCCGGTTGGGCTGGGTGCAAAACGTGTTTTCATAGTGTTAAACCAAACTTAGTTAATTTCAGAAACAGATACTAATTGCTCTAGCTCAGTTATAGGCAATTCAGTAATCTTACCCACTGTTTCTATAGACATCCCGGTGGCTAAAAGCTTTTGTGCAATAACTTTTCTACTCTCTTGCCAACCCTCTTGTTTACCTTCTTGTTTACCTTCTTGTCTGCCTTCTTGTCTGCCTTCTTGTCTGCCTTCTTGTCTTAACATTTCTGCGATGGTCATAACGCCCCCTGTTTCAGTTAGCCCTTCTCGAATGGTTTCTATCACTGGCTCGACATTTTCAGCCTCGCCGGTTTCAAGTAAATACTTCACCGTAGTCAGCAAATACCTGCTTCCACCCATGCTTTCAATTTTCCGCAATAATGATACCACATCTCTCACAAAAGGCAGAATATCACGGTCAAAAACATGCTTCATAGTCAATTCCATAATCCCCGCCCAAACACGGTGCTTGAGCGCTTCATCAGGAATTCTATGCACATCGACCAATTGAAACGGCTTTAATAAAACGCTGCGTGCTACATCAGGTTCAGCAAATAAATCGAAAAAATCGGTTGAATAAGTATATTTCTGCTTGCCTGTATAAAAAATTACCGGATAAATAATAGGTAATTCATTACCGCCTTTAGTAGTAAGATAATAATCCATAATACCAAAAATATACTTCCATAAACGAAATGGCATCATTTCAATCGGTTTACTTTGCTGTTCGGCCAATAAGTAGATATAACCTGGTTTGCCTCTAATTAAAGTTTCAAAAAGCATATCGGTGATGGATAATTTCAGTTTTTCATCAATAAAACTTTCGGGGCATATGGCCAATTTACCGAGATCTATTTGATCTTTAATTTCCTTGGGCAGGTGAAATTCAAAAAACTCTCTGGCAACTCTAGGATCTGTCATTGCTGCATGGAAATAACGGTCATGTGGATTAGGTATAGTATTTTTCATAGCAATATCCATGTTATTATTATGAACTTTAACATACTATACTTCAAAACATGCTGTCAATAAGCGAAAACGAATTATTGTGAATACACTTTTTATCTCCGACATCCATCTCGAAGCCAATAAGCCGCATTTAACACGGTTATTTTTGCAGTTTCTTGCTGATGAAGCACCGCAAGCTGATGCACTTTATATTTTAGGAGATTGGTTTGCCGCTTGGGTGGGTGATGATGACCGCACAGAACTTACCGAACAAATTAGCGCAGCTTTATTAAAAGTTGCTCAGCAACGCGTGCCTATTTATTTTATGCCAGGTAACCGCGACTTTTTACTCGGCGAAAAATTCCTGCAAAGCGCAGGCTGTCGTTTATTGAAAGATCCTACCATCATTGATCTATATGGTATTCGCACCTTACTCATGCACGGCGACACCTTGTGTGTCGATGATAAAAATTATCAACGTTTTCGTAAACTAGCACGCAACTCGCTGCTACAAAAAATTTTCTTGCTCTTACCGCTTAGCTTACGTCGATTGATTGCGCGTTTTTTACGTAAGCAAAGCCAACAAACGCAAACCTATATCGCACCAGAAATAAGCAACGCGAAACAAACTGAAGTTGCCCGTGTGATGAAAGAACATCAGGTAAATTTGTTAATACACGGCCACACCCATCGACCCAGCATTCACTACTTTAATTTAAATGGCAACTTAGATGGAAATAATGTTTGTCACATCGTGCTAAGTGATTGGGATAAAACCGGCAATATGCTAATTTGCCAACCCGATGGTCTGCAACGATTAGTTAACTTTAATAAGTAATCACAAAATGCTGCTGCACTGATCGCGGCAAAAGATCGTGTAACCAGATTTCTACCGGATGGAAATAGGGAATGAGGATGGAATCTTTCCAAGAATCTGCTTGTACAGGTAATGTAGTGAGTCGCCCCATCATAATTAATACTGTCACTAATAGCACGCCACGAGTTACACCGAATACCAAACCTAAAATGCGATCAGTGCCCGACAGGCCGGTTTTATCGACTAATTGGCCGATCAAATAATTCAACAGCGCGCCGAGAATTAACGTGGCAACCAATAACGCGCCAAATGCGGCAATCTCGCGTAACGATGCAGTATGAATCGTATTAACCAGTAAACTAGCGAGTGCTTGTGAAAATGTAAATGCGACCCAGAATGCCGAAACCCAGATCACCAATGACAACGCCTCTCGAACAAAACCGCGCACAAAACTAATAATCACGGATAATCCGATAATGGCTACAATGGTATAGTCAATCCAGGTTAGCATATTTTTTATTTTACTTGTATTGGGTTATAAGCCACGATGACACCTTGCAGATGTAAATCACTAGCCAACTTAGTTTGCAGCGCTTGTGCTTTGGCGCGTTGAGTTTCTGGCCCAGCTAATACACGTGTCATGGTAACACCTTTAGCAGTTTTAAATGTGCGCGTGTAAGCAGTAAAGCCTTTCGCTTGCAATTGTGCCACTAAAGTTTTGGCATGGTTGGCATCAGTGAAGCTACCCAATTGAATGACCCAAGCATTACCCACAGGTGCTGAGTTATCTGCTGTAGGGGTCATCACGCCATTCATGGTTTGCGAAAGTTGTTCAGAAACTTCTTTGGCAGCAATCTGCGCATTATTCACACTCGGTTGAGTTTGTGCCTGTTGCATTTTAGTAGACAACTGAGGTTTTGTGGCAGATGTCACGGGTGGTGGTGTTGTTGCTTGTTCATCGGGTGCTGATTGCAACATATTCGCCGCATTAGTCGCTAATTGTTGCGCAGTGGGTGTTGTCGAATTCGTTTTTTTGGTTGGCAATGGGGGCTTGAGCTTGTTGACCTACCGTAGGATTTGACGGCATGGGTGTATTCCCCAAAGCAATTTGACTTGGATTATTGTTATTAGAATTATTAGTAGTAATAATCGGTGCCGATGAATTGTCATTGGCAGACAATGTATTATCTTGTGCCGAGGTAATGGCCTGCGCCATCGGTTTCGCTGGATTGGGCGGGATAGTCGACGATAAGGTTATCGACTTAGGGGTAGTATTGCTCGATGGTTTAAAGATAGCAGGAACAAATATCACCACCAAAGCAGCTAACACCACCGCGCCTATGAGTCGTTGTCTTAATTTAATTTCCAAAATACACCTCCGTTGTAGGTAGCAAAAGATTTTGCAGATTATAGCCTGACTCGTAGGGCTTCGGCTACTGTATAAAACGAACCAAAAATAACCACCTGATCACCCGGATGCGCTTCCGTCAACGCAGCGTTATAGGCGTCGGTCACCGTTGCAAACGCCTGCACCGGTTTAGTTGTGTGTTTATGTAAACATTCAGCTAATACCTGGGATGATCCGCCACGCGCTACAGAAAGACCCCCAACAAACCAATTATCGATCTGTTCTAACAAAGGCATGAGCGCATTTTCATAATCCTTATCATGCAGCATGGCAACTACCGCTAAGGTCCGGCCTGTGCAAAATAATGCCTGTAATTTTTGCGCGAGTAAAGCGGTAGCTGCAGGATTATGCGCCACATCAAAAATTTGTAGTACGGGGCCTGGGATTATTTGAAAACGACCGGGGATAACCACCTGCTCTAGCCCCGTCGTTATCGCGCTAGGTGAAACTGCAAAATGAGCTGGCAATAACTCAAGCGCTTTTAATACGGTTGCAGCATTTTGTAATTCAATTTTAGGCTGCGGTAAGTTTTCTAGTTTTTGTTGCAAGCTCCACCAAGACCATGTTGTTCCTTTTTCATAGCCAAAATCTTTCGCTTGCAAATAAAGTTTTGCTCCGACGTTGTTGGCATAATCGATGACACTTTGTGGTGTTGCAAAATCGCCACATATTACTGGTTTATGAGAGCGCATGATCCCGGCTTTTTCAAAGCCGATTGTTTCACGATCAAAACCTAACCATTCGGTGTGATCAATAGCAACCGTGCTAATAATGGCAATGTCGGCATCTATAATATTAACTGCATCCAGCCTGCCGCCCATACCTACTTCTAAAATTACGATATCTAAATTAGCTTGTTTAAATAGTATTAACGCGGCCAAAGTACCAAACTCGAAATAAGTTAAGGAAATTGTTCCACGTGTTTGTTCAATTTTGGCGAATGTTTCACACAATGAGGCATCATCAATATCGATGCCATTAATGCGCACGCGCTCGTTATAGGTGAGCAGATGTGGCGAGGTGTAAACTCCTACTTTGTAGCCTTGTGCTTGTAGAATTTTTTCTAGCAATGTGCAGCACGAGCCTTTGCCATTAGTACCAGTTACGGTAATTGCGAAGATGGGGTAAGGAAGTAGTTGAAGTTTTGCAGCCACTTGTTGCACACGGTCTAAACCTAGATCAATGGCTTTTGGGTGCAGTTGTTCTAGGTAGGTTAACCAAGTAGCAAGGGATTGTGGTGACATAAAGACGATCTCTCGTTCTCAACCGGCTTGCCTGATGTCAACGCAGACGGACCAGCTTCCCTGCGATCGGCAAGCACATCCCTGTGCTTGACGGTCTGCTTTTGACATTCAGTCAATCCGATTGAGAACTTAGTTTTTATTTGGATTTGATCCCAACTTATTGAGCAGCGCGGCGATACGATCGCGCATTACGCGGCGATCCATAATCATGTCGACAGCGCCGTGTTCTAATAAAAATTCGCTGCGTTGAAAACCTTCCGGCAATGTTTGGCGTACGGTTTGTTCGATAACACGCGGGCCAGCAAAACCGATCAGTGCTTTGGGTTCAGTGATAATGATATCACCAAGCATAGCAAAACTGGCGGAGACACCACCCATGGTGGGATCGGTCAACACCGAAATAAACGGTAAACCTTGCTCTTTCATTTTGGCTAATGCCGCGCTGGTTTTTGCCATTTGAAATAAAGAGAACAAGGCCTCTTGCATACGTGCGCCACCACTAGCCGCAAAACAAATAAAGGGGATACGTTCTTCCAAACAGGTTTGCACGCCACGTACAAAACGTTCGCCCACCGCAGCGCCCATCGAGCCGCCCATAAATGCAAATTCAAACGCGGCTGCAACAATTCTCGCGCCCTGTAGTTGGCCGCGCATAACAATTAAAGCTTCTTTTTCTTCTGTGCTTTTTTGCGCTTGCACTAAACGATCTTTATATTTTTTAGAATCTTTAAATTTTAAACGATCGATGGCTTCAACATCTGCGGCAATTTCAGTTTGATTTTCAGGATCAAGAAAATATTCCAAACGTTTACGCGCATTAATGCGGTGATGATATAAACACTTGGGACAAACCCCCAAACTGCGTTCAAGCTCAGCGCGATAGAGAATAGCATTACATTCATCGCACTTGCTCCATAAGCCTTCTGGCACACCTTTCTTTTTTTCTACGCTGGTGCGAATGCGTGAGGGCAGTAATTTTTTAAACCAGTTCATGTGTTATACCTTATCGATAGATTCGCGCAATTCTTTTATAAAGGTGCCAACTTCTTGATATAAAATTTCAGATTGGCCCGCAAAGCAAGCGATGCGTTCAACCAATGCCGTACCAACAATAACTCCATCAGCATGCTTGGAGATATTAGCCGCCGATGTGGCATCACGAATACCAAAACCAACAGCAATCGGTAATTGTGTATGTTGACGGATTTCGGCTAATTTTTCAGTCACGTCTACCGTGTTTAACTTACTCGACCCCGTAACACCCTTAAGTGAAACATAATATAAATAACCGCTGGCCACTGCGCAAATTTTTTGTAACCTTGCTGATGTAGTAGTCGGTGCGGTCAAAAAGATCGGGTCGATTTGATGCGCTTTTAGCTGCACTAACCATTCACCTGCTTCTTCGGGCGGTAGATCAACCACAATAACGCCATCCACACCTGCAGTTTGGGCGGCACGGGCAAATTTTTCGTAACCCATACATTCAAACGGATTCAAATAACCCATTAAGATAATGGGTGTATTAGCATCTTTCTGGCGAAACTCAGCAGCTATTTTTAGCACTTCACTCAAAGTGACTCCGTGCTTTAAAGCTCTATGGTGCGCGGCTTCAATCACCGGCCCTTCCGCCATCGGTTCAGAGAATGGCACGCCCA
>Ga0206983_124_pt1 | contig 31851 bp, 23 predicted proteins | sample Alteio_BWMinCont_15_FD_153306 | JGI IMG/M metagenome (GOLD analysis project Ga0206983, IMG submission 153306) | Enriched cells from forest soil in Barre Woods Harvard Forest LTER site, Petersham, Massachusetts, United States -... | ecosystem: Environmental > Terrestrial > Soil > Temperate forest >... | reverse complement strand
ACAATAGGGGTCGTTTTAAAGATCCTTATGAAACTCCATCCACAGTTTTGCAAGCGCAAAAGGCTGCCATACCGGCTAAGGTTCAGCCAAGCAACAAGATAGTACCTGCAGTACCTGCCTAAAATGAGTTACATGATATTTTCTTAAACCTACCTTTGCTTAGTTGCAATAATGTTAAATATTGAAAAATAGATATAGATTTGGCTAGCAACCAGCTATCAGATATAATGGTACTAATTAACAATGCCCCTACCCAAATCGGTGAAAACCTATGGCACCCGATTCCAAAACCCCAACTACTGAAGAAAAACTCATCGCGAAAGTTGAAGAATTCAGAAACGCCAAACCAGCCGACAATTATCGCGAGTTTATGATTTGGCTTGCCGAAAAAGGTGATTTAGAAACGCTGCGGTTGATTTTGGATACAAATACAATAGACCCTAAACAAGCTTCTTTTCTTATCGGTTTATTTGGAGGTTTTACTCATCCGATCGGAGGGCATGTTTCATACCTGCGTTTATTGCGTGCGGCGGCGCAGAACGGGCAATTAGAGGTAGTTAAATATTTCGTAAATGAGAAAAAAGTAAGCGTATCTGAGAAAGATAAAGGTGATCGTGATTTAATGCAGGTGGCTGTTGAGGCCGGTCAACTGGAGGTTGTGCGTTATCTCGTAGAAACTTGTGGCGTTGAAATTAATAATAATTCTATCATCAAATTAGCTATTCAAAAAGGTAAAACGGATGTAGTGGCCTATTTATTGCAGAAACGGGCCCTCGCACAAGATGAAAAGAGTGATGAGCAAAAAACAACATGGTCAGCGAGAGCTATAGCCAATTTGCTGAGGTTACATAAGCATGCTAAAGCAGAAGATGATATGTTGGTGGACTGTGCTCGTATAGGTGATCTCGAAACATTTCGCATATTAGCTGAATTAGTTTCTCCGAATGTACAACGAGATACTGCGCTTATGGCGGCAGCCGAAAGCGGGCATCAGGCGGTGGTGGAATATCTATTACCAAAACCTGCTAGTGCCAATGAATCCGTAGATGAATCCAAAGAGGATGATCACCAAGCTAACGCTGTAAAATTAATTGAATTATGCCAAGGCAAACCATTTAAAGAAATGATGTGCGATAGCCTTTTGCGTGGCAATATCGGAACTATACAATTTCTCAATTCGCTGGGCTTAATGGATGTCCTGGTCGATGAAGCAATTAAAACTGGGGAATTAAAAGCACTCGGCTTCTTGATTGATTCTACTACAGATCAGCATCCAATAGAACCCAAAGACACCGATATTACAAGAATGTGTGATATGGCTTTTGCAAAAAGCAATGTAGAGTGGCTCGCTTATTTTCTAGAAATGAAAATCAAAAAAGGGCCAGAGGAATTAAAAGCACTTGCTGAAAAAATAATTGAACTAGGTAGCGGAAAAGCCACTTGCAGAGAGGCGGTGCAATCGTTTTTAGATCAAGGGAATTTCAAAAGCGTAGACCAGTTTTTTGAAGCAGGAGTTGGTTTTGAGGATATCTGGGGATTATTTGATACCGCAATACAAAAAGATCGCCTTGATGTTGTTGAATACCTGCAGAGAAGAATGGGTTGGTCTTCATTTAATGCATATGAAAAGTGTCACAAATTAGGGTCTTCAGGATTGACAAATCCTGAATTTTGCCAGCGTAGCGAATTATTAACGCAAATGGCTGCTAACATGCAACATGTAAAAATTTTAGGTTATTTGCTTCAAGCGAAGTGTCGATTACCAGTTAGCTTTGTCTTGCTAGATTATATCGACAAAGGGCTTAAAGAAACAGTTATTTGTGTATGCAAGTATGAAAAAAAAGCCATCTCCCCAAGCGAAATTGAAGAAATTTTTCAATTAGCTAGACAACACGGAAGTGTAAATGCGGCATTATTTCACTGCGCAACAACAGGTAATTTGGAAAGCATTCAACTATTGGTAAAAATAGGGGCTAAACCTCGAGATTGCCGCTTAGGTAATAAAACTCTTTTAGAAACTGCTACTGAAGCAGGTCATTTACCTGTAGTGCAGCATTTAATGGTAAGTTGTAAATTGAATATTAAGGAATTTTCATTTAGCTCTTTCCAGCGTGTAATAGCGAATGGACATCAGCTTGTTGTTAATTATCTATATGGAAAATGTCAAGAGTTGGGGGATCGGAATAAAAAGATAGGGAGCTCTAGACCTATATTGTCAGCCATATCAAAATATTTGCCTCCAAAAAAATCTGCAGAAGCTAATGAGGGAGATGTTAAAGAGGACAACTATCCATTTTTTCAACAGAATGAAGATTTAATTAGATTGTATGCAGGATTTGAACTAACTAAATTGCAGGCTCTGGCAAGAATACTAAGTTTTTTCTTTGTTTATCAAGAAATGCCTTTGAATCGCCAGCTGTTTGAGCGATTTTTGCAGTATCCTCAGATTGAAGCCATTGAATTATGTTTTCAATTTCTAAGCGTGCAGGAAGCGGAGTTTAGTTACTTATACCTATCGCATGCAGTGCTCAATATCGGTGCCAACAAAGCGTTTAAAATTTTGCAGCAATTTTTTGTTATGCCTTTATCGGACTATGCTTTGCGATACGAGGCTCAATGTATTGTACAAAGCCTCGCACAGAATCAAAGCTGGATAGACCTCCCAGTCGCGCTGCTCTTAGAGATTGCTGACTATTTAGTGGTGGATGGTAAGGAAACATTCAGATCTTCTGCAAGCCCAGAAAAATCAAGTAGTTTTTCTAAGAGCTTCTTGGGGTTTTTTAACAATAAGAGTCGTTCTGAAGATCCTTATGAAGATCCATCCACATTTTTGCAAAGGACTGCCATACCGGTTTCGCCTCATCTATCGGTCCTCTATTTACCGCTGCCGCCAAGCAGCAAGATTGTATCTGCTCTAAAATTAGGTACATGACATTTTCTTAAACCTACCTTTGCTTAGTTGCAATAATGTTAAATATTGAAAAATAGATATAGATTTGGCTAGCAACCAGCTATCAGATATAATGGTACTAATTAACAATGACCCCTGGGAAAAACAATGACCCTACCCAAAAAAGTAAAAATCGTCGAAGTCGGCCCACGCGATGGTTTGCAGAATGAAAAGCAAATTGTGCCGACGCCGGTGAAGATTGAATTTATTAATCGCTTGAGTGAGTGCGGTTATCAAGTGATTGAAGCTACCAGTTTTGTATCGCCGAAATGGATCCCGCAAATGGCCGATCATTTAGAAGTATTACAAGGTATCAAACGTCATCCAAAAATTAGTTATCCGGTATTAGTGCCTAACATGCAGGGCTTCGAAGCAGCTCTCAAAGCAGGCGCAAAAGAAATTTCGGTGTTCACCGCAGCTTCCGAAACCTTCACGCAAAAAAATATTAATTGCAGCATCGCAGAAAGTTTCGAACGTTTTGCACCAGTGATTGTAGCAGCAAAAAAAAATAAGATTAAAATACGTGGATATGTTTCTTGCGCCTTAGGCTGCCCGTATGAAGGTGAAATCAAACCAAGTTCTGTGGCAAGCGTTGCCAAAAAATTATTCGATATGGGTTGTTACGAAATTTCATTAGGCGACACCATTGGCGTCGGCACACCGTTAAAAGCACAAGCGATGGTCAAGGCCGTCAGCAAAAAAATCCCGATGAAATATTTAGCCGGACATTTTCACGATACCTATGGCCAAGCGCTCGCTAATATTTTCGCCACGTTGCAATTAGGCTTGGCGACATTCGATAGTTCGGTTGCTGGTTTAGGCGGCTGCCCTTATGCCCATGGTGCTTCTGGCAATGTCGCAACAGAAGATGTGTTGTACATGTTGAATGGTTTAGGTATTAAAACAGGTGTTGATATTGATAAAGTCATCACTACCGGTTTATTCATCTGCCAGCATTTAGGAAAATCCCCACACTCAAAACTTGGATTGGCGAAACTTGCTAATAAGCAAAATTAATAAAATTTTTTAGGATGCCCAACAAAGATGTCAAATAAATTATTATCCTCCCGCACTGTATTCGGCACTATCTTAATTCTAGCGCCGCAGATTTTTAGTTTTGCGTTAGCGCTGGATATTTATGTGCCGAGTATTCCGGCCATTAAACAAGCGTTTGATGCTGACCAAGGTATGATGCAGTTGACGATCAGTTTATTTATGTTGATTACCGGCTTAGGGCAGTTAATTGTCGGCCCGATTAGCGATCAAATCGGCCGACGCAAAGTGGTGATAACCAGCATTTTATTTTTTATTGTAGGTTCCTTATTAGGTGCAGCAGCTCATAGCATTGAATTTTTAATTTTTGCGCGTTTAGTGCAAGCCTTAGGTGCTTGCGGAATGATGGTATCAACATTTGCTATTGTACGCGATTTATTTTCCGGCGATGATTGTGGCGAGGTTTATAGCTTTTTAAATTCAAGCATTGCATTGTCACCCTTATTAGCACCCTTAGCCGGTGGTTATATTCAATACTGGTTTAATTGGCAAGCCAGTTTTATTTTTTTAGCGCTTATCGGAATAATTATATTAATTTCAGCGGTAGTGAATATCAACGAAACATTGGCGCCGGATAATCGCCGTAACTTTAAAAAAGAATTATTTATTGATTATTGGTTTGTATTAAAGCACAAGAAATTTTTAACTTATAATTTTTGTGCCGCTGCTGGTTTTGCCGGGTTTTTAACATTCTTCTCGGCATCTTCATATATTATTATTTCATTGCTCGGCATACCAGAACAACATTTTGGTTTTTATTTTGCTGCTATTGGCATTATATTTTTTATCGGCAGTTTAATCAGTGGTTATTGCGCAAAACATATTGGCACTTATAAAACTGTAGTAGCTGGCGCTTGTTTAATGACGCTGAGTGGTTTGGTGATGTTGGCATGGTATTGGAAATTTGGCTTAAGTGCTGCTGCATTCATGGGGCCGATGATGATTATGGGCATCGGCGGGGCGTTCTTAATGGGTGCTGGCGCTGGTGGTGCTATTGAACCATTCCCGGAAATGGCGGGCACGGCATCGGCATTATTCGGCTGTACCCAGTTTGTATTCGCAGTGGTTATTGCACAATTTGTGATGGAGTGGAACGTCAAGTCAACGGTGCCGCTCGGTTATACATTAGTTACCTTGGGTTTGTTAGCAGTGATTGGTAGTTTGGCCAATTATAAAATTATGCGTACTCATCAAAAATAAACGGAGAAATACTTCATGCAAATCAAAAATCAAACAGCGATCATCACTGGCGGCGGCTCCGGTATGGGCGCAGAAACAGCGCGCTATTTAGCGAGCATGGGCGCTAAAGTTGCGGTGTTAGATATTAATTTAAAAAATGCCGAACAAGTTGCGCGCGAAATTAACGGCATTGCTATTGAATGCAATGTCAGCGATGAAGAAAGCGCCTCTGCTGCTTTTCATAAAATAAAAGATATTTATGGCGTTCCACGTGTTTGTGTAAACTGCGCTGGTATCGCACCTGGCAAACGCGTCGTTGGCCGCGAAGGTGCAATGCCATTAGAAGATTTTCGCAAAGTGATCGATATTAATTTAATTGGCACATTTAATATTTTACGTTTAGCTGCAGCAGAAATGAGCGTGGCAGATCTATTAAACGAAGATGGGGAGCGCGGCGTAATTATCAATACAGCTTCCGTCGCAGCATTTGATGGGCAAATCGGCCAAGCAGCCTACAGTGCTTCAAAAGGTGGCGTGGTAGGCATGACGTTGCCGATTGCACGTGAGTTAGCACAATTTGGAATACGCGTGATGACCATTGCTCCCGGCATTATGGAAACACCGATGATGAGTGGTATGCCACAACCAGTGCAAGAAAGTTTAGCCGCCGCAATGCCGTTCCCCAAACGTTTGGGCAAAGCCAATGAATATGCAAAGTTGGTGCTGCATATTATTGATAATGTTTATCTCAATGGCGAAGTCATACGCTTGGATGCGGCGATCAGAATGCCGCCGAAGTAATTACAAAAACTGAATTACAATAACCGATGGAATGATAATAGCAACGCCAATCATTTCGCTTAAAGTAGGCGCGGTATGAAAAAGAATAAAATCCCCTAATAAAGCTACAATGGGGATGAGATAAGCCACAGTGCTAGTACGCACTGCGCCCCATTCGCGGATCAAATAATAATAAAAAAACCATGCAATAGCCGTAGAAAAAACCGCTAGATAAATAGTGGCCATTAATGGTTTGAATAAAAATATCTCGTGTACATTCGGCCATTTTTCTAACAACAATGAAGCAAGCACTAAATACACTAACGCCGACCAATGTTGATGATAAAGGCTGGCATAAAAATCTATTTTTCTGGCATTGCCAAATAAATATTGCCCAAGGATTGAAGCCACCGCATAAGACAACACCATCACTAATACCGCTAACGATCCTAATATTTCTGCATGAGCATTGGTGAAATGAAGCATCGGATAAAAAATAACTACCACGCCGATCAAACCGCACGCTAACCCAATCACTTTTAATGGCGTCGCATTGGTTGCCTTACCAAAAAATACCAAACTCAAAATAAATGTCCAGATCGGCAATGTACAATTGATAATGCCAGAAAGGCCTGGCGAAACTACGCGCTCACCCCAAAATAAAAAACTAAATGGAATACCCAGCGCAAACAAACCCGCGACCCAACAACGCCAACGAATGGAAAATGGTAATGTGAGATCTTTTTTTAAATAAACCGAATAAACAGCAAATACGATTAAAGATAATGCCACACGCGCAGCCGCACTAAAAACCGGCGGCCAATCTTGCACTACATATTTAATGGCGATAAATGACCCGCCCCAAAATAGAACGATCAATAAAAATAATAAGTAATTCAATTTTTTGGCAGACATGACAATTGTTGTTTGTGGGTTAGGCTCTTTCGGAGCTTACAGATATTGGTACTTCTCCATGACGCAGCGGTGTGGGCAAAGGAATTAGCCCACCTTTTTCTAAGCTATCTAACAGCATTAAATCCAATACTTCTTGTGCATTGAATATAGCTTCTTGATAAGTTGCTGCGCCAGTAAAAGCATTTTCGATATCGCGAAAAGTTACTAAAAAACCATCGCCATCTGCTTCTATTTTTGCACCGTAAGTTAATTTAATGACACCGCTCATAGTTAGTGAATTATAGATGATCCTACAACATCACACAATGCATAGTAAAAATTAACCCCTAGCAAAGCAAAATATTATACCCATCGCCTCCATTGCGGATTAATTATCAGCTAAAAAACTTGCCAATCATTCATGTATCTGATAAAGTTAAATGAACTTTTAGCGCAACTTAAAGCGGAGGAACCATCATGCAACCTTCTTCAAAAACTTGGGATTTGCAAGCATTAGAACCACTATGGCAGGTTTTTGACACGCTTCTTCCTTCTGGCCGAAGCTTTGTAAAGGAACATAAAGCTCTTTACACAATATATTGGGATTATTACGATAAAATTAAAGCTCAACGGGCAAAAGCAACGGCTGAAGAAAAATCAACAGAAGGTGTTCCAATAGCTATTTCTTGTTTAATCCTATATGCCACATTTTATTATGAACGTCAGCAATATTCAGGACCGTTAAAAGCTAACCTTGAAAAATTTGACGCAGAGTTGAAAAAGCTGGGAATTACACTGTTTGAAAAAAAATGGAACGATGATGTTTATTCATTCTTATGTGAAAAACTTAATGGCTCTGGCCATTTAATAAGCTATAGCAAAGGTCATTTGGGCACACCACTTACTGCTGACAAGAACTTAGCTACTTATGTTGAACGGCAAATAGCATGGAATCTTTTAAAGAAATCAACCCTGATAGCAGAACCTGTATTACATGATACCGAATTTAGCTATCCTCCGTTAGAGATGCTCTTTCATATAAAAAATTTAGCTGACCTTGTCGCACCCAACACCCCCCTTGGCAGAGCAACTGCCATTTTTTATACACAGATAGACGCAGCTATTATCAACGGAAGGAAACAAACAGGACCTAATGCTGCTCTACTTTGGTTAGTTGAAACTATTTTTTTATATCAAACGATAGATCCATCTTTTGGTGAACAGCTCTTAAAAGATTTACAAAAATATGGCGTTACATTTGAAGGTACCAAGATTACTCGCACTAATGCAGCGCTTGCTGCTTTGACTTACACTGTGCCAGAATCAAACCCGCAAGTAATTAAAACCGGCAAAGATGCGATTGAAGCTGCTTTAGTTACCAGAAAACAAACTCGCAAAGCCTTAGAATTGCCTGCTGTAACTACATCGGCATCATCGTCAGCTTCACCCTTGGGATCCAAAAGCCTTGTTGTTTTAGCTGCTGCTGCATCACCTACATCAGGAACAGCACCTACACCTCCTCCATTAGCGCCGAGCGGATCTAAACAAGAAGATGCATCTGCACTAGCAAAAGAATTTAGTGACACTTTGCAAAAATTAAAAGATATCGCAAAAAAATTAGAAGTGTTGGATCCGCAATTAACGCAAGAGTTCATTCGGCAGGGGGATAAATTACAAAGTTTGTATTCCCAAACTGCAACTGCGCAAGCCAGCGGTCAACCTAGTGGACAACAAACAAAAGCCCCTGCTCCTTAAGAGAATCATCATGTTGCCACAAGCTTCGCTCGCTGAAATTGCTAAACATTTTCCAGCATTTAAACCATTATTAGAAATTTTCAATAAATATACTAGTCAAGTTGAGCAAGACCCTGATAAACCACTACACAAACCTAGCCAAAAATATAAAAAAGCAATTGATGAATTACCCCAAACAAAAACTCAAGAAGAAAAATCAATAGCTTCTCCGCCCGCCGACATCACTTTGTTAGTACATACGATTGTATTCTGTTATGAAGTTGGTTTATGCGACTCATTTGCAGATAAAGAAAATTTGTTTGAAGAATTTGCTATATGTCTCAAAAAACTAGGAATTACCTTGCCTTCTTCTAATGAAGAAGAGGACGGCATAAGCATTCCGAGCAACCCATCATCTTTACACTTGAGATTCAGCACTGCTCTTTATGACCGCGGTCAGATATTTGGCTATGACCACAATATAGCTCCTTTTGGTAAAAAACTTGCTGACGACAAAAAATTAACTAATTACTTAGAGCGGCAAATTACCTGGCTATTATTGGGAAAAATAGAAGATGGAAAAATATTCATTGCGCCTTCATTTGAGGATTCGAACTATAGTTATCCACTAGAGTTATTCTATAGAATAACGGAAATTGCCATGGAACCTAAAGCCCTCGCGAAGGGCGCAAAGGAAACTTTTTATCTAGCGATTAACACAGCTATTGCTTACGGACGAAGGGAAAAAGGCGTTAACGCCGCCCTTCCCTGGTTAGTTGAAACGATTATTTTTTATCGCGAACATCACACTCATAAAACCTTTGTAACGCTTAAAGAGTTTTTACATAAGTGTCAAATTACGCTCGATAAGCAAGGAATAATTACTGCTGTTGCTGGAGAATTTACCAAATTAACTTACACGCCTCCAGGAAGGCACATGTTACAACATAAAAAAGGCATCGAGGCAATTGAAACTGCGATTGTGGATAGATTGTCTGCTGGAAAACTACAAGTAACTGCGCCCTCACCACTGGGAATACGCAGCCGCGCTGTATTAGCAGCATCAACAGCAAGAACAACGAGCAAAACTGAAAAGGAAAATAAAGCAGAAATGGATCAACCTAAGCGAGCACGAGAGTTTACCGCAGCTTGGGAAACAATAAAAAATATCGTAAATACTTTACCACACTCTTTCTCAATAAATAACACGCCTTTGAAGGACCCTGATATAACTGAGTTCATTCAACTAGGTGATCTGCTCCACTTTGAGATTGTTACACAACCCGCAGACGAGGTACCTAGCCAAGCACCCCCACCTGCTACTGTGCGCCCTAAACCTTCTTAAACATGTAGGGGTCTGACCCCACTATCTCATTATCTCAATTGCGGTCTTACTACCTGACGTGCTTGCTCAGTATTTTCGATGTTCTCAACATTAAACGCGTTAGACCACAGGGCAGCCTTCGTTAGATGATCGATAAATTTCGCAAGATATTGTGGAGGAATATGAATCGTTAATTTATTTTCATCAACATTATTTGATGCGCTTAAATTATTAATAGCAATACCTTGCTGCTGCAATTCATCTTTTAATTCATTTTTAAAAGTGTTAAACCCAGCTTCAACGGCATGTAAAAATTCACGCAGTAATTCCAATTCTTCTTTAGTTCTAGAACCATTGGGTTGCAAAGTTAAAAGTCCTTTTACTTGATCATAAGTAATCGACAACAGTTCGGCTAATTTTTCCAGGTCAAATCTTTTGTTGTTGGACATTGTTAAATGTCTTGCAAGGCTGATGTCATAGCCATTCACAAACATTTTAGTGAGGTCATCAGCCACTATTTCAGGCAATGGTTTTGGGGGTTGGAAATATTTATTGTTGTTGGTTTCGTTAGCTCCGTTTATGAAACCATCAATTTTATCACCGCCTTCACCAGGGCCACAATTACATTTAACGCTTTTTGCAGTTCTACATTTTTGACAAGGGTTATTTTCAATCTGACGTGTTATGTTATCTTTTTTGTCTTTAGCACTATTATTTTGAACTTGCTTTTCATTTCCTGGCATTGACATAAAATCACCTATTTAAGAGTATAATCAGTGTTAACATTTTAAGGGTTAAATAAATATTACGCAATACGGGCAAATTCCCCTATTCCGTCCCATATATATTAAAGTTAACCATATGATACCACTATTACAAAAACTTTTGTGCATAACTGACCCCGAAAAGCTAAGCCATTTAGACATAGATAGCTTACAAAACCTGCCTTGGCATCTATCAAGGCTGTAATGATACCCAAGCCCGCAGTGTCGGTTTTAGTAAAGGCCCAGACTTATTCGGTAGCACTGATTTTGACTTAAATTGGGCGGCATATGCCCCTCAACTGCCACAATCGTGCCGAATTGATTGCCAAAGCCCTGGGAATGCGGATTGTTTAAAACGTGTTACTTTTTAGTAAGAATTTTAGATACGTATCTAAATTTGGATACGTATCTAAAATAAGATACATAGCGACATGGGTATTTCAACATTCATGATTGGCTGACAGCCTGTGGGTTAGTTAGCCCTATAGTCGCGAATTCTTACTCTATACCACCCCATTCTTTTCAAACCTTAAGGGTTTCTTAAGGTTTTTCTGTTAAACTAGGTGTTTTAAGAACATTGATAGGTATAATTATGTTGACTGATAGCAATGAAAGGTCTGGAGTTGCTTCGGAATCAGACATGTCGATAGAGAGTAATAATTTTGCTGATATTGTTTTTGATCTGACAGAACGTTTCGATGATGCTACCTGCAAGAAAAAAATTAAACAATATATTGCAGCGGGTGTTAATGTAAACCAACAGGATGAAGATGGTGATACAGCTTTACATATAGCAACGCAGGTTGGGTTCATAGAAACAATAAAGTTATTAGTTGAACACGGTGCCAAATTAGAAATACTAGGCGCTGCGAGAAACACCGCTGAAACTATTGCTAGGTGCGAACGACATACCAATGTGCTCGAATATCTTAAATCTGTTAAAAGTCGGCGCCAGACAACTCCTCTTGATGCAAAAAAAGAAACCAAGAAATCGATCAAACAGTCATTTGCCGATGGAGAGTATAAAGAAGTTGAAAAACGTAGTTTAGAAGTACTGGCGAAGTTAAAAAGCACTTATCCTGAAATAGACGAAACTAATTTTGGCGCCACCGATGAAACGTTAGCTATTTATTACAATTTAGGGTCAAGTCAATTAATGCTGGGGGATTATGGACAAGCCTATAAAAATCTAGCGAGAGCTTGGGAAATAGCTGAAACTCTGGGTTACCCTCCTCTTGAAAAATATGCAGATAAATTAGCAAAAGCAAAAAAGTTGTTAGAAAGCCAGCCAGAAGACGATGGACAATCAACAACTCTTTCAACAGCATCGACAGATACTTCACTCACAGATACTTCGCTCTCAGATATTTCATCACAAACCAGTTCAGTAATGCCCGAATCAACGCCTGAAACCATTACCTTCTTTGCGCCAGCAGAGCCTAAAATTGATACTTCTAAGATAAAAGCGCATCATCAAAAAGGATTGGAATTAGCTCAAGAAAAATCTTATAACGCAGCAGATAAACAGTTTAAAGAGGCCTTAGTATTATTCGTTCACATTTTTCTCAGTCAAGAACCAGCTCCAACAACTGACCTTGATGCGTGGATATTAAAGCACTTGGATAATGTATATATTGCAGATATTTCAGATTACCATCTCACCTTACTAGTAAAAATTCTAATCGTATATGTTGATAACATATGGAATTGTGAAAAAGAAAAATCTAATGCTGTAGTTAATTCAGTTATCGACTATATTGCCGAGTATGCTAAACATCTACAAGTAATCGCCGGAGAAAATAAAACATTTACCCGCCAACAATTGTTGGGAGAAAAGGAAAAGATATATGAGTTAATAATCGCTTTAGACGAGCGTAATTTTGCTGAAATAAAAAGACTGATCAAAAACTACCCGGAATTGGTTGACAGCGATTTGCTGCTGAATTGTAATCCGCTAATGTTCATTGCTCCATGTAACTATCTCGATATTGCCGAATTATTAATGCGTGCGAATAGTAAAGTAGACGCCAAATCTACCTGGGGCGGCAGCACAGCGTTACACATTGCCGCTAGGCATAACCAACTGCAATTTATCGAATTTTTATTGCAGCACGGCGCAGATAAAGAAATTACCGATGACCAAGGGAATACCCCATTAATCGTTGCCATCCTCTTCGGCCATAAACCAGCTATTAGCCTGCTGATAAAAGCAGGCGCAAGAACAGATATTAAAGATAAGTATGGAAATACAATATTTGCTATCTGTTGCACTAATCCACCATTTCTACGATGGTTGCAAGCGCAAATCCGTTTCCATAAAAAAACTAAATCAAAACCTCAAACTAAAACTGTCACAGTAACGGTTGAAAATTCATCACAATCAATCGACAAATTTGATCTATTTGATGATGAAGATAAAAAAGAAAGCACTAAAGATAAAAAAAGCAATGAAAGTAAAAGTATTATATCTTGGGATCACTTTTATTACGAAGGCGCTGAGCACGCACGCAATCAACATTATCAAGAAGCAGCGCTATCTTTCTTAAACGCAATAGCGGCATGGAAAAAGGAAGAATGGCCTGATTATGCCGAAGCACCAGCAACTTTGACCAAAGAAAATGCAAAAAAAATTAAATGGTTATATATTATCTTTGTTAAGTTAGGTGAAACGTGTCGTTTGCAGGGAGATTATACGCAAGCCATTGAATTCATGACTAAAGCATGTTCTCTCTATCCAAAATTAAAAAAGGCGTTACCGCCGAATCAATTTTCTGCTGAAGCTCCTATGAGCCCTGTTGTGGCTGAATTATTGCAGGCAATTACAACAGCTGATCTGGTACAAATTGATAGATCACTTGCCACCGACATTGAAAACTTAAATCAAATTACCGGCAAAGACGGTTGCACACCATTAATGTTAGCTGTTACCGAAGAAAAAAGAGCCGATGAAAAGGAAGACCAAAACGAAGTTTTTTGTCATCTCGTAACAAGTAGAAAATTTCAACTTTCCAGCGTGGATGCGGATGGTCGGAATATATTGCATTATGTAGTACAACGCGGCCGTGCAGACTTAGTTTATTATTTATTACATGAGTCTGCATCCTGTGGCTATTTGAATCTTAATGCAAAAGATGGGAGAGGAAAAACCGCTTTAGATTATGCGGTTGAAGGCAAACATGATGAGATAATTAGTTTATTAACTGCGAAATTGGAAAAACCAAAAAATAAAAATGCTAGCAAGACTCTCTTTAAAAAAATTATTGTAGAAGCCAATACATTAATAACAACATTTAAAGAAAGAATCACTGAAAAAGATCATTATGCTTATTTTGCAAAATTTCAAATTAAAGTCGACCAATTAAAAGAAATTCTTGCTGGTGAGAAAAACAGCAACGCTGCTTGGGCATTAATCAATATTTATAAATGTATGGGAAAACTTAATGAAGCGGAACAGCAAGCAACGCTTTTACTGGATTTTATTAAAGAGAATGAAAAAGTAGGTCTTCAATATATGTTATTTCTTTTGCATATAAAAATGAAAAAATATCATCTTGCTCTTACAGAAGCTGAGAATCTACAGCAATCGCCTGAATACCAAATTGCCGTATTACAAAATATGGTTCTGCTTTATGATTTTGTTCATGAACATAAAAAAATGCAAGGAACTTGCGATCAATTATTAGTTCTAAACCCTAATGATGAATTTGCAGTGGGTGGCTTAGCTGATTTAAATCTCAAACGTGGCAAAGTACATGCCGCTGAATTATTTTACGATCGAGTCAAACTAGAAGATGCGAGCACCGAATTTATAACTAAAAAAGCAACATTCTATTTGGGCCAAAAAAGGTATAATGAAGCCGAAGATTTGCTTACCCGAAACTGCACGGCAGGTCGTGAAGAAGTATGGCAATTATTAGGACTAGCGCGAGTTTATGAGCATAGAGCGGAAAATTCTGAAGATGCTGCGCAATACGATACTCACGTGCAAACTGCACGAGGTTATTTCCAGCAGCTTCTTAAAATAGACCCTATCTCGCATATTAATTGGCAAGCATATGCTGTTTTTTGCAGTAAAACTGGCAAAAATAGCGAGGCAGTAAATTTGTTTTTGAAATTCATTGATAACAATCAATATGATGAATCTGCTTATGTAAATCTTATTAAACATTTTTTAAGAGTGGGCAATAATCGAGAGGCAGTAAAATGGTATCAAAATGCCACACAAGTTTTTGTTGATAGCGATAGAGCGGCTATTGTTTTAATTAATGGCTATATAGGTCATGGGCGCTATAACAAAGCGATTCAATTTTGTAAACAGTTGTTAAAGAATAGTTTGGAACAAGAAATACATTCCCGACCTAGGTTAGAGAAAATATATAAATCCCTTATTAAAGCTTACTTACTCAATAATCAGCTTGCAGCAGCGTTAGATATAAGAATTAAATTCATCGCCTTACACCCTGAAAACTCTAAAGGTATTGCCGGGGTTGATAAACTATTTAGAAGTTGCGGTCATGGGGCGGAACTCAAGGCTCCATCCGCTCCGCCAAATCCCGCAATGATTCCGGGCAGCAAACCTAAGCGTTCTGTTTTCTTCACGGTAAAACGAGATAATGAGATTAAAAGAGTTAATAGCGGCGAAGAAAAATTTACTGCCATTAAATTTCCTGTTGATTGCATCACAAATTTGGAAAAATTGGCTGGCAAAATTTGCATAGTTGGCGACGCAGTTGTTCAGCAATATTTAGGGCAAGATATCAAAAGTATTGATAAGTTGGCTTTTTCTGTGTGTATGGGCCCGGCTGAGTTTAAAAAGCTTTTCCCACAAGCTATCCAATGCAAGTATCCAGGTCGCGAACCATTAATGCAAATTAGAATGGTTAAGGGAAATAACATTATTAATATGAATTTTTGGTGTGATGAGAAATCAGAACTTGCCTCAATCGCGGATGCACATAAACGTGATTTTACTATCGATAGTTTACAAAAATATCCTGATGGCACATTATTAGATCCGACAGGTTGTGGTAAAAAAGATTTAAAAGAAGGCGTAATTCGTTTGCTTACCGATGAGTTAACTCCCGCTAATGAGAAAATGATTCAATCGGATAAAAAAATTGCTGCGCGCCTGCAGGCTGATCCCGCTCTAATGTTGCGTACGGTCTATTATGCAGTGCAGTACGATTTTAATATAGCGGAAAATTTACAAGCGGGTATCATGCGTAGTGATAAAAGTTGGCTAGCAAAACTTGCTGTACCACAATATTCATCTCTCAATAGAAAACATTTTTTAAGTGGTAAAGCAGCAAATTATTTTAATAAACTAGAAGAACTTAATTTATTAGAAAATTTATTTCCATCGGCAACAATGACTAATGCTCCGCGCAACTGGGATTGGGTGAAATCACAATTAAAGGACTTTGATCAACGTATCGCTGAGAAAGGGCAGAATTTTAATCCCCATGAAGAAATTAATGAAGTTTATTATATTTTTACTGCTAACGAGTTGGTTAATCGTGGGTATGATACTGCGGTTCGTTCGAGTACAATTAAAGAAATGCTTAATGAATATAAATTTAAGCCCAACGCAGAACCTGATAAAATTATTTTGATGGTAAGATTATTTATGACTGCAAAACTCAGATGTGATCCCTATTGCAGATCTTTAATCAACGCCGCCAAAAATCGGGCACTTTCGCCGCCAGTGACGACACGGTGATCAACGGTGATAGAGAGCGGCATAATGCGATGGATTTCCATTTTGCCGTTGTGAGCGACCACTTCATCACGGATTTTACCCATAGCGAGGATCGCTACCATCGGCGGTACAATAATGGGGTTGGCATATTTACCCGCAAAAATACCGACGTTAGATAAAACAATGGTGGCGCCCTTGAGATCATCTTGCGGAATCGTGCGCGCTTTGACTTGTTCTTTGAAGCGATTGATCGTTGTGCGCAAATCTTCGGTGGAACTTTTTTCAATATTTTTTAACACTGGCACAAATAAACCATCGGGTGAATCCATCGCTAAACCCAAATGAATTTCTGAAAATAAACGACGCGCCATCGCCTTGCTGTCGAACCAGGCATTTAATGCAGGTTCTGCTTTGCACGCTGCAATGATCGCACGTACCACGCGTAATGTAATATCAGTTTTTTCTGGCCACGCGTGAATATCGGCATCATCGACAATGGTGACTGGCACTACTTCTTGATGCGAATGTGTCATGGTTGTAACCATGGCACGGCGCACACCACGCACCGGCTCAAAATCTTTTCCGATCCCCTCTCCCCCTGGGAGAGGGTTAGGGTGAGGGATTGGGTGAGGGCTACCCTTCGCCGTTCTTTCCACATCCTCCAACGTAATCTGCCCATTCGCGCCACTCGCTGGTACTTGCGCTAGATCCACATTTAATTTTTTCGCTAACGCGCGCACGGCGGGAATTGCTTTAACCGCATCACCCGTGGTTGCCGGTTTACTGTGCGCAGATACTGATTGCGCGGGAGCATGTGAGTGTTCAGCAACAACATCATCACCGTCTTCGAATTCAACTAACGCAGCACCAGTATTAATCACATCGCCGGGTTGACCATGAAATTTCACAATACGGCCACTGCGAGGCGAAGGAACGTCAACCACCGCTTTGGCGGTTTCCATCGCTACCAAAGGTTGATCGACTTTTACTTCATCACCGATTTTGACATACCACTCACGCACTTCGGCATCCGGCAAACCTTCGCCCAAATCGGGTAGATAAAATATTTTCATAAGTTATGCTCGCTTAATTATAATCTTTCAGACGCAATGGTATCCGCCACTTGGCTGGTCGGTTTGCCTTCACGTGCCGCACGATCAAAAATGAGTAACAAAGTGTCATAAATATGTGAAATTTGTAACTCCGCTTCGGCCATCGATAAACCTTGATAAAGTGCATACGCTTCGATCAAACCTCCGGCGTTGATCACATAATCCGGCGCGTAAAGAATATCGCGTTTTCGTAATGCTTCGCCATGGCGCAATTCAGCCAATTGGTTATTAGCCGATCCTGCTATTATTTTAGCCTTAATAGTAGGAATGGTTTCATCATTAATAATTCCGCCATAAGCACACGGCGCAAAAATATCGCAATCCAATTTAAAAATTTCATCCAAAGAAACTATTTTAGCGCCAAACTCTTTTTCACAAATCTTGGCAGCTTCTGTGTTACGATCGCAAATCGATAATCGAACACCCAAGTTATGCAATCTTTGAGCTAAACTATAACCGACATGCCCCACGCCCTGGATGGCCACATGCAAACCTTCTAGATTATCGCGCTGCATTTTAAATTTAACGGTGGCGAAAATACCACGTAGCACGCCCAACGCGGTCGAAGGGCCGGGATCACCACTGTTACGAGAGGTTGAAGCCACATAAGGGGTATAGCGGGCGATTACATCCATATCGCTCACTTCGGTGCCACTATCCATCGCGGTGATATAACGACCGCTCATTTCGTTGACAAAACGGCCAAAAGCACCAAAATGTGCTTCACGATCAGTAATTTGTGGGGTTTTCAGCAATACTGCTTTCCCACCCCCTAACGGGAGATTGGCCATGGCGGCTTTATAACTCATGCCCCAGCCTAAGCGTAACGCATCACGGAGTGCATCTCTGGTGGTGGGATATTCGATAAAACGACAGCCCCCTAAAGCTGGGCCACGTTTAGTGCTGTGGATGGCGATAATAGCGCGCAATCCGGTAGCAGCATCTATCTTCATGTGCACATCGCCATAACCTAGGCTTTCTGCGTACTGCAACAATTCGTCATTGATACCTGTAGTCATTTTTGCCTTTTTCTATAGAACCATGGATGACGTGAGGTTAACAGAAAACTTGGGGATGTAAACGGCTATTAAAAAAAATTCCTCGGGTGCTTGACAAGGGCTATAGAAATGGTTACAGAATATGCCTTTAAAGAGGACGAAAACATGAAACGCTACAACATTCTACAACCGCTCTATATGGCGTTTTATTCCAAGGCACTTTACCGCGATATAGGTCAGCATTGGCGCGGATCAGGCTTTCTCTATATTTTATTATTGACAGCCATTTGTTGTATTCCGTTTGTTTATCAAATTGAACTTGGCATTGCCGGGCTTGCCAATTATAGCAAACCAATTGTTGCGCAATTACCGACGATTACTGTGAAGCAGGGGCAGGTCTCTATCGATCATGCTGAGCCTTATTATATTAAAGCACCGGGCAGTGGTCGTGAGTTAGCGATTATTGATACCACGGGCAAAGTTACTTCGTTGGAAGATACACAAGCTTTTGTGTTATTAACCAAAACGCAGTTGATTCGCAAAGAAGATAACATTGAAAAAAAATATACCATCGCGCCAAACCGTAATGCGGTTTATACGCCTGAGTTAGTGTCGGCATTTTTAGAAAAATTAACGTTGGTGATTGCTATTGCTATCTACCCTGTTATGGTAATTTTATATTTCTTAGAAGGTATTATCGAAGCACTATTTTATTCAAGTGTCGCCAAATTGTTTATCAGCACCAGTTTTAGTTTTCAAACTCTATTTCGTTTGGCCGCAGTGGCGATGACACCCGGGTTTATTATTGCAGCGTTGTTTGATCTCATTAACTTACATATTCCTTATCGTTGGGTTGTGTATATCCCACTCGCGGTGGGTTATTTGATTTTTGCGATTAAGGCGAATTTGGAAGCTAACCCTCCACATCTACCTTCGTAGTCACCGAATTCGCAATAAAACAATTGCTGTGCGCTTTTTCGTGTAACTGATGCAAAGTTTGCGCGTCGGGTTGCGTGCCACTGAAGGTTATTTTTGGGCGTAGTGTTACTTGTGTGAGTGCCATTTTGCCTTCGGCATTCTTCCCTAATACACCAACAGCATCATCAATGTAATTATCGACGACCAAATTTTTAAGTGCCGCCATCGCTAAAAAAGTCAGCATGTGGCAACTTGATAATGCCGCGACCATGAGTTCTTCTGGGTTAGCTAAGGCTTTGTTGCCCATATATTCCGGCGCAGCAGAGGCTTGAATCAGCGTGCCGCCAGAGAATGTAACATCGTGCGTGCGATCATAAGTTTTGTAATTAAAATCTTCGGTCTTGCGCTGCCAATGGATAGTTGCTTTGTGTTCGGACATGAAATTCTCCTTAGTTATTATTTACCGCACTAACTCAACAAACAAATTATTTAAGCGCCCAATAAAACTAGCTGGGTCTTCTAACTGCCCGCCTTCTGCCAAAATAGATTGCTCTAATAAAATATTCGACCATTCGGCAAAATGCGTTTTATCTTGCTCGGCTTTGATCCGGATGATCAACGGGTGCTTAGCATTAATTTCCAAAATAGGTTTAGCGGTGGGGAAGCTCTGCCCCGCTGCTTTTAACATACGTTGAATATGGCCGCTCATATCGTTTTCATCACTCACAATACAAGCCGGTGATTGTGTTAAACGTTGTGAAATGCGCACTTCTTTCACTTTATCACCCAATACGTCTTTTACTTGTTTCACAAAATCAGCAAATTCAACTTCATCTTTTTGCTGTTCTTCTTTAATTTCTTCATCTTTAAATTCTTCGGCATCTAAACTACCTTTAGTAATGGATTGCAAAGGTTTACCCGCATATTCCATCAAATGACCCACCAACCACTCGTCAACCGAATCAGAAAGCAGCAATACTTCAATGCCTTTTTTGCGGAAGATTTCTAAATGCGGGCTGTGTTTAGCAGCGGTGAATGAATCTGCCGTAATATAATAGATTTTCTTCTGCTCTGGTTTCATACGCGCGATGTAAGCGTCCAACGAAACATCTTGCGCGGTGCTGTCGGTGTGTGTGGAAGAAAAACGCAGCAGTTTAGCTACTTCTTCTTTGTTACCAAAATCTTCTGCCGGGCCTTCTTTTAACACGCGGCCGAATTGATCCCAGAATTTTTGATATTTATCTTTTTCGTCGGTCGCCATTTTATCTAACATACCCAATACACGTTTGCTCACTGCTTGACGAATGGCATCGACATGACGATTTTGTTGCAAAATTTCACGTGAAATATTTAACGGCAAATCGTTGCTGTCGATCACGCCTTTGACAAAACGCAAATAACGCGGCAGGAATTGTTCGGCATCGTCCATAATAAACACCCGGCGCACATACAGTTTTAAACCGCGCTTATGTTCCATTTGAAAAAGATCAAACGGCGCACGTGCCGGTAAATACAGCAAGCTTACATATTCTAATTTACCTTCCACTTTATTGTGCGCCCATGCTAATGGATCTTCAAAATCATGTGCGATGTGTTTATAAAATTCTTTGTATTCTTCGTCTTTGATTTCTGATTTAGGTGTCGCCCACAACGCGGTAGCACGATTTACCGTTTCAAATTCTTCGACCAGAGCGTTGATTACTTTTTCTTCTGGATTTTTGTCATCGGGATTTGTATCTTCCGGCAACGCTTTTTTCAGCATCATCACCGGCAAATTAATATGATCGGAATATTTATTAACTACACTACGTAAGCGCCAATCATCTAAAAATTCGTCTTCATCTTTGCGCAGATGCAAAATAACGTCTGTGCCGTGTGTGGCTTTATTGACGTTTTCAACGGTGTATTCGCCTTCACCCGCTGATTCCCACTCTACACCAGCGGCGGCTGGTGTTCCGGCACGGCGTGTAATGACTGTCACTTTATCAGCAACGATAAATGAAGAATAAAAACCTACGCCGAATTGGCCGATTAAATGGGCGTCTTTGGCTTGATCGCCACTCAAAGCGGCTAAAAATTCACGCGTACCCGATTTGGCAATAGTACCAAGGTGGTCGATGACCTCTTGTCGTGTCATCCCGATGCCATTATCGCTGATGGTTACGGTGTGCGCGTCTTTGTCAAAAGTTACCTTAACTTTAAGTTCAGTATCATTTTCATACAGTTTGGGGTCAGACAAGGCGGCAAAACGTAGTTTGTCGGCGGCATCTGAGGCATTGGAGATTAATTCCCGCAAAAAAATCTCTTTATTGCTATAGAGGGAATGAATCATCAGGTTCAGCAGCTGTTTTACTTCGGTCTGAAAACCAAGGGTTTCTTTTTGGGCAGTGTCAGTCATATGGGGCTCCGTTTTAACAGTAATTATCGTTGACATTGAATATGGAGATTAATTGCCATATTTCAAGGCTAGGGATAGAATAATCGGCTCGAAAAGCATAATATAACCATTTCGGATAATCGACATGCCCAAAACTCATTCACAACTGCCCATTTTGACCCTTAAAGCTGGCCTCGGCTATTACCACCCCTATGAATTGCCGGAAGTCATCCATATCGACGACCCGGCTTTAAATGCGTTGGTCGACTTTAAATATATCAAAGCCGAAATCATCGGCACCGAAGACCCGATCGACGTTGCTCTAATCTCGGTAAAAAAATGCCCTTACCATGCTTTGTTGGTCGTCAACCACGAACACCGTGTTTTAGGCTTAGTGAGCACTGAAGATTTGCTGGGTGAAAAACCGCTGCAAGTGATCCAAGAACGACGCCTGCCACGCGCCGATATCTCCGTTGGCTTGATTATGACACCACAAAGTTCATTGATCGCCATCGATATCGAAGAACTACGTCACGCTAAAGTTGCAAATGTCATCGCCACCTTACACGCTTACAAACAACATTTTGCCCTGGTGGTAAAAGTCGATGAAAAAACCGGCACACATGTTATCCGCGGATTATTTTCGATTACGCAAATGAGCAAACAACTCGGCCGCGATGTCAGCGGCGATGTCTCCGAAGCACTCTCCATTGCCGAAATGCACCACGACCTGCATTTGCATGATTGATGGTTTCCATCACATCTCTCGCAAAATAGTTATTGGCGGTTGTTGTAACAATAAGCGTGTGGCGAATAAGCCAATTGCGCCTACGACGATGGCGCCACCTAAAATGCCAAACGCAATAATTTGATAGTTAAAATGATAATCGATTTTAAAAACATAATGTGCGACGGCGAAGCCGATCAGCAATGCGCTTAACGAGCCAAATAATCCCGCTAATAAACCTAAACTAATAAATTCGCTGGCCAATGCGGTTTGCAATTGTCTGCGGTTTGCGCCTAATACACGCATGATCACGCCTTCATAAATTCTGGCGTCTAAGCTAGCGCGCAAGGCCGCGTATAATACGGCAATGCCCGCCAGAAAAATAAATAATAATAAATATTGGATCACTTGCGACATTTGATCCATCACACCATGCATTTGTTGTAATACTTCATTGACATCGATTATAGTGACGCTGGGAAATTGCTGTACTAATTGGGTTAACACTGCTTTATTAGCAGCTGCTAAATGAAAACTAGTAATATACGTGGTTGGCATAGTGTTTAAAAAACCAGGCGGGAAGATCATAAAAAAATTGGGGTGAAAAGAACTCCAATCTACTGTGCGCATACTGTGTACTGTGACTGTAATTGCTTGATCGCCAATTTGAAACGTTAATTGATCACCTAATTTAATACCTAAATCATTTGCTAATTTTTGCTCCATTGAAACCAGTGGTTTGCCTTGATCCGTTGCAACCCACCATTGTCCGCTTACCCTTTTATTGTCAGCGGGCAACTGATTAGTCCAACTTAAATTTAATTCCCGATTGAGCGCGTTATTATTGCGCGCGCTGGGCGCAACCACTTGTTTAATGGCGATATGATTCAACGCGACTAAACGACCGCGCACCATCGGGTAAACACCAGCAGGATTTGTTTGATTTTGATCTAATAAATGCGTCACGCCTGCCACATCACTGGGTTGAATATTAATCGCAAAATAATTAGGGGAGCTAGCTGGTAATTGCTGTTGCCACGTATTTAATAAATCATTACGCATGATACTAGTTAATAGCACTACCATAATTACCAAACCAAAAACCACAAGTTGAATAGCGCTAGTATTAGCATGACGCGATAAATTCGCTAAGCCGTAACGCCACGAAACACCAGTTTGGCTACGTACTTTACTGGCTAATTTAATCAAACCATATGCTACACCATATAAAACCACTGCAGCGCCGACTATGCTATATAATAATATTAACGTGAGATGTAAATCGTGCGTTTGCCAAAAAATAAGCGCGGTAATTGCTAATAATGGCAAACCATACACCAAAAGAATTGACGGTTTTACCGGCAACTGATCGCGCCTTAATACACGCAGCACGGTAATATTCTTCAGACGCAAAAATGACGGAATAGCAAAACCCATTAAAATAACCAAACCCGTTATTAGGCCTAAGATAATAGGAAATAAAGAACTACTCACTAAATTTAATTTAAGCCAATGTGCAAAAATTTGTGAGAAAAAAACTTGCGCACCATAACCCACCAAACAACCTAGCCCCGCTGCGAGAATGCCCAGCGTTAGCAAATGCGTTGCAAAAATCAGCATAACTTGTTGTTGCCTCATACCCAAACAACGCAATAACGCGACGGTATCATAATGCCGTTCGCAATAACGGCGCACCGAAGTAGCGATTGCTACGCCGGCAAATAAAATACAAATAATAATCGCTAAGTTTAAATAATCATTAGCCCGTTGTAATACACCTTTAAATTCTGGCCGTCCATCTTTAACGGTTAGCAGTTTTTGCCCTGCGTTTAATTGTGGTGTTAACCAAGTTTTATAAGCTTGTATTTGTGCAGGATCACCATCGAACATTAAGCGGTATTCGACACGGCTGCCAGGTACGACGACTTGTGTTTTTGCCACATCGACCGCGTTCATGATCACGCGTGGGGCAATATTCAACCAATTGCTTTCGATATCTGGTTCGGCGGTGAGAATGCGTTGTATCACAAATTGTGCTGTGCCTATTTTAATAGTGCTGCCCATTGGAATATGTAGCAAAGACAATAGTTGCGCATCAACCCACAACGTGCCCGCTGCTGGAATACCCGTTGCTTCTTGATCGGCTGCATTTAATGTTGTCGTAGTACGCAACTTACCGCGCAATGGATAATCGGCGCTGACCGCTTTGACGCTCGCCAATTGCATTTGATTGCCTGCAATAACTACTGTGGAAAATAATAGTAATTGTGCTGTTTGCAAATGAAGATGATTGGCTTGGACGATCCAATTTGCTGGTGGTGCACTTGGCGTGCTGAGTAATAAATCGCCGCCCAATAGAGTAGCTGCTTGCACATCTAAGGTGCGCGCGACACGATCGGTATAAATATTAACAGATGTTAATGCTGCCACTGCGATCACTAGCGCTGCGATCAAAATCCGTAATTCGCCAGAGCGCCAATCGCGGGCAAGTAATTTAAATGCAAGCAACATTTTTTTCCTTATGAAGTTATTTTCCCATTCTCCAATTCAACGCGTCGCTGACAGCGTTGCGCTAAACTTTCTTCATGCGTCACGAGTACTAATGTGGTTTGCTGTTCGGCATTAAGTTCAAATAATAAATCAGCGATGTGCGCGCCGGTTTTGCCATCTAAATTGCCGGTGACTTCATCGGCAAATAAAACTTTTGGGTGCGCGGCAAAGGCGCGGGCGATAGCAACGCGTTGTTGTTCACCCCCCGAAAGTTGACGCGGATAATGATGTACTCTTTGCGCCAGACCTACTCGCGATAAATAATCTTGTGCTGATCGTTTTGCTGCGGGGTTACTTGCCAACTCTAATGGTAACATTACATTTTCTAAGGCGGTTAAATTCGGCAACAGATGAAAACTTTGAAAAACAAAACCGACTTGTTGCGCACGTAATAAGGCGCGACCATCTTCATCTAAGGTGGTTAAATCTTGATTGTTTAACCACACGCGCCCACTGCTCGGTGTATCAATGCCTGCCATTAACGATAACAATGTTGATTTACCGGAGCCAGAAGCACCGACGATGGCGATTGCTTCACCTTGGGCAATATTAAGATTGATGTCAGAAAGTATTTGTAATGGTATATTACCACTTAGAATTTGCTTATTAAGCTGTTCAACCCGAACAATATAAGATGAGGTATCCGTCGTCATGTTAAAAAAATCCCTGCTTGCTTTAATGTTGTTAATTTTTTGTTCGTTTGCTAGCGCCGCTGAAAAAATTATGGTATTCGGCGACAGTTTAAGTGCAGGCTATGGTATCGATATTCAGCAAGGTTGGGTAGCTTTATTACAGCAACGCTTGCAAGAAAATAATCTAGACTACACTGTAGTTAACGCCAGCATCAGCGGCGATACTACCAGCAATGGTTTATCACGCTTGCCAGATGCCTTGACTCAAAATAAACCCAACATCGTCATTCTTGAATTAGGTGGCAACGATGGCTTACGTGGTTTGCCGTTGCAAGTGACTCGCGCCAACTTAGCCAAAATGATCTCGCTCATTAAAGATCAAGACGGTAAAGTTTTATTAGTGGGCGTGCGTCTACCACCGAATTATGGCCTTGATTATATCACGCAATTTCAAGCTATTTATAAAGATTTGGCAGATAAATATGATACTCGCGTCGTCCCGTTATTTTTAAACGGTGTCGATGATCAAACTAATTTGATGCAACAAGATGGCATTCACCCCAACACCGATGGGCAACCCATTTTATTGGAAAATATTTGGGCTGAATTGAAACCGATGTTGAATTAGGGGTCAGATCTTGACTTGCTACTTGCTTGGAAACTATAGGGATCGTTTGCTATTTTTTTAGCAAGTAGCAAGTCAAGATCTGACCCCTAATTCACCCCAAATCCTCGGATCTTCGAAACCAATGCGAAACACGGAAATACCGCGCAAATTATATTTCTTTACCAGATCCAATTTGGCTTTAAATGATCCTACATCCTCTGCAAAAATATATTCATTTAACCAATTGCGCTCGAAAACTGCATAAGACATTTTATGCTTATCATCCCACTGTAAGGTAATATTATATTTATTAAGCAGATAAGTAAGGTCACTGTAACTTAACCCCGCCAATTGCACGGTAATTTTCCCCGTGGCATTACTATCGGTATACCAATAATTAGAATAAGCAGGAATGCCTAAGGATATTTTATCAGAGGGAATATATTGCAGTGCATACTTGATCACGTTTTCAGTCCACGCCAAGCTGGCTGTGGGCCCTGGTGTTGTGCCTTCGCCGTGTTGGTTATAAACCATAATAGAAATAAAATCAGAGCTGGGCGCTAACGTTTTAAAATCGTAAGCTCCTTCCCAAACTTTATAGGTCTTCATCAAAAAAGTCGAAGGCCATGGGCCATCACTTTGCAAAGGCCCTACCGCAATACTCACTTTAAACCCTGCTTGATGCAAAGCATTAGCAGCCAGCTTATAAAAACGCGATAAAGCATCGCGATCTGCCAACGCAATCATCTCAAAATCAAATTGCACACCGTAATAATGGTTAGTTTTGCAAGCAATGAGGATGGATTGTATTGCTCTGTTTTGCGCCACAGAATCATTTAAAAATTCATGCGCGATAGTTTTATCGAATTGTGCATTAGTAATCATCGGCATCAATTTAATGCCATTTGCTTTAGTGAAATTTATAACAGTAGGATCAACATAACCCCATACCAAACCAGCCTCATTAACCTGATAAGCTTGTGGAATTAAAATGTTAATTTTTTTGGCATTTTTTTCTAAGCTAGCCGTAGCGGCTTTAGTATCTGCAATAGCTGCGAGATCGTTGCCACGAAGACTATAGAAAGCCGTTTCCATCGCATTAGAGACAACAGAAAAACTACAACACAAAAAAACTAGGCACAAGACGATAATTTTTTTCATAGTTAATCACGAAAATTAGTAAATTGCAGGGGTAAAGTCATTTTTTGTTGCCGCATTAACGCGATAGCTTCTTGCAAATCATCACGCTTTTTGCCGGTCACGCGCACTTGATCGCCTTGAATTGCTGCTTGTACTTTTAATTTACTTTCTTTAAAAATCTTAACAATTTTTTTAGCAAGATCAGTTTCAATACCTTGCTTAATTGTCACTACCTGGCGCGCATCACTTAGATTAGTTTCTATTTTGCCAAGATCTAAACTGCCGGTGGTGATGCCACGCTTGCTTAACTTGGTTTGTAAAATATCTAACATTTGCTTGAGTTGAAATTCGGTTTGTCCACGTATGGTTATTTTCTCTTCGCTCAATTCGTATTTAGCGTTAGTGCCCTTAAAATCAAAACGCGTGTCAACCTCACGATTGGCTTGATCAACCCCATTACGGGCTTCTTGCATATCTACTTCAGACACAATATCAAATGATGGCATATCTAGCTCCTGATCAATGCGATGAAATATATTTCTCACGTCTAACACTCTGCGATGTAAAACCATGTTCACACAACTTTGCAAAAGTATCATCGATCATATTCGGGTTACCACATAAATAAACTACATCGGTTTGTGGATCAGGTTTAAAATCTACCAATGCTTTGTGCACGTAACCAAAATATTCATGAGGCTTTAGCAATGCTGGATTATGCCGACTATAACAAGCACGGTATTCAAAGCGCGGATTTTTTTCAGCAAAAGCAATAAACTCATCTGCATAGAGTAACTCTTCCGGTATGCGCGTACCAAATAATAACAATACCCGGGTATCTTTAGATTCAGCCAAACGCTTTTCTAATTCTTTTAACATCGCGCGATAAGGCGTGACGCCCGTGCCAGTAGCAATCAATATATAACGCGCTGGTTTTTCATCGCGCAAAATCAACCGCCCAAATGGGCCGGTAGCCGTGATTTTGTCGCCCGGCTCCATATTAAAAAGTAATTCAGATGCGACCCCTTTCTCGACATACGAAGCAGCGAATTCAATCAAATTACCTTGTTGATGGGTATTGGCAATACTATAACTGCGGTTCAATGGTTTCTCACCATGTGGAATATGCAGAGTAATAAACTGCCCAGGGATAAAATTAAAGGTTTCTTCGCCTTCGCAAGCAAAGACCAGATGACGAACTTTGGGCGCAATGATTTTGGTAGATTGTAGTATGAGTGTATGGGTTGGACGCGTCATAAACTCTTCTCGTTTAAATTTCCTGCAATTTGATGTATGGATTCCCGCCTACGCGGGAATGACAATAAAAAATGATGAAATAATTACTTAGCCTTCATCAAGGCAACGGTCACATCTACCATGCGATTAGAAAACCCCCATTCGTTATCATACCACGATAACACTTTCACTAGTTTGCCAAGCACTTTGGTTTGCGGTGCATCAAAAATTGATGAAGCTGGGTTATGATTAAAATCCATCGACACTAAAGGCTCTTCGTTATAGCAAAGAATATTTTTTAACTCGCCTTCGGCAGCGTTTTTAATGATTTGATTCACTTCATTGACTGTGGTTTCACGCTTAGCTTCAAACGTTAAATCAACAACGGAAACATTCAGTGTGGGCACGCGCATGGCGAAACCATCTAATTTGCCATCTAACTCAGGGATGACTAAACCAATGGCAGCGGCAGCGCCAGTTTTAGTAGGAATCATTGACTGTGTTGCCGAACGTGCACGATGCAAATCAGTGTGGTAAGAATCCACTAATACTTGATCGTTAGTATAAGAATGGATAGTGGTCATCAAACCATTAACCACACCTAATTTTTCATGCAGCGGTTTAACTAACGGCGCTAAACAATTGGTGGTGCAAGAAGCATTAGAAATTATTGTGTCACTGGATTTTAAGATTTGCTGATTAACACCATATACAATGGTCGCATCTACTTCTTTACCGGCTGGCGCCGAAATAATTACTTTTTTTGCACCTGCTTCTAAATGCAATGACGCTTTTTCACGCGTAGCAAATAAACCAGTGCATTCATAAACAACGTCTACGCCTAATTCTTTCCAGGGTAATTTTTTAGGATCACGCTCTGCCACTACGCGAATACGATCGCCGTTGATAACGAGATATTCGCCTTCCACTGCGACTGTGCCATTAAATTTTCCGTGCGTGCTGTCATAACGCGTGAGATGTGCGTTGGTTTGCACATTGCCGAGATCGTTGATCGCGACGATTTGAATTTCTTTATTGCGCTTTGCTTCGTAAACTGCGCGTAAAATATTGCGGCCGATGCGGCCATAACCATTAATTGCTACTTTGATTGTCATGTGAATTACCTCAATTAATTTATAAAAATCCCCTCACGTCGCTGCGCTCCTCGCAATGACACCAAAAAATCACAAAAGCTCCTGCACTGCCTTCACCACATTCTCCGTGGTAATCCCCATTTCTTTATAAACCTCCGCTGCTGGGGCGGATTCTCCATAACGATCCATACCGATTATTTTACCGTTAATTCCCACATATTTATACCAGAAATCTTTAGACCCTGCTTCCACCGCTACACGCGCTTGTACGGCAGCAGGTAATACCGCTTCTTGATAACTGCGATCTTGCGCCGCAAAATGGTCTGTCGACGGCATCGAAACCACACGAATACGTTTACCTTGTTCGGTTAGCTGTTTCAGCGCGGCCATCGCCAAGCTAACTTCAGAACCGGTAGCCATGATGATCGCCTGTGGCACCCCTTCGCAATCCGCTAAAATATAGCCGCCACGCGCGATATTAGCCAATGTTTTTTCATCACGATGCTGGTGTGGTAACGCCTGACGCGAAAACAATAAACAGGTCGGGCCATTGTTGCGCTCAATCGCTTGTTGCCAAGCAACCGCTGATTCTACCGCATCACAAGGCCGCCATAATGCCATATTCGGCGTTAAACGTAACATAGAAATATGTTCGATCGGTTGGTGCGTGGGGCCATCTTCACCCAAACCTATTGAATCGTGCGTATACACAAAAATCGCGCGTTGCTTCATTAAAGCCGCCATACGTACTGCATTGCGGGCGTAATCACAAAATGTCAAAAACGTGCCGCCATAAGGAATAAAACCACGGTGCACTGCCATGCCATTCATAATCGCCGACATACCAAATTCGCGCACACCATAATAAAGATAATTGCCTGCGAAATTATGTTGGGTGATTGGTTTTGATCCCGACCAAAGCGTTAAGTTAGATCCCGTTAAATCCGCTGATCCACCGAATAATTCAGGCAATAATGGGCCATATCCATTGAGCGTATTTTGCGAGGCTTTACGGGTAGCGATGTTTTCGCTTTTAACATGTGTTTGTTGGATAAATTGCGCCGATTTTTCTGGCCATTGTGCGGGTAATTGGCCTTTAGTGCGACGCAAAAATTCTGCCGCCAATTCGGGGAATGCTTTTTGATAGGCGGCAAACTTTTTGTTCCATTCAGCTTCGCGTTTTTCACCTTTTGCGCGCGCATCCCACGCGAAATAAACTTCTTCGGGAACAATAAACGGCGGATATGGCCACACTAAATTTTTTCGTGTCAGTTCAATTTCTTTATCGCCTAAAGCTGCGCCGTGGGCATCGTGACTACCCGCAAGATTGGGCGCGCCATAAGCAATGGTGGTTTTGCAGCAAATTAAGCTGGGTTTATCGGTAACTTGTTGTGATTCAGTGATGGCGGCTTTAATTGCTTCAGGGTTGTGCCCATCGACATCAGCTACTACGTGCCAGCCATAGGCACGAAAACGTTCCGGGGTGTTATCAGTAAACCAGCCTTCGACTTGACCGTCGATGGAAATACCATTGTCATCCCAAAAGGCGATGAGTTTGCCTAAACCTAAGGTTCCGGCAAGCGAGCAAACTTCGTGCGAAATACCTTCCATTAAACAACCGTCACCGAGGAAAATATAGGTGTAGTGATCAACGATAGTGTGTTCGGGGCGATTAAACTCGGCGGCTAACGTGCGTTCAGCAAGCGCCATGCCCACACCATTCGCTAAACCTTGACCTAAAGGCCCGGTAGTCGTTTCTACGCCGGGGGTATAACCATATTCAGGGTGACCGGGGGTTTTTGAATGAAGTTGACGAAAGCTTTTGAGATCATCCAGGCTGAGATCGTAACCACTCAAGTGCAGCAAAGCGTATTGCAGCATGGAGCCATGGCCATTGGACAATATAAAGCGATCGCGGTCGACCCATTCTGGGTCCGCTGGGTTGTGTTTAAGAAAGTCATTCCATAGTACTTCAGCGATGTCGGCCATGCCCATGGGCATACCCGGGTGGCCGGAATTGGCTTTTTGGACGGCATCCATACTAAGAAAACGGATGGCATTAGCAAGTTGTTTGCGGCTAGACA
>Ga0206983_122_pt1 | contig 34704 bp, 26 predicted proteins | sample Alteio_BWMinCont_15_FD_153306 | JGI IMG/M metagenome (GOLD analysis project Ga0206983, IMG submission 153306) | Enriched cells from forest soil in Barre Woods Harvard Forest LTER site, Petersham, Massachusetts, United States -... | ecosystem: Environmental > Terrestrial > Soil > Temperate forest >... | reverse complement strand
ACTATTCACTTAAGCCTACATTTTCTTAAAAATATTGTTAAAATGCCCACATGCTACAGTTACTTCTAGACCCACAAACTTGGATAAGTTTATTAACGCTCACTACCTTAGAAATTGTGCTGGGTATTGATAACCTGGTTTTTCTCTCCATCATAACTGCGCGTTTACCACAACATCAACAAAAATCTGCTCGTCAATTTGGCTTAGGGTTAGCTTGTATTTCACGCCTTCTATTATTGGCCGTTATTAATTGGATGACCCATCTAACCTTCACATTATTTACTTTTAATGATCAATCTTTTTCGTTACATAATATTATTTTGCTAATTGGTGGGCTATTTTTATTGGTGAAAGGCACCAACGAAATTCATCAAGGTATAGTTGAACAAGAAAATCATAATGGCCCTAAAGGGTCAGCGCGTTTTGGTTGGGTGTTGGTGCAAATAATGTTTTTAGATATTATCTTTTCGATCGATAGCGTGTTCACCGCTGTGGGTATGGCGCAAGAGTTTATTATCATGGCAGTTGCGATCATTATTGCAGTATTGCTGATGTTAGTAGCTAGTGAATTCCTCAGCCGTTTTGTGCAAAAATACCCTACCTTAAAAATGCTTGCGCTCAGCTTTTTACTATTAGTGGGTGCAGTGCTAATCGCCGATGGATTTAACTTCCATGTACCAAGAGAGTATGTCTATTTTGCCATCGCTTTCTCTATTTTCGTCGAAATCTTAAATATTATGTCAGGCAAACGCCGCAAGCGGGCGAAGCAGAAAGCTCATAAAGAGAAAGCTTAGTACTGCTATCATTCCCCCGCAGGCGGGAATCCACCTCCCCCATGCCACAATCCCCCTAAATCATGCACTAATGGATTCTTCCACTACTCACTCAATGCTCATTAATGGTCTATCCTTTAAGTGAGGATGATATTTTCTGCATACTACGGATAGTAGAGCGTGGGGGTGAGTTATGCTAGCTGAGAAATCTGAAAATAAACCTGAAGATCAGCTTCGTAAAGCGGTTGCGGCGGGAGAGTTGGCAACGGTTAAATCTTTGCTTGGGGTTGATCCACCTATAGAGATGGGCCCTTATCATGGCAAAGATACGCTATTATCTATAGCGGTAAAAAACGGACATTTGGATATCGCAAAATTATTATTGGAACAGATTGATAAAACACAGGGGGATAGTAAGGAATTTGTGACGGGAGAACGATGGGCATTGCACGCGGCAGCAGCAAAGGGCGATAAAGAATTAATTAAACTGGTTCTTAATAGAGGTTTTGTTGATATCAATGCGCTTGATTCAAATCAATATACTGCACTGCATTTAGCGGCGAAAAATGGCTTCTCAGAAATAGTAGAAATCCTTTTAGGGCATACACAATCAGACAGTTCTAAGTTATTAACAAGGGAAGGGACAGCTTCGTTTTTTAGTGTTTTAGATGATTCTCCAGGCGGACAATCATTACGAAGTTTTCAAAAAGAGGTACCGATAGATACTTCGACTCGAACTCAAAAAGGTGAAACTGCGCTACATTTAGCTGCAAGGGAGGGTCATTTAGACGTATTGCAATTATTAATTGGGTTTTCAGATATTAATGCACAAGATAAAGAAGGAAACACTCCGCTGCATTTAGCAGCACAAGAAGGTAGGGTGGATATTCTAAGGTTTTTTATGGGGCTTTCTAAGCAAGATGCTAAGCAAGATGAAAAAGCAGTTTCAGCAAATAGCATAGCTAATTTTTTTACACCGAATAAAGATAATAAAACAGCCTTTGAGTTATTTGTAGAACAACAATATAAAGCTATCGAAAATGTGCTTAATTTTACATCTGACCAACCAATACCTCCAATAGCAATAGTGCCTTTAGTTGCCATAGATGTTGTTAAGACACTTTTTCAACTTACAATTGATAAAAATAAAAAACCAGGAGCGGAGAAGGTCGCTGGAGAAAATCGGGTCTTTATTTTGGCGGCAGCAAGTGGTGATATGGAATTCGTACAATCGCTTCTTAAAAGAGGGTTTGTAGAACCAGATATGTTAGAAAAAGGTTTAAAATTGGCTATCTATAATAATTCTATGGTTATGGTAAAGGCGATTTTATCTGCGGTCGACAAACAACAACCAGAAGAAAAGCTACATATGCATGGTGAGGATGCTGCTTTATTCATGGCAGTTAAAAACGGTGATTTTGAGTTGATTAAGCTGTTGCTTGATCGAGGTTTTGTTAAAGAAGCATCTGTTAACGAGTGCATAGAAATTGCCGCACAAGAGGGCAATAGCCAGCAAGAGAGTAAAAATGAAGAAGGGCCAGCCACACAAGAAAAGTTTATTAATATCGTAAATTTATTATTGAATTATTTAGAAGATTTAAACGTACAAAAAAAGATTGCTGAACAAAAGGTGATACCTGAACAAAAAGAAACTCCTAAAAAAACTCCTAAAAAAACAGTAACATTTTTTAAAGAAGGAGAACCTGCACCGCTTACCACGCCTGTGACAGCAGTGGCTGCTGCCCAAGTTACAGAAGAAAAATCTACTTTACAAATTGCCATAGAAAATGGACGTAGTAATGCGGTTGAATTGCTGCTTATTCAGCAAGATAGAAAAGCAAATAAAGATTCTACCAAGTCAGCTTTACAACTTGCCGTAGAATATAAATTGGTTGACGCGGTTAAATTACTACTGATGAAGGGAAAAAATATCGGTCTCTATTTTCAAGAAGGAGATCCATTACAGCAAGCACTGAAAATTGCTGTTGAAAAAAACCATACCGAAATATTAAACCTGATTTTGAAGCATATTGCCGAATATTCAGCAAATGATGAGGTTGAAACTCCAACAGAAGATATAAAGAAAGCTTTGGGGGTAGGTTTTGAATCGAATCAGAATGCATTGCTTTCTGCTTTAAAATTTTTTCAAGCAAACCGGAATTCAGATTTATTTCGTGGGCTTATACAAGTTTTGTTGGTAGATGAGCGATATGCCAAGTTTGGCAGCGGCAAAGGAGGGCAAGAATTGTTGCTTGCTTTAAAGATTCTTGATGATGAGTTGCCCGAAAAAGATGCTAAAGATGCAGAGGAAAATCCACAAAATCAAAAGATAATTGAATTTATGATCAGTGTAATTAATACATTGGTAGATCACGGCGCTGATGCTTTTAATAGAAAACAACCCGTATTGGCAGACTTGTTAGACAAGAAAGACCCTACATCCAAAGCGATATTTAAACAAATCTTCAAGCGTGAAATTGAACGTGGTTCGCAACAGATTATAAATTTTTTACTGCAAATGCAAGCGCAGGTTAAATCACAAGAAAATATTTTTAAAACGGTCCTTGATGAAGGCATAGCAGGTGAGCCGTTGTTAATTTTTGCCGTTGACCATGGGCAAGCAGATGTTGTATCACATGTAATATTGTTAGGTGCTAAAATCGATGCGCTAGATCTCGACGGTAATAATGTGCTTCACGCAGCAATAATAAAGGATAAGCCAGCAGTGGTGGATGTGTTGTTGGAGGGTGACCAATTCAGAGATATGCCATTGCAATTAGCAAAAATGAAGAATAAAAATGGGGATACACCATTACATCTTGCGGTAGAAAAAGATTTGAATAAAACCGCCATTGAAAAATTGGTTTATGAAGATTTGGTTAATGAACAGAACAACAAAGGAGAAACCCCACTCCACAAAGCTGCAGCAGCAGGAAATCTAGCAGGTATAGAAATATTGTTGGCTGATGGTGCTAATGTTAAGTTAACTACCGTTAACGAGGAAACGGCATTGCATAAAGCAGCCGCCGCCGGAAAGTTGGAGTGTTTTGAAAGACTGCTTGCGCATGGTGCAGATCTTGATGCTGTTACCAAAGAAGGTAAAACGCCGTTAAGATTGGCAGTTGAGAATAATCATTTAGAAATAGTACAAAGAATTTTGTTACAAAATAATCAAATTACAGATTGTAAAGAAATAATAAAAGATTTATTACTTAAAAAAGGACCAGCGATATCCCCTGAAATAATAAGGGCCCTCACCAAATACGAAACAGAAGACGCTTTACGCAATAAACTGATAATGGTAGAAAAACTCATGGATGAGGTTAGCACGGCTCCAATCCCATATGGTGTGCGTATAAGCACAATATTAGAAACAATTGAGGGTAGTCTTGATACAAGTGAAAATAATTACGCGTTGATGTGTGCTATTACTGAAGGCAATGTGGAATTAGTAGCTGATTTGATCAAGTATGATGTGAGAGTAACAGCAGGTGCGGTACAAATGGCAATCGTGATGTTAAATTCGGCATTAGGAAATCAAGATGAAAAAGGTGCAGGCACTTCGGCAGCGCAAGAAATTATAGATTTATTAGCTGAAACACTCAAACAAAATTTGCAATCAGTATTAAATAAGCAACCAACTAAATTTGATGAAATAATGAAAATAATACAGTGCTTGCCTAATGATGCTGTTATGGCAGATATCATTAAAGAGTATCGCGATAAGGATGGCAATACATTACTTCATTTAGCAGTAAAAGAAGGCAATGCAAGCGCAGTAGAATTTTTGCTTGACCATGGTTTTAAGCATGGTACTACATTTTTCCCATTAGATGCAAAAAATACAAATGGTGACACTGCAGCTCATTTAGCAGTGCGTACTGTTCGTAATGATATTCTGTCTATTTTATTAAAACCGCGAGTATATTCTTTAGGATTTTGGACAGATCGAATTGCACAAGAAGACCAAACTGATTTTGCACACTTACGTTTACCCGATGGCGAAGAACGCAGGAAGTACTACAAAGCAGATCTTACTATAAAGAATGAAAAGGGCGATACGGTACTGCATGAGTTTATCAGAGCTTTAATTGAGCCAATGTATAATGCTATTATCTCACAATATGGAACGATAGAAGTCACGAAAGTTTTGGAAGCAGCATTACCAACATTAAATTTGTTGCTCGAAAATCGCGCTAATATTAATGCCCAGAATAAAGCGGGTGATACGCCACTTCATTTATTAGCCGGTAGCATTGCTTGTAACCCATTAAAGCTTTTTTTAATGAATCATGGCGCAAAAAGTAACATTGCTAACCAACAAGGGCAAACGGCAATTGATCTTGAGCAACGACAAGAGGCCCGAGGTTTTAGACCTTTGCTGTATCCTTATATTCAACAACAGGATATGTTACCTCCTAAGCTTGAAGAAAATAAAGAAGAATATGTGTTTTATAGTGATTGCTTTGCTGAAGCACAAAAATTATTAGTGGATAAGTGGTATAAAGCGCCTAGCGTCACACAAGGCGTAAGTGCAAATGATAAATTGTTTAAATTGGCAAATATTTTAGATAATCAAAAAGACCAGTTTAGTACAGGCAGACTGGGGTTTGGCGAACGCCACCCTAGCCCAACAGATGCATATGCAAGAGCGTGTTTGGAATTAATAACACTATCGCTTAATTCTAAAGAACCGATAGATAGTAATAAACTAGAGGCTTTGTTTAATAAAATAAAAAACATACGTCAAAAAGACCCGTCACCAAAAGAGGTTGGTTTAAAAGCATTTGTGGAAATTGTGCTTGATCAAGAAGTGGGTAAGGCGCGATACCGTGAACAGGTACGACCCGCTCCGAAATATGCTGCGGAACAAAAACGTCCTATGGATGATTCCAAAGTGGATAATTCTAACTTGAATCTTCCTGAGAAACCCAAGAATACGCCCAAGCTATTGAAACACTAAAAATAGTTTATTGCATTAACCTTCTGGGTGATTCACTTCTGTTAGGTGCTGAATCTACTGTTTTTTCTGCGACAGTTGGGTGAAAATATTTAAAAACTTTATCCATGCTTGCTGCTAATGCTGCAGTTTTTGAACCAGGCAGAGCAAACTTTGGGTTCTCTGCTATCTGGGTATTAGTTTGGACAAGTCGATGCCAGCTAATATAATTGGCGCCTAATTTATCTTGGTGTAAATTTTGTATTTCTTCCCATTTAGTACGATTAAATACTAATACTTCTGCTACATCTTCTGTCGTTAATAAACTTTTAAAGGTAGAAGCATATTTAGTGGCTTCATAAAAGTCAGGTTGTACGAAATAGTTGTCTTGGGGAACCGTAGGAACAGTGAGTACCATATGGGTTTCTTCAGCGCTCTCAGTTGGCTTAGCCTTTTTGGCTGTTTTAAGATGTTGAAAAATTTCAAATTTGGTAACTTGTTTTAATAAAAGTTCTAATATTGGAGTACCTTTATTCTCTTCTTTTAAAGCTTGAACTTTTATTTTTGCAAGAATATCGGCAGGAAAGTAAATACGTATGTAGATTTTATCTTGTTTAGGGTCGACACCTAAATAATCTAAAACGATGTTCGATAGCACTCTGGGTAGGTGTGAGCCTAAGCCAATTTCCTGCATGAATGCAGAAATGGCTTTGTTTTTGACGTGTTTATCTCCCTGCAACATGTCAATAAATGCGGTGATATCTTCAGTTGATAGTGCCATATATTCTCCCTCTTAGTTTCCGTTAGGCTGACCGTAATCGAGCCCCTATTATACCCCAAAAACCTTAAGGAAGCCTTAAGTGTGCAGAAAAAGGCCAGAATAAATTACCCATGCATTTGAGTATTTAATGATTACTCACCCATGCGGGTATTAATAAGCTATCCTTAAACTAAAGGATTAGGTTTTAGGGTGCTTGTAGGGGTAGGTTATTGTACGTTGAGCTAAATTGAAAAATTAACGAGAGTAAGAATATGTCATTACGTGAGCTTATTGAAGGTTTTGAAATAGATGCAATCAAAGAAGGTTTTGAAGATAGCCAATTTTCAATAGATGAAATTAATGCTGTTGATCAAGAGTATGGCAATACCCCGTTGCTTTTTTGTATCGAGCAAATGATGGTGCCAGAGAATATAGGCTTCAAGGATCAATATCTACAAATTATCGAAATGCTGCTTGACCACGGCGCTGATATTAGTAAATTAAATAATGAAGGATATAGTGCGTTACGACTTGCTGCTAAGGCAAGACTTTTTGCAGTGATTGATTTATTTCTTGATTATAAAGATGCACATCCTACTACAATAATTTTTGACTTCGAGGATACAAAAGCTGCATTGCCTTTAGCAATAAAGGAGCAGAGTCTAGGTTTAGTGAAAGCATTGTTACAACCGTCGTCAACTTTAGAAGAAAAAAGAGAAAAAAAAGATGAAGCTATAAAATTTGATATCAATAATCCATTGAATAATCAGGGAGATACTGCACTTCATTTGGCGATAGCAAGTGGAAAATTAGACATAGTGCAATGGTTACTTGCTAATGGCGCACAAGTTAATGTGAAAAATAATTCTGGAACAACACCTGTTGATTCGATGCTGAATGCAGATTATGTGTCAGAGACTGAAAGTTGTGCTCAAATATTTGAAATTCTTTTAGCGCGGGGCGCTTTAATTTCTCAAAGATCAGACGCAGGTGCCATGGGTCAGATTGATTTAATATTAGCATGGACCCCTAGGAGTTATTTGCTAAAGAACGTCATGATGCTGCATGCCGCAAAAATTGGTGATGCCGATGGGGTCAAAAAATTACTTGAAAATGGCGCGAATGTTAATGCAAGAGATGCAGAAGGCAGATCTGCACTGGATTTAGCCACAACCAATAGCAATGCGAAGGTAGTGCAAGTGTTGTTTGAAAACCATATTGTTAAATCACAAGCGTCAAATACTATTTTAACGATGAATCCAGAATGGTCAGATGATGTTAAGCGCGCAATTTATTTTGATCATTTGAAGCAATTATTAATTCAAGATGATGATGTTGCAATTAGCAAGTTTATAGAAGGATCAAAAGAATCGCCAGATCAGACGATAATAGAGCTTGCTTGGAAAAACGCTGCAGGAGCTGAATTAATCAGTGCTGTTCAACAAGGTAATCATGCGCGAGTTAAGAAGCTTCTTAAGTTAGGCGCAAATGTAAATTTCCAAGATGCAAAAGGGCGTACCGCATTGCATTATGCTGAGACAAATGCAATTATCAAATTAGTAATTGAATATAAGGCAGAATTAAACCTCCCAGATAAAGACGGTAATACCCCGTTACATTTGGCAATAGAGGCACAAGCGCGTTCCAAAATATTATTGTTGCTCGATTATCAGGTTGATTGTTTTAATGCAAGAAATTCAGTGGGTCAAACTCCATTAAATATGGTGGTGAAAAATAGTCCATCTATTGCAATAGCTGAAAAGCTATTTTATCGGGCAGTAAGAGAAAACAAATTTGATGCAGCGAAAGATTTAGTAGATGTAAAAAGAAAGGGCCTTAGTCAGTTCATTAAAAGTATTGATGTGGATATGGAAATCGATGGTTATACACCACTCTTTTGGGCAGTGGAGCACGATAACCCAGCAATGGTGAAACTTATTTTAAGGCATCGTTGCGACCTTTCAATTGATCAAAATAAAGTAGCTTTTTACATAGCATTAAGTAAAGGAAATGTGGCAATAATAAAAATTTTATTTGAGCATAAAATTGCTGCACTGCTGAAAGAGGAAAATTGGCAACAAGCAATCTCGCAGTTTATTGATGTTGAACTTGCTCTTGATCCAGTTGCTGCAATAAGAGCGCAAAAAGCCAAAGACGAAGCCAAAGCCGAAGACGAAGAGTCTGTCAAAGAAGATGCAAGCAGTGAAGCAAAGCTTGGGCGCGATATAAAAAAACAGCGACAGATTGCACTTGATGCGGGTTTGCAGGTGGTAGCAAGTATGAGTGCGACGTTTTCTGATCATCAAGAGGGTATATTAAAGCTCATCCAACAAGCAGAATTTTTTAGCAGTTTAGGCGCTGCTAAAGATCCTGAAAATCACAGATTAATGGGTGGATTAATCCGTATTTATGCAGGCGAAATTTTAAGGCAGGTCGAATTATATCCCACAAAGCTTTTGCCTACTATTATCCTTGAGGCTTATAGCAACTGCGGTGCTGAAGTCATTGGATACGTAAATAGCATTTTGACAAATGTTGAACATAAGCAAAAGTTATTTCTAATTTTATTGTCTATGGATAATCCTGAACTGATTATAGAATTTATAAATTCAGTTATTCAAAACGATAAGGTACCTACTAAAAATAATCGAACTAGAGCAAAGAATCTTGAAGAAAAAAGACCAGAATACGATGCAGACTATAAAGCCGTTATCAATGTCACCGATAAAGATGAAAAAACTGCTCTGCATCGGGCGATTGAACAGCAGGATGTGGCTATGGTTAGATTGTTGCTGCTGGCAGGCGCGGATATTAATAAACGAAACAAACCAGGTGATCCGGCTTTACATCAGGCTATTAAATTAGGAAATATACAGATTGTAAAACTATTGCTGAACGCAGGCGCTGATTGGTCGACGAAAAATCACAATTACACAACTGCCATTCAGTTAACAGAAGAATTAATTAGGGTTTTAACTAAAAATAACGAGCAGGGCAGCTTAGATCAAAAGGGTCAGCGTTTGCTTGCTCAGTTAGAAATAATAAAAACTACTTACGAAATACAAAAGTTAATGACTATTGTAAACCAAGGTGAAGATGATAAAAATACAGCAGCAAAACTTAGCGAGCGGCAGAAAATATTAAAATGGAATTTTAACGATCTGGCACATCGACAAGATATAAACGGCGATACTTTTTTGCATTTACTTGCAAAAGAAAGAAAATGGGGGCTATTGCAACTGTTGCAATCAGCAAAAGAAAAATTTGTACCGTTTGGCGTCAAAAATGATGATGGAAAAAATGTGTTAGATTTCATAATAGACGTTAAGCCGGATTCTTATGAAGTCATGTTGAAAAAGTTTATTCCCGACGATGTTGCCTATGCGATTAATAAGGCTGATTTAGCCAGAGTGGAAGAACTACTTGACTATGCAGATGCGTGGGATGTGGTGCCTACGGAAAGAAATCGTTTGACCCGCAAAGATAATCAGTTAGCACAATTTTTATATACACAACTTCGTTCGTGTACTGATCAACACGGACATAATGCATTATTCTTGGCTATAAGATCTGATAATCATAGACTGGTTCAGCGATTAGTTGACATCGGCGCGCTAGTTGATGTTGCAAAGAGAAGTTTGATAGTCGCTGAAGTGAAGCAAGAGCCAGCGAGTAAGAGTAAAGTTGAACAGTTCAAACTAGCTTATGCTACTATCATCAGTGGTTTATCATTAGAGGATGAAAAATATCCACGAGAAGAGCAAAAGATGGCTGCCGTTTTTATTGCGATGTTGGATGATCTTAATGCGAGTTCTGCACATAAAGATAGCGCTATGTTTGGGTCATCCCCAATAGATATTCAACCACTTAAAGATATATTGCAGCCTTTTTTGCAGCCGTTGTTTTCACTGCAAACACTCGTGACAAAACTAAGTGAGTTTAAAACTGAAAATACGAACAATGATCTCACTGAGTTTCTTAATTTTGCAGTCTCGCATGCGCAACGAGCTGCGAGCCAAGCTGCAGATGCAAAAAATGATACATTACCTGATGGTATCAAGATGTCCCCGCCATCTGGACCTGGTATAAGAAGGGTCCCAAGCTAACGTATACAAACAGTCGGTGCTACAAATGAGTTAAGAGCAGAGTTTTGAATCGGTCTAAATGGAATGCGCTTGTTGAGAGCACCACCTAAGGAAACGCCTACATCACGCGCCGCAGGTAATGATGGTTCTTTCTTAACCCCATCCTCTATAATTTGGTAAAAATCCAAATGCGGTTGCTCTTTGTCGAATAGCGGGTTAGTAATCTTTTTCCAAGCCCCATCAATGTGTACGATTATTTTTGAAATATTGGTTGTCGACAAACGAGGAGCAAGTACTGTGGAAGCTGTGCTCCCTGCTTTATAAAATGCTGCATTGAGTGGTTTTTGAGCTTTTCGAGTCAAAGTTGAGATCGACACCACAACGTAAGTATTTTGTTCAGTGTAATCAGGTGGTTGTTGTATTGCTGTTTTATCTGATTGACAGATATGGAGCTTGTTCTGTGCTTTTAAAAGATCATCTAAGCTGGGCGATGATGAAATAATTTGCGGTGAGAAATACAATTTCACAAACAGGGTTATGGTTTCTTGAGGCTGACTGCTAATAATAGTCGGTTGTTTATAGATGGCACTACTTAAAAGTACCATAAAAGCTGCTTTTTCTTTATCTATATCTTCTAAGAATTGCCATACGATTGTAGTCAAAACAGCTGGAAGAATATCTGCATCGTCCAATATATGTAAAATAGGTGGTTTTTCGGAAATCGGTTCTTTCCGCACGGCCGGGGCGTTCTCTAGGCTATTAACCATTGCCGTCAGTTGTTGGGAATCAGTAGGCATAAACCTTCCTCTTGAGTTCTAGCTATCTATAATTCGCCCATTATACCCTAAAAAACCTTAAATAATCCTTAAGAATAGTAAAAAAAATATATTGCAAGCGAAATAAAATCGCACAAAACTGTTGCCGCCGCCCAAGGAATTTGGTAATAAAGCTGTTGGGGGTTGGTAATATCGAATTTCATCATCATAAAACGGGAGTCGTAGCATGAAGTTTAGAAAAAAAATACCTGTGGCAATAGGATTCGGTTTACTAGGGATAGTGAATATACCGGCATTGGCAGATACCAATGCACCAGCAGCGACTACGATGACTGACCAGCAAATGCTGGCGGCCTACGCTAAGCGTATGGATCAACTTAGCGCAGAAGTGAATGAATTAAAGGGTGAGCTGAAAACGGTAGAAGCCCAACAGCAGGCGGGTGAATCCGTCCATCACCGGCATGTGGCTGGCGCTCAAGTACAACCCATTAGTGCCACCGGTGTTCCATTGGGGCCGCCTGTCAGAATGCAGACTCAGCCCGATAGTAATGGCAATCCGCAGACGTTAACCCAACAAGTAGGTTTGCAAAAAACTAATCTGCAAGGCACAGCTACTCCTGTTTTGGTACCGGTCGAACCTTTAGTTGATTCCCCATCTTATATCGGTGGTGAGCCAGTGACCACTTCGCCTTATATTGGCGTGCATTCGGAGTTTAATGCTTCTGATCTCATCGTTAACCTTCCATTTGTGAACGAAGATTTGAATTTAATCCAACAGCGTCAAAAAGCGGAAAATGTTTATACCCAATTAGGGCTACCGTTTCCTACTCACCCTTTTGTCGAAATGAGTGGTCAAATACAAGGTTATACCTATGAATCAAGGCCGTTTGTCGGCGATAAAACCAGTGACATCGATCTAGCCACGGCTGAAATCGACACCAATATTGTCGTTGACCCCTGGGTTACCGGCTTTATGGCAATTACCTATGATAATACCCCGCCTGCAACAGGGCAGCGGGCGTTTAATTCACGCCTTTACTTAAACCGTGGTTTTGTCACCATTGGCGATCTTAATAAATTTCCGATGTACGGAACCATTGGGCAAGCTTATGTGGCTTTTGGTCAATATAACAGCAACATGATCAGTAACACCTTGACCCGATTATTGGCGCGCACTAAAGGTCGTGAAATTGCCTTAGGTTATGATAAAGCAGGCACGGTGAATGGCCTTAGTGCTTCTATGTATACTTTCAGAGGTGATAGTTCAGCTACAGCGGGTGGCACTGATCAAATCAACCAATTAGGCGGCAATGTTGATTACAATATTACAGAAACTAACTGGAACGGTAATTTAGGCGGCGGTTTAATCAGTAATATTGCCGATTCTGAAGGTATGCAAGGCACTAATATAACCCCAGGTGATCTGAAATCGTATATTCCTACAGGGTTCCCAGGGTTTGGCGGAGGCCGAGGCCTACCTACCTCAGCTGGTGAACTGTTAGTTCACCGCGTGCCTGCTTATGATTTACACGGTAATTTAGGTATCGGTAAATGGTCGCTTACGACTGAATATATTGGCAGTACCACGAGTTTTTCACCCATGAATATGACAATGAACAACGTCGGTGCAAGACCAGCAGCATTCAACTCTGAACTTAACTATAGTTTCGATATATTGGGTAGACCCAGTGGTTTTGCAGTTGGCTATGGTTTTAGTAAAGATGCTTTGGCCATTTTATTACCTGCGCAACGTTATATTGCGACATTCAACACCTCGATTTGGCGTGATACGGTCGAGAGCTTAGAATATAGGCATGATATCAATTATAGCAGCGGCAGCACGGCGACAGGGCAAGGTATCTCTGTGCAAGCAAGTGGCACCGGCCGTTCTGCTGATGCAATTACTGCGTCGATATCAGCGTTCTTTTAGTCGAAAGGTTGTGTCTAGTGTTGATTAGGAAACTTTTAGAATAAGGGAGAGTGTTATGAAACAGTCTAAAATAATCATGGTGGGAGGGTGGTCACTCATCCTCTTTACTTTTCTTTATATTGGCACCCAAGTTTACCTCAAAGTATTTTTTAATTACCCCGATGTGTTACACGGCCCCGACAAAGATGTGATACCGGTTTTTTTATCGGGCGGCCTCCATTTGGCGATTATGCTCACACTGCTTTCATTACTGCCTTTGTTATTAGTGCCGGGCAGCATCGGTGCTTATTATGCTTTTAAAGAAGAGAGTGAAGGCAGCATGTTGCTAGCATTGATTTTTGCCATGATCGCTATTCTTGGTTTTATTCTCTGTTTAATGCGTTGGCCCAGTGTGAATTGGTATATTGCTTTGACGTATGTGCAAGCCAATGATGCCGAACGTGTGGTGTTGTCAGGTTTGTTATTATCATTAAATACTTATTTAGGTACTTATTTAGGTGGCTTTTTAACCTCAGTATGTTCAAGCATTTGGTTTTTTTCTTACCAGTGCTGCCATGTTGCGTTCACCTGGTTTTCCAAAATGGATTGGTTACACGGGAATAATAGCCGGTATTTATTTATTAATCGCACTGCTCGATAAATTCGGTGCAATCTCTGGAGTTTATGATCAAGTATTACGCGCAGCAGCACCCATTGATGCGGTTTGGTTATTGGTATTTGGCATTGGTTTATTGATCCACCGCAAATCGGCGTTTTGAATTTTCTCCTCTTCTTGAAAAATGCACTTCCTGTTCCCCCCTTTGAAAAAGGGGGGTTAGGGGGGATTTAACGCATTGTTTACAATCTGTAACAAATCGTTACGTTGTTTATACACTCCTGCAAAATAATTGTTTTATTCTGCATTCAGGAGGTAACAACTAATGAAACCACGCACTACATTACGTACACTGGGCACACTTAGTTTAACCATGACAGGGATTACCTGTATTATAGGCTCAGGATGGTTGTTTGGAGCCTATAATGCTGCAAAAATAGCAGGGCCAGCAGCTATTCTTTCTTGGGTCATTGGTGGTTTCTCCATTCTATTAGTAGCCATGACTCTCATTGAATTAGCTATTTTATTTCCCAAATCTGGCGGTATGGCGCGCTATGTCAATTATTCGCATGGCTCTTTAGCGGGTTTTCTTTCTGGATGGGCAAGTTGGTTAGCTATTGTCACCACGATCCCTGCTGAAGCTACGGCATCTATTCAATATTTATGTTCATGGCATTTTAGCTGGTGCCAATTGTTATTTACACCTGCTACTGGCCAATTAACCAATTATGGTTTGTTAGCTGCAGTTGGTTTAGTTGTTATTTTTTTCTTAATGAATTATTGGACGGTAAAATTATTAATGCGTTTTATCGTCAGCATTACTATTATTAAAATCGTCGTGCCTTTATTTACTATTGTCATGTTATTTGTGACTAGCTTTCATCATGATAATTTTCATTTAACCGCACAAGAATTTGCGCCTTATGGTTGGTCAGCGGTGTTAACTGCTGTTGCTACCTGTGGCATTATTTTTTCATTTAATGGGTTTCAAACGCCGCTTAATTTTGCCGGTGAAGCAAAGCGGCCGCATATCACATTGCCGATAGCGGTTATCCTCGCTATTCTAATTACGCTGATTATTTATGTCTTACTACAAATCGTTTTTATTGGCGCAATTTCGCCCTCTGTTTTACAAGGGGGATCTTGGCATGCCCTTTCTTTTAGCTCACCTTTTGCTGAGTTAGCAATTTCGCTCAATTTAAACGTATTATTATTAACAGTATATGCCGATGCGATTATATCGCCATCTGCAACTGGTGTTGCTTATATGGGAAGCTCGGCGCGTATGCTCTATGGGATGCAAAAACATGGGCACATGCCTAATTTTTTAGGAACATTACACGAAAAGTTTTTGATCCCCCGCGGTGCTATGTGGATAAATTTTGCCGTGAGTTTATTATTTTTATTTTTTTATCGTGGTTGGGGAGGTTTGGCCGCTGTGATTTCGGTCGCAACAGTGTTTTCATATTTAACCGGGCCAGTCGCTGTAATGGGTTTGCGCAAAATTTCCAGTGGTTTAAAACAGTACGTTAAAATACCTTTTCTGGCAGTTATAGCACCGTTAGCATTTACGATTGTCAGCTTAATATTTTTTTGGTCATGCTGGCCACTAACCGGGCAAATTATTTTAGTGTTGTCATTGGGTTTAATCATTTATTTTTATTATGAACACAAAAATGGCTGGGTAAATTTCGCTAAGCAATTAAAAGCTTCATTATGGTTAATTGTCTATATTTTTGTGATGGCATTGTTATCATATTTAGGTGGCGAAGCATTTGGTGGCATCGGTTTATTAACAGCGGGGTGGGATCAACTTGCCGTTGCATTAGCAGCGTTATTGTTTTATTGTTGGGGTGTTAACAGTGCTTGGGTAACACCTGAGTTATTAAAAGCTCGTGAAAATTCGGATCAACAGGATTAAATATATTTTCTTGAGGGGGAACGTGATGGATTTATTAGCATGTTTAAAAAACTTTATACGGATAGTTGAAAAACAGAGTTTCTACCATGTCAAAACATTATGATGTGATTATTGTGGGCGGTGGCATAGTTGGTTTTTCGACAGCTATGCAACTATTGCAGCATGACCGCTCTTTGAAAGTAGCCGTGCTAGAGAAAGAAGCCAGCGTGGGTTTCCACCAAACAGGCCATAATAGTGGAGTTATTCATGCTGGTGTTTATTATAAGCCAGGAAGTCTTAAAGCCAAATTTTGTATAAAAGGAAATCAGGCGACTACAGCATTTTGTACGGAGCATAAAATTCCTTTTCGAGTGCCAGGAAAACTGATAGTGGCTACCAACGATGAGGAGTTGGAATGGATGCATGCGTTAAAAGAGCGATGCGATGCAAATAGATTAACTGTCCAAATGCTTAATCGCCATGAAGTAGAGGAAAGGCAAGCTGGAATTAATGCCGCAGGTGGAATATTGGTGCATGAAACTGGCATAGTTAATTGGAAAACAGTTTGCCAAAAATATGCTGAGATCTATCAAAGTTTGGGAGGGGATATTTACTTTAACCAAACGGTATGTGGTATTAATGAAACTAATAGTGGTGTCATTATTCATACTAATACATCTGAAAAATATGAATGTGGTTATTTAATTACTTGTGGCGGTTTATTTTCTGATCGGTTAGTAAAGTTATCTGGCATTAATGCTGATTTCAAAATTATTCCTTTTCGTGGCGAGTATTATCAGTTAGATAGCCGTTATAACAATTTTTTTAAACATTTAATTTATCCGGTACCCAATCCAGCATTGCCATTTTTGGGTGTGCATTTTACCCCGCAAATGAGTGATATTGTCACTGTTGGGCCGAGTGCCTTGTTGGCTTTTAGCCGTGAAGGGTATCAATGGAAAGCGTTTCAGTGGGGGGATTGCTGGGAAATATTGAGTTATCCTGGCACGTGGAAAATAATTAAAAAGCATTTTAAATCAACATTAAATGAACTTAAAGGCTCTTTATTCAAAAAATTTTATTTGCAAGCGGTACAAAAATATTTCCCGCAAATTGTTGCTAGTGATTTATTTTATTATCCCGCAGGTGTTAGAGCGCAAGCGGTAACTCGGTCTGGGGAGCTAATTGAAGAATTTTTATTTAAAGAAACCCCACGTATTCTACACACCTGTAATGCACCATCGCCTGCAGCGACATCCAGTTTACCCATTGGTGAATATATTACAGAAATTTTTATTAAAAAATTAAATTATAAGGAGTAATGCCATGCAAGCAGGGTCATTATCAGGCGATTACTGAGAGGTAACAATCTGTGTCTTATGCTTATACCCGCACAAATCGGCAATAAGGCAGGTTGGGCATTTCGGTTTGCGCGCCAGGCAAACATATCTGCCGTGCAACACTAACCAATGGTGCGCATCTTTTAAATATTCCGCTGGAACAACTTTAAGTAATTTTTTTTCTACGTCTGCCGGTGTTTTCCCCGTGGCTAATTTGGTGCGGTTAGCCACCCGAAAAATATGGGTATCGACCGCTATCGTTGGTTCACCAAAAGCGGTATTCAAAATAACGTTAGCGGTTTTGCGGCCAACACCGGGTAATGCTTCTAGCGCTTGGCGATCATGCGGAACTTTTGCCTGATGTTGCTCAATTAAGATCTGGCAAGTTTTAATAATGTTTTTCGCTTTAGTATTAAATAAGCCAATGGTGCGAATATATTTCTTAAGTTTATCTTCACCCAATTTAAAAATAGCTGCGGGGGTATTCGCGACGGCAAATAATTTTTGCGTAGCGAGGTTAACTGATTTGTCAGTGGCTTGCGCTGAGAGAATAACAGCGATGAGTAATTCAAAAGTTGAATGATAAATAAGTTCAGTAACGGGGTGTGGATTTTGTGCGTGAAAACGTGCGAACAGAGTGCGGCGTTGTTGTGGGGTCATGAGATCAGTATATTTAATGTAGGTCGGCTCAAGCGAAGCGGAGCCGACAGCGATATTGATTCAAGCACCGCATGTCGGATCCGTCGCTGCGCTCCTTGATCCGACCTACAAGTTTATAAAAACAGCCCTACTTCCCAACCGGCAGTTTAAAATCCATGCGGGCTTGTACCATTACACCCAGGAATTTATGGCTTTTATCCAATGCCAACGTTTTAAAGTCGGGGTTCAACGGTTTAATATAAGTTGTGCTACCGTCGATTAATATCTGTTTGAAGGTAGGGGACTTATAACCATCCATATGAACAATAGCATAATCACGATCAGCCGGTTGAATAGCAGGGTCAACCAACAAAACGGTGCCTTCCGGGAAACGTGGTTCCATGGTGGTGTCTTTAACGGTTAACGCATAAGCGTGTTCGCTCAAAGGCAAATCGGTAGAAATGGTTTGGGTTGGCTTGGAATGGTCAGTTAGGTGCGGCCATTCTAAAGCTTGTTCCCACGACAGCAGCGGTATTTGGATCCAACCGGTGACACCAGGGTTGAAAGTACCGGGTAAACGGTTAGGTGGCAGTGGCTCGTCTCCAATCAATTGGCTGATAGAGAGCGCAAAAAACTTAGCCATTGGGCTTAAGGTTCCTACTTTTGGGTTATCCGTTTCGCCAGAAGCGATACGGTGTACAACTGGCTGACCAATCCCTGTCCGTCTTGCTAATTCGGATTCAGTGATACGTATTTCTGCCATTAATGCTTTTAATATTGAGCTGAGTTTTTTCATAGCACCTACTTTTATGGAGTTAAGTTAATGATCAATTTTAGAGTATCGTTTTGGGCATCACAAAATCTACGATGCATTATTATTCTACCACTATTTATGATTTTGTGAATTATTTTATTGATTTATTTTTTAAAAGTTGTGAAACCGGAACCAGGATTTCATTCGGTGATTTTTTGACCAGTGATGAGGGGGCGGGTGATCCCCAGGCATGGCCATAGATAACCTCAAACGTGGTGGGGAATTTTTCGATGATGGTGGGTAAAAGGCCTGCTTGCTGTAAGCCTAAGGCCATAAGATCCTCTTCTAGATTAGTTTTGTTAGTGTACTCGACGGAGATTCTTTCCATATTCAGCACCGGGCCGGTAAACTGGTTACGTTGCAAAATATCTCCGATATCATGCATGTCGATAAACGAATGCGAAACAGCAGGTAACTCTTTTAGCGTGTCGGGGCCAAAAACAGAAAAATGTAGCAACCCATTAGGCGTCAATAGTCTTTTAAGTTCGCTTAAGACTAATGGCAGATTGTTGCAGTGATTAAGGGCTAGGTTAGAAAAAATCAAATCAACCGAATGATCGGGGATGGGGATATTGCCTGCCTCGGCATAAATAACCGCTGGCCGTTTTTGCCACCACCGCCGTTTGGGCGGCATTGATTTTAGATTTTGACTGATATCGACCACCCATAACTGGGGCGGCTGAAAGCGTTTTTGCAGCTTTTGGGTAAAATAATCCTGGCCGGTACCTAGCTCAATGATAAAATGAGGCTGCAAACGGATTAAATTCAGGCGTTCAAACAGGCGTGCGCCTATTTCTTGTAATAAAACCGATTTTTTAAGCATATCAAATAGAGCCTATGAGCTATAAAATTTGCGATAAACGATGCTAGGCGAGGCAAAAACGAGCGAGCCAGCGGAGTTTATGCGGTATAAATGAGCATGGCGAGCGAGTTTTTAACAAAGCATAGCGCGTTTAGCGTAAATTATACAGATGCTATTGCAGCCGGACACCAACCCCGTTACAATGTAGGCCGATTTAGCGAAACCGAGGTAGATTATACTATGATGTCAGCAAGACCAGAAACAGCAGAAATTTTAACCAAATATCAACGACAAGCCAATGATACCGGTTCTCCAGAAGTTCAAGTTGCCCTATTGACGGCAGAAATTGAACATCTGACCAATCATTTTCTTACTCATAAAAAAGATCACCACTCACGTCGTGGTCTGTTGGAAAAAGTAAGCAAACGCCGCAAATTGCTTGATTATTTAAAACGTGTGAATAAACCACGCTACACGACCTTAATTCAAGAACTAGGGTTACGTGGCTAAGTTATTGTTGAGAGAGAAAGAAAAGCAAGATTGAAATTAAGGCGAGTTAAACTCGCCTTAATTTTTATTGCTTGGGAATAAACATAAAATAACTTCCAAAGTTATCGAACGGATTGACTGAATGTCAAAAGCAGACCGTCGATTACATGGACGTAATCAACGATCGCATGGACGCAGTTTCGTCTGCGTTGACATCAGGCAAGCCGGTTGATAACAGGAAGTTATTTTGTTCAGTATCATTACTATTTATTATAAAGCCAAGAGGAAAAAACCGTGTCACTAACAGCCATTCAAAAAACTTTTCAATATGGATTACATAACGTCAAAATCGAAACCGGAGCGATGGCAAGACAAGCCACAGCTGCTGTACTTGTCACCATGGGCCACACCGTTGTATTAGTTACCGTGGTTTGTGTCAAAGAAGCCCAGCCTGGTATGGATTTCTTCCCACTCACCGTACATTATCAAGAACGCACCTATGCCGCCGGCCGTATTCCCGGTGGCTATTTTAAACGCGAAGGTCGCCCGACGGAAAAAGAAACTTTAACTTCTCGTTTGATCGATCGCCCGATTCGCCCATTGTTTCCCGAAGAGTTCTACAACGAAATCCAAATTATCGCCACCGTGTTATCGTTGGATCCAGAAATTGATCCAGATATCCCTGCTTTATTAGGCGCATCTGCTGCCTTAGCTATTTCTGGTTTACCTTTCAAAGGCCCGATTGGCGCAGCACGTGTGGGTTATCATAATGGTCAATATATTTTGAACCCTACTTTTGAACAACTCGTTACATCAGAACTTGACCTCGTAGTAGCAGGCACAGAATCAGCGGTGTTAATGGTAGAGTCAGAAGCCAAAGAACTTTCAGAAGAAGTGATGTTAGGCGCAGTGATGTTTGGTCATCAGCAAATGCAAACTGCCATTAACGCTATTAAAGAATTGGCTAAAGAAGCAGGCAAACCGGCCTGGGATTGGCAACCACCTACTGTGCATCATCATTTGTTGGAACAAGTTACCAGCGAAATCAAAGAGTCATTGACCGATGCTTATCAATTGCGTGAAAAATTAGAACGCAAAGCAAAAATTGATGCACTGCGTAAGCAAGTAGTTGCTAAGCATGTGAATGAAGAATTGAAAATCAATGAAAAAATGGTCGAGCATATTTTTGCAGGCGTGGAAGAAAAAATCGTGCGCGGCAATATATTAGCAGGCAAACCACGTATCGATGGTCGCGACACACGCACGGTGCGTCCAATCACGGTAAATACCGGTTTGTTACCCCGCACACACGGTTCTGCATTATTCACGCGCGGCGAAACCCAAGCATTAGTTGTAATAACATTAGGTACCGATCGCGATGCGCAAATCATTGATGCGTTAGAAGGTGAAACACGCGAACCGTTCATGATGCATTATAACTTTCCTCCGTACTCAGTGGGTGAAACTGGCCAAGTCGGCAGCCCTAAACGTCGGGAAATAGGTCATGGTCGTTTAGCGAAACGTGCCATCATCGGTGTGTTACCGAAAGAAGATGTTTTCCCCTATGTATTGCGCATTGTTTCTGAAATCACTGAATCGAATGGTTCTAGTTCTATGGCTTCGGTGTGCGGCGCAAGTTTAGCATTGATGGATGCTGGCGTGCCGATTAAAGCACCTGTCGCTGGTATTGCCATGGGCTTGATCAAAGAAGGCAATCGCTTTGCTGTATTGACCGATATTTTAGGTGATGAAGATCATCTCGGCGATATGGATTTTAAAGTAGCAGGTAGCATGAATGGTGTGACTGCACTGCAAATGGATATTAAAATCGATGGCATCACCAAAGAAATTATGGAAACTGCATTACATCAAGCAAAAGAAGGGCGCTTGCATATTTTAGAAATTATGAACCACGCGTTGAATCATCCGCGCACAGAAATTTCTGATTACGCACCACGCATTATGACTATGCGTATTAACCCGGATAAAATCCGTGATTTAATCGGCAAAGGCGGCGCTACTATTCGTCAAATCACCGAAGAAACCGGCACACTTATCGATATTAACGACGATGGTTTAGTGCGTATCGCTACACCTGATGCAGCTGCTTGCAACGACGCGCTTGAACGCATTAAACGCGTAACAGCCGATGTTGAAGTAGGCAAAGTGTATGACGGCGTAGTCGCAAAACTCACCGATTTTGGTGCGTTTGTAACTATTCTCCCTGGTCGCGATGGTTTAGTACACATTTCGCAAATCGCTGAAGAACGTGTCGAAAAAGTTAGCGACCGATTGAGCGAAGGTCAAAAAATCCAAGTCAAAGTATTGGAAATCGATCGCCAAGGTCGTATTCGTTTGACCATGCGCGATGTACATGCAACTACTACGGTTGCAGTAGAGGGTTAGTTTTTGATGCCCCCTTTGAAAAAGGGGGCCGCCGAGCGCCAAGCGAGGCGGGGGGATTTTCTTGCCTCATTTACTTCTCGGTCTTCGTAAACTAACTGCAATATATGTTTATCCATGTATTTTTGTCTCATTCCCGCGCAAGCGGGAATCTATCTTGCCATCAATTTTCAAATTGCTTTTATAGGCTAAAAAACTTGCATTTATAGAATAATATATTTATTATAATAAACATAGCCTAAAAAGACTAAAAGAATCCTCGTTCATGCCTGAAAAAACCAAAATATTAGATGAGATCACGAAAGAAATTTTTTCTGATATAAAATCATCCCCTAATAAAGATGAGGCCGCTAAAATTAGCGCTTTTATCAAACTAATAGTCAATGGTGATATGCCGATTGATTACCTAAAAATTGATGCTAATTTAACAAAAAATAAACCTGGAATTATCGTTTATATTCTCACGGATCGTCGTTTAATAAAGATTGATATTGATACCGCAACTGCTGCAATAAAATCATCCAATTTTATTATTAGCAAGATAATTAGCATTGATTTTAATCTGGCACAAGGGAAAACTGAGGTGTTAGTTAATTTTGAAAATGGATCATTTGGATTAAGTTATCCTTTTGAGAATGATAAAATAACTGAATTTTTCCAAAAAGTAGACCAATTAAGACTTGCGTTTTTCGTATGATGTTTTTTTTCAAAAAAACATAATGAATAAATTTTAAAGTATAGAAGAAGAAACTTATGAAAAAAACACTTCCCACTAAAAATAACATTGATGCTAAATCGAGTTCAGAAGGCCATATAGTTGTTTTTCATAACCATAAAATTAGGAGAATATTTCATGACGACGTTTGGTGGTTTTCGGTAATAGACGTGATTGAAGTATTAACTGACAGCCTAAATGCTCGAGATTATTGGTATAGAATGAAGGTTAGGGTAAAGGATGAAGAAGGATCTGAACTGTCGACAATCTGTCGACAGTTGAAATTAAAAGCACTGGATGGGAAAATGAGAGAAACAGATTGCGCAAATACAGAAAGTCTATTTCGCATTATTCAATCCATCCCTTCTCCCAAAGCTGAGCCATTCAAGCGCTGGTTGGCTAAAGTGGGTTATGAACGTATACAAGAAATAGAAGATCCAGAATTGGCATCTAAGCGTACCCGCGCTATCTATAAAGCTAAAGGATACTCTGATGCTTGGATTGAAAAAAGAATGCGTGGTATTCAAGTACGAGAAGAGTTGACTGATGAATGGAAAAAACGCCAGGTAGGTGATAAAAATGATTATGCTATTTTAACAGCTGAAATATCTAAAGCTACTTTTGGATTTACACCGACTGAATACAAAAAGCTAAAGGGGCTTAAGCGTGAAAATTTACGCGACCATATGACAGATTTAGAACTGATTTTTAGCATGTTAGGAGAAGCTTCTACTACAGAAATTACTAAAGAAAAAAATGCTCAAGGGTTTATTGAAAATCGATCGGCCGCACGCGCTGGTGGAGAAGTGGCTGGCAGTGCTCGCAAAGATTTAGAAACAAAAACAGGGAAAAGAGTGAGCACTAAAAGAAATTATTTGTCAGGAGTTAAAAAGAAACTAGTGAAAGAACCCTTGTAGATATTGATTATTTAAGATACACATCAAACCGTTGTGAGCGGCCGTTTATTACATGGCTCGGTTTTTTACCGGCTAATTCCGGTGCATGACGATGACGTTTGACCACTACACGTTTCTGTGCAACTGCCAAAGCAGCTTGCAATAAACCATCGGCATCTAAATCATCGCCGACAATGGCGCGTAAAAATATCATTTCTTTTTTAGGTAATGCGGTTTTATTTTTCTCAGGGTACATGGGATCTAAATAAACCACATCAGGGTAATTTTGCGGCTCTAATTGTTGCAGATAAACAACGGCATCAGCATTGATCAAAGAAAAAGATAAATCTTTAAATTTATCATCTGCTAATAACCGCTCTATGCCATCTTGCAACAATGCAGCAATAATGGATGATCGTTCTACCATCTGCACTTTGCAACCCAGACAAGCCAAGATAAATGCATCACCACCCAAACCGGCAGTAGCATCAATAATCGTCGGCCGATAATTACTTTTGATTCCCACAGCTTTGGCTAATAACTCATTATTACGACCAACGCGTGCACGGCGGTATTGCATTGCGCTGGATAAAAAGTCGATGTAAATAGAGCCGGGGGTTTTTGACATTAGAATCAGGGTTAGGAAACTATGCCGTATTCTATAATTAGAATGTAGGTCGGATCAAGGCGCGTAGCGACGGATCCGACATAGAATGACAAAACATGCGGTCCTTGCAAAATAACGCTTGGTCTTTTATGATGGTGTACTTAAAAATACTAGAGGACTTGATCCATGCGACAGGTACCCATTATTCATAAAAAGTTAAAAACGCTGTTTTCGGTTATTTTATTCGATCAGACCAGTTTTAGCATCTTATTTCCTTCTATTTTAACATTTATCTTTTTCGATAAAAGTTCTGCCTTATTTGCTGCTGATGCGAGTCATGCCACCCGTAGTTTATGGTATGGGGTTTGTATCGCGCTTTCATTTATCAGTAGTGTGACGGTGGGGCCATTGCTGAGTTTGGTTTCAGATAATTTTGGCCGTCGCAAAGTATTATTAATTGGTGCTTGCGGCGCATTTTTATTTGCCATCTTTGCAACCATCGGCATTTTATCGGGGACATTAGCATTTGTTTTATTGGGCGCGGTAATGCAAGGGTTGTGTTGGGGCACGAACCCGGTAGCGCAAGCGACCGTGGCAGATGTCACAACACCCGCAGAAAAAGTAGTGCAAATGGGATATTTGCAATTTATTATTTCCATCGGTGCATTTGCTGGGCCGATAATTGCTGGTTATTTTGCCAAATCTTTTTTCTTTAATAAAATTAATTTTGCGCTACCCTGCATGATCGCAGCGGTGTTTGCTGCGATTGCAATTCTGCGCGCGTTTTTTTCTTTTAAAGAAACGCATACGACCACCACCAATGCGTTGTTTCAATTTAAAGGCATAAAAGCATTGTTAACTAATCCGGTTATTTTGCAGTTGTCGCTGGTTTTATTATTGATTCAGTTAAGCTGGAGCACTTTTTATCAATTCATGCCACCGGTGTTACAAGGGGAATTTAATTTTAAACCTTTTAGTATTGGGTTATTTGTAGGTTTGATTGCATTCTGGTTAGCGGTTGCTGCAACGGGTGGGGTGCAATTGTTAAATAGAATTTATAATCATCAGCAGATGATTTTTTGTGCGGTTTGCTCGATGGTGGTGGGATTTGGGTTGGCGATTGTGGCGCTTGAATTTCCGGCTTGGTTTTTGTCTAAAGGGTTATTGTGGGCAGCGGGGTGTTTGATTGCGATGGGCGATGTGGTGGCTTATTGTGCGATCACAGCGCTTTATTCTAATGCGGTTTCGGTGCATGATCAGGGTAAGGTGATGGGGTTGTGTTTTGCCATTGTTTCGATTGCTTGGGCGGTGACGGGTTTGTTGGGGGGTGCATTAGCGGCATTGCATTTTAGTTTGCCGATTTTGTTGGCGCCGATTGGGGTGGTGATATTGTTAATGAGGAGAAATTTATGCTGTTATGTCTAGACGTGGGTAATACTCAGATCTTTGGTGGTGTTTTCGAAGGGGAAAAAATCAAATTACGTTTTCGGCATGATACTAAACAAAGCGGTTCTTCCGATGATTCGGGGATTTTTTTAAGAACTGTTTTGCGTGAAAATGATATCAATACCAAAGATATAAAAAAAATTGCTATTTGTTCGGTTGTGCCGAGCGTTGATTATTCTCTGCGTTCAGCGTGTATAAAATATTTTGATATTGATCCATTTTTATTGCAGGCGGGTGTAAAAACTGGATTAAAGATTAAATATCGTAATCCTATTGAAGTAGGGGCCGATCGAATCGCGAATGCAATTGCGGCTATTAAATTGTATCCTAATCAAAATATAATTATTGTCGATTTGGGCACAGCCACTACGATGTGTGCGATATCAGCCGATAAAGAATATTTGGGTGGCGTGATTATGGCCGGCATTCGAATTTCGATGAATGCTTTGCAAAGCAATACTGCAAAGCTTTTCCCGGTAGAAATTTTGAAGCCTGATGTGGTAGTAGGGCGATCAACTATTGAAGGTATTCAATCGGGGCTGTATTACAGTCAGTTAGGGTTAATCAAAGAATTGACACAGCGTATCGCGCAAGAGAATTTTTCTAAACAAAAACCAGTGGTGATTGGCACGGGTGGTTTTGCTAACTTATTTGAAAAAGAAAAAGTGTTTTCCATCGTCGCACCGGATTTGGTGTTGCAGGGGTTGTATGAAGCGCTGCGGATGAACATAGGGGTCAGATCTTGACTTGCTACTTGCTTAAAAACTATAGGGTTTGATAGCTAGCTATTTCTTTAGCAAGTAGCAAGTCAAGATCTGACCCCTAGGTTTTTCTTAAAAACATCCACCCGCGCGGAGGGTAAATTCCACCAAACATGGTGGCTGTGGGTGCAATGGAAATGGGGGGAGGGTGATAGAGGTTTGCTCCAGAAATTATAAGTGAATTGAATAAAAATCCCGTTTTCATCTAAAATATTTTCAAGTTGTTCACCGATTTTTTGTACTAATTCTTTTGGTAACGTGCGCAGCGGTAAACTAGAAACAACCGCAGAAACGGGGTGAAAGTGCGTATTTAATAAATCAGCAAGATTTTGCGCATCGCCGTTGATAATTTTTAATTGTGGAAAACGTTTGCCTAGGTGCGTTGCCATTGCGCGCGATCGTTCGATGATAATCAATTTTTCGGCAGCGATGCCATGTGTCAGTAAACCAGAAGTGATCGACCCGGTGCCTGCGCCCAATTCCACAATATAACCATTGGTCGGTAATGCAATTTGCTGCGCAATTGTTTTCGCGAGCAAGTTTGAACTAGGGAAAGTTGCGCCCATGGCGCTAGGGTGCGTAAAAAATTCTCGCAGAAAAAGTAGTAATCCTTTATGAGCTAATTGTTTTTTATGTTGATCCATAATGCTTATTTTTTAGTAGTAAGTATGGCAGTGGCAGCCGCTGCGAGGTCATCATACACGGTAACGTTAACTAAGTCAGGGTGGTTTGGATTATCTTTTAAAGTTTTTTCGCCTTTGCCGGTGCGTACTAAAATAGCGGTGCAGCCTGCTGCTTTCGCCGCTTGAATATCGCGTAGTGAATCTCCAATGGCTAATACATTTTTAAATGAAATTTTAAATTCATCAGCAATGGCGTCGAATAGCCCGGTCTTGGGTTTACGGCATAAACAATTGTCTTCAGGGTTGTGCGAGCAATAAAAGAAACCATCAATATGCCCTCCTACTCCGAATAAGGCTTTTTCCATTTTTTTATGGATGGCTTCTAGTCTTTTGTCTGTCAGCAAACCTTTGGCAATGGCCGATTGATTTGAGGCAATGGCAATGTGATAACCTGCCCAGTTCAATTTAGCAATCGCTTCTAAACTACCCGGGATTGGCTCCCATTCTTTGGGTGATTTAATATAATCGTCAGAGTCAATATTAATGACGCCATCACGATCTAATATTATCCATTTTTTTTCCATTATTGGTTTGACCTCAATGATTGTGCATAAGGGTGGCTTAACTGAATGCCAAAACAGCCAAAAAACTGAGGGTTAAGGGAGTAGGGGAATGTCAACGCAAACACGCCATAAATACGTCCATGTAGGCTCGTCTGCCTCGTCCCTGATGCAGACGGTTTGCTTATGACACTTCCCCCACTCCCTTAACCACTACAATAAGGCTGTTTTTGACATCTCAGTTAAGCCACTCCTGCTGGTTCTCAGCAGGCAATATTACCTAAAATTGTAGTTGCGAGATATCCGCAACTTCTAAAAATAAATTTCGTAAACTGGCTAATAAGGCTAAGCGATTATTACGCAGCGCTTCGTTTTCATCCATGATCATCACTTTTTCAAAAAAATCAGCTAGCGGTTTTTGCAAATAAGCTAGTTCCAGAAGTTGATTTGTATAACCTTGTTCAGATATTAGTTGCTTGGTTTTATCGTGATGTTTTTTTATCGCATCATAAAGTTTATGTTCAGCATCGTGCTGAAATAACTGGCCTTCAATTTTATTGAAGGGGTCTGACCCCAAGGAATTTTGCAAGGCTTCGTTCTTCTTTAATAAATTGTGAACGCGTTTATTGGCTTCAGCCAAGGCGGGTGCTTCGGGTCTATTTTTGAATATATGTACGGCTTTGATGCGATGATCGATATCTAAAGGCCTTGGGTTCGATAATGTCAACACGGCAGTAATAACATCAGCGGGAATATTTTTATCTAAATACCATGCACGTAAGCGCTCAATTATGAAAATATGAATTTGTGCAATCAGCGTAGTGTTCGGCAACGGTTGTTGATAGGATTTTTGAGCTATTGCTAGCAATGAGTGTAAATCCAAATCCAATTCTTTTTCGATAATGATGCGCAATATCCCCACTGTCGCGCGGCGTAAACCAAACGGATCTTTATCACCCGTAGGTATTTGATTAATGCCAAATATTCCTACTAAAGTGTCGATGCGATCGGCGAGGGCTACGGTGCAACTAGTTACAGTTTCTGGTAAGCTGTCGCCCGCAAAGCGGGGATGATAATGATCCTGAATAGCTTCTCCTACTCGTTCATCTTCACCATCATTGCGTGCGTAATAAAGCCCCATGATTCCTTGTAGTTCAGGAAACTCGCCTACCATAGCGCTGAGTAGATCGGTTTTGCACAAAAGGCTAGCGCGTTCTATTAAGTCTAAGTTTACAGGATTTTGAGCAGAAGTAATTTTCTCGCCAATATCTTTTGCTAGTAAGGCAATACGTTGACTTTTTTCGTATAAGTTACCTAATTTAGCTTGAAAGGTGACGTTTTTTAACGCTTCTAATCGATCGATCAATTTTGTTTTGCGATCGCTGTCATAAAAAAACTTGGCATCAGATAAGCGGGCGCGCATTACACGTTCGTTACCACGAATCACTTCTGCTGGATCTTTGCTTTCGATATTGCTGATAGTGATGAATTGTGATCGCAGTCCTGCGTTGAATAATGCAAAACTTTTTTGATGATGCTGCATGGAAGAAATTAATGCTTCACGCGGTACATCTAAAAATTCTTCATCAAATTTGGCTAATAAAGCCACGGGCCATTCGACTAAACCAGTAACTTCGTTTAGTAAATCTTCTTCGATCAATGCTGAGCATTCATTCTCAGCCGCTTTTTTTTGAATTTCTTCACTGATTAATTGTTTTCTTTTCTCAAAATCCGCTATCACTTTACCTTTGTCATATAAAACTTTTTCATACTCGCTGGCATCGGTTAAGCTAATTGCTTGGGGATACAAAAAGCGGTGGCCGTAAGTGATTCGGCTGGCAAAGTGCCCAAGAATTTCTGCGCTGATTTCTTCTTTACCGTAGAGTAGCGTGATCCAATGCACTGGCCGCACAAATTCAATATCGCGTTCGCCCCAGCGCATGGGTTTGATTATGGGTAATGCTTGTAAAGCTTCGCGAATAATTGCTGGCATTAGTTCTTTGATATGTTTGCCTTTCTCGGTAAAGCTGTGTACTAAACGGCCGCCTTGTTCGGTTTCGATGATTTCTAGTTCTTCTATAGCTACGCCACATTTGCGGGCAAAGCCTTCTAATGCTTTTGTGGGCTGGTTTTGCGAATCATAGGCGGCGCGTACAAACGGGCCATCGTATTTAACGATGCGATCGCTTTGTTGCGGTTCGAGTTGATGGATTAATACGGCAAGTCGTCGGGGTGTGGCGAAATAATCTATTTTTTTATAAACTAATGTTCTGCTGGACATTTTATTTATAATTAGCCCAGCAAAGTTCTCTGCCAAAGTTCGTAAACTCTTTGGCGGTAATTCTTCAGTACCAATTTCTATGAGAAAATCTTGTTGTTTCATAAATTACTTTTAGTTTATTTGATAATTGCTATTTATGCCATTCCCGCATTCTATTTTCATATTTCTATTATGTCATTCCCACGCAGGCGGGAATCCACCTATCAAACTGCACGATCTCATGTCGGATCCGTCGCTACGCTCCTTGATCCGACCTACATTCTCCTCGCAATGACACAAAAAATATAAAGCAATTCTTTACAGTTAAGTTGTTTTCACCAACGGAAACCCTAATGCTTCTCGCGCCGCAAAATAATTTTCCGCCACCGCGCGCGCTAGGTTGCGTACGCGTAAAATAAATCGTTGTCGTTCAGTTACCGAAATCGCGCGGCGGGCATCGAGCAAATTAAATGTGTGCGAAGCTTTTAACACCATTTCATAGGCTGGCAACGGCAGCTTAGCTTCGATAAGGCGTTGGCTTTCGCGTTCGTAATAATCGAATTGCTGAAATAATGCGTTCACATCGGCTTGTTCAAAATTATACGCCGACATTTCTACTTCATTTTGATGAAATACATCGCCGTAAGTAACCCCGTCTGTCCAAATGATATCGTAAATGCTGTCTTTTTCTTGCAACTCCATCGCAATGCGTTCTAAACCATAAGTGAGTTCGCCGGTCACTGGTTTGCATGGCAAACCACCGACTTGTTGAAAATAAGTAAATTGCGAAATTTCCATACCGTTTTGCCATACTTCCCAACCTAAACCCCAAGCGCCTAATGTAGGCGATTCCCAGTTGTCTTCGACAAAACGAATGTCATGAATGAGCGGATCAATACCTATCGCACGCAATGAGTCTAGATAGAGTTCTTGAATATTGTCGGGTGAAGGTTTTAAGGTGACTTGAAATTGATAAAAGTGTTGGCAACGGTTCGGGTTTTCACCATAACGGCCATCGGATGGGCGACGCGAAGGTTGCACATAAGCTACACGCCATGGTTCAGGACCAATGGCGCGCAAGAAAGTGGCGGGGTGAAAAGTACCCGCGCCTACTTCCATATCCAAAGGTTGCATAATAGCGCAACCTTGTTTAGCCCAGTATTGCTGCAAGGTAAAAATCAGTTCCTGAAACGTGAGTGCGTTCTTTGCCATACAAGCCTATTTTGCAGCTGCCACTTGTACCGAATGTACAAGCATCGCCAAACTGGCATCGCCTGGAATCACCGATACTTTATTGGAAGGGGGCGCAGTATTGCCAGTTGGCGTAGGTGCAATAATAAAACCAGGTGTGCCTGGCAGCCCTAGAGCATTAGCAAGTTGGAGGTTGTCGGCCAATTCTTGTTTGATGCTGGGTTGAGTCATGTCGGATTTCAGCTTATCAATATCAAGCCCGACGGATTTGGCGGTATTCAATATTTCTTCTTCACTAAAGGGTGCTTTGGCTTTCATCAAAGCAGCATGAAAAGCAGGATATTTGCCTTGTAATTGTGCTGCTAAAGCCGCTTGCGAAGCAAATTGCGAGCCAGCTCCAAAGATGGGAAATTCTTTGTAGACCACGCGTAAATTTGGCTCAGTTTTCAATAGTTCCATGACTGCAGGTTCAACCGATTTGCAATGCGGGCATTGATAATCAAAAAATTCAACGAGAGTGACTTTACCTTTGGGGTTACCGGCTACCGGGCTATTCGGGGAGTTAAATAATGCTTGTGTTTGCGTGCCAACGGCTTTCATCGCTTGCTGTTGCATTTGATCATTTTGTTGTTGTTGCAGCTTTTGTGCGACTTGCACCAAGATATCTGGATGATTGAGCAAATAATCGTGTAAAATAGATTCGATTTGTGCGCGCTGAGCAGGGGTAAAAGTGCTAGAATCTGCAGTATCTGCTTGAGCGAGGGGATAACAGCAGAAAGCAGCAAGTACGATAAAGAGGCGGCTAAAATTTAGTAATTTCACGTGGTTCTCCCGGTTATTAAGTTCTGTGTCTTACCTTAGCTGTTGTAGGTGAAGGGGTCAAGCCCTACCTGCGATTGCTTGCGTCGGTTGCGCTGTTCACGGTAGTATCTTTTAACTTCATTTAAGGAGAGGGAACCATGGCACTATTTTCAAGTGAGCGTTTGTCGGTTGGGCAAATTTTTGCCACTAGTTTTCGATTATGGAAAGTCGTTTTTGCTAAGGTGCAACTATTGGCTTTTCTCGCTTTTATTTGGGGTGCTTTGCCGTATATTTTTTTATCGGATCTTGATGCTACGCGGTTGTCGATGTTTTCGAATAAAACAGTCGAAGAAGTCATTTTATCGGTGATTTATTTATTAGGTCTTATCTGGTTTTTTGCGGCAGTTTATCGCCGTGCTTATCAAGTTTTAAATTTGCAAGGGGGTGGTTTACTTAATGCTTTGTGGATTGGTCTTAAAAAACTTCTCCCTTTGATCCCAGCTTTAATTATTAGTGGTGTAGTGCTCACTGCCAGTTATTTAGTGTTTTTAATTCCAGGCGTGATAGTGATGGTCATTTTGATTTTTTATTATCCATTAATCGTAGTGGACGATTTAGGGCCGTTGGTAGCATTTAAACGTTGTTTTAATTTAGTGTGGGGCGATTGGGTGCGCACTGCGGTTGTAGTTTTAGTTCCAACTATTTTATTTGCTGCAGTGAGCATTAGCATTGAGATGGGTGGGTGGGGCTTCTTCAGCGCAATTTACCCGCTCAGTGGAAAATCTTCTATTTATCATCATCTGGTTAAGTTGGTATTTGGCGCATTTTATTTTCCGTTTTTTGTGACGTTAGTTTTAGTGCAATTAAATGATTTGAAGATTAGGAAGTCATTGATGGATCCAACCATTGCTTGATCTTTGTTTTATTCCCCCCCTTTGAAAAAGGGGGGGCTTAGGGGGGATTTGTATATTTAAGCGGGGATTTGTATATCCATGGCAAAATCAAAATTAATTTATATCTGCCAATCCTGCGGTGCACGCTTCCCCCAATGGGCCGGGCAGTGCGGTGATTGCGGTGGTTGGAATAGTTTAGCCGAAGAAATAACGCTGGGCAGCAATAACCTGCGTCAAGCGCGCATGAGTGGTTACGCAGCAGCGGCCGATAATACCGCAGTCACTTGTTTAGCCGATGTGCAACTAGAAGCACTGCATCGTATGCCATCTGGAATTGTCGAATTAGATCGCGTATTAGGCGGCGGAATTGTGCCAGGATCAGTCGTGTTAATGGGTGGCGATCCCGGTATTGGTAAATCTACTTTATTATTACAATCACTTTGTCAGTTGAGTCAATCACAACGCGTGTTGTATGTGACCGGCGAAGAATCACTGCAACAAGTGGCGTTGCGCGCGCACCGCTTAGGTTTGCCGTTGCAAAAATTAAATTTAGTGGCAGAAACACAAGCCGAACGAATTTTAGCCATTGCTGTGCGTGAGCAACCGAAAATTTTAGTGATTGATTCTATTCAAACCATGCTCACCGAATTATTGCAATCAGCACCTGGCTCGGTCGGGCAAGTGCGTGAAAGTGCAGCACAATTCACACGTTATGCTAAACAAACTGGAACTACGGTATTTTTAGTGGGGCATGTGACTAAAGAAGGCACGCTCGCTGGCCCGCGCGTGTTAGAACATATGGTCGATACTGTGCTGTATTTTGAAGGCGAAGCAGATAATCGTTTGCGTTTGGTGCGTGCGGTGAAAAATCGTTTTGGTGCGGTGAATGAATTGGGCGTGTTTGCGATGACGGATAAAGGATTGCGTGAAGTCACAAATCCTTCGGCGATTTTTTTATCGCGCAGTGCGCAACCGGTTTCTGGCAGTGTGGTGATGGTAACGTGGGAGGGTAGTCGTCCATTATTAGTCGAAGTACAAGCATTAGTGGATGAAAGTCATTTAGCAAATCCGCGTCGTGTGACAGTCGGTTTAGATGCTAATCGCTTGGCGATGCTGCTCGCCGTATTACATCGGCATGGTGGCATTGCTAGTTATGATCAAGATGTGTTTGCCAATGTGGTTGGCGGTGTGCGTGTCACCGAAACTGGCGCTGATTTAGCAATTTTATTAGCAGTGTTGTCGAGTTTAAAAAATCGCCCGTTACCACAAGATTTAATTGTATTTGGCGAAATCGGTTTGGCTGGTGAAGTACGCCCAGTACCTAGCGGTCAAGAACGTTTACGCGAAGCGGTAAAACACGGTTTCAAACGCGCTATCGTACCAAAAGCTAACGCACCCAAGAATGGTGTGGAAGGCATGGAGATTATCGCAGTAGAACAATTACGCGATGCACTCAGTAGTTGGTAGCCCAATGTGTTTAACTATAAAACCTTGACCCCCTTTTAGCATGGTTGTATGGTATAAAAAATTTCACATTGGGATATGCTTACAATCATGAAGATAAAAACTATACATAATTACAGCAAAAAACTGTTCATAATGCTTGGCATATTATGCATGATTTCTATTAATTGCGCATTTGCTGACACTAGCAGTGTTCCTAATAATACATCTACTACTAAAAATCATATTCATAAAAAACCACA
>Ga0206983_120_pt1 | contig 39223 bp, 21 predicted proteins | sample Alteio_BWMinCont_15_FD_153306 | JGI IMG/M metagenome (GOLD analysis project Ga0206983, IMG submission 153306) | Enriched cells from forest soil in Barre Woods Harvard Forest LTER site, Petersham, Massachusetts, United States -... | ecosystem: Environmental > Terrestrial > Soil > Temperate forest >... | reverse complement strand
GGACAAGTGGCTGCGGGCAGTGCAACTATCACACAACCTGCATCGAACACTGTACAAATTACTCAAACAACTAATAAAGCGGTTATCAATTGGCAAACTTTTAATATTGCACCGAATGAAACTACAAAGTTTGTGCAACCGTCTTCCGGTTCCATTACTTTAAATCGCATCAACCCATTAAACGGTGGTTCAAATATTCAAGGTGGCTTAACTGCTAATGGACAAATTTGGTTAATCAATCCTGCTGGTGTTTTGTTTGGATCAACTGCACGAGTTGATGTTGCTGGTTTATTAGTGACGACGGCTGATATTAGTGATGCAAATTTTATGGCGGGCAATTATAAATTTACTCAATCACCGAATTGGCATGGGTCGATTATTAATAATGGAATGATTCACATTGCTAATGGTGGTTATGCCGCACTCATCGCACCCGGTGTACAAAACAACGGTGTGATAAAAGCAAATTTTGGAACGGTAGTATTAGCTGCGGGAAATACCTACACAGTAAATTTTGATGATGATCCCTTAATTAGTTTTGGTGTGAATGCAAATATTACCCAACCTGGTGTTGATAATAATGGTAAAGCATTAACCAGCGCAGTGGCCAATGCCGGAAAAATAACTGCTAATGGTGGCACGGTATTAATGAGCGCACGCGCCGCGCAAGGTGTGGTAGAAAATGTAATTAATGAAACAGGCATTGTCGAAGCAAAATCAATTTCACAACACAATGGTGTGATTACTTTAAATGGTGGTAGTCAAGGTACTGTGCGTGTTACCGGTAGATTAATTGCCACGGGCCACAGACACGGACAAACCGGTGGCACAGTGACAGTGACCGGTCAAACGGTGAAATTACTTAAACACGCCGTCGTTGATGTTTCCGGTGATGCGGGCGGTGGCAATGTTTATATCGGTGGTGGCGCGCGTGGTGCAAATCCGAATATTCAAAATGCACAAACTACCTATGTCGGTTCCAATGTAAAAATTAATGCGAATGCGTTAACAAACGGTAACGGCGGCAACGTGGTAGTGTGGAGTGATTTAGCCACGCAAGCGTATGGAACGATTACTGCAGAAGGTGGATCGCAAAGCGGTAATGGTGGATATGTAGAAACGTCGGGAAGTTATTTAGATATTAATGGTATTAATGTAAACACCAGTGCAATCAATGGATTAACGGGTACCTGGTTATTAGATCCAACCAATATTTATATTGCGACTAATCAAACAACTGCAACTGCCGCAGGTATGGCTGGAACTGATAGCAGCGCTAATACGGGAGTGTTAACTAACCCAGGAGAAACATTTGCAGCAACGGGCGTCACTCAAGCTTCGTTATTAACAGTGGCCACATTACAAAGTGCGCTAGCTAGCAACAATGTATTAGTGACTACGGCTAATACTTCCGGCACGGGAACAGGTAAAATTATTGTAGTGAATTCTGTTACTTGGTCAGCGCCTACTGTATTAACTTTAAGCGCAATGACTAATATTACTGTCAACAATGGTGCGACTATCAGTAGCCCTACCAACGGTGCTGGTCTAACCTTGCGCGCCGATAATACTGCAATCGACAACGGCGGCACCGTTACATTGTCGGGTGGTGCTGGTCAAATTTCATTTACTGGGGCTAATTCGAGAGTAAACTTTTATTACGATCCAACCAGTTATACCAGTCCGACCACTTTTTCTAATGTAACGGCAAGCAGTGGTGCAGTATTCACACCTTACATGTTGGTTAATAACTTGGCGGATTTAGAAACGGTTTCTAATACCTCTGCAGCATGGGGTAATAATTTTGCATTGGGAACTAATATTGATGCAACCGCCACCAGTACTTTAAACAGCGGCGCGGGTTTTTCTCCCATCGGTAATTCGTCAACACCATTCACCGGTAATTTTAACGGTCAGAATTTTACGATTAATAATCTTTACATGAATAATTCATTGAGTAATGAGGGATTATTTGGATATATATCTAGCGGCACTATTCAAAATTTAGGGCTAACCAATGTCAATATTACAAATGTAAGTAACAGTAGTAACGTAGGTGGCTTAGCCGGAGAAATTAATGGAATCGTTAATGTCAATAATGTTTATGTAACAGGCCAGATTACGCAAAATGGCGTAACAGGGAACATAGGCGGTTTGGTGGGGTTCGTTAATGGAAGTGTAAATATTAACTCATCGTATAATGCGGCTTCAGTCACGGCAACTACAACAAATTTTTTCGGTGGGCAAAATGTTGGCGGTATTGTGGGTGAATTTGAAACAGATAACGGGGGCTTAATCAGTAATTCATACAACATCGGTACTATTACACAAACCGGTAGTCCGTTCTCAAATGTGGGTGGTTTAGTGGGTGCGCTTGGAAGTAATGCTGCCACCGTCAGCGATTCTTATAGCTCAGGTCTTATATCGGCAACAGGTGTAGTGGGGGGATTAGTAGGTAGTAGTACTCCCTCTAGTGTCGTTAATAGTTTTTGGGATACCGATACTTCAGGGCAAAGCACCAGCGCGGGTGGCGGTACCGGTGGTTGTTTTTCAGGTACGTGCACCAATGGTGGCACAGCCAATCTTTCCGATATAAGTACTTATACCAATGCAGGCTGGAACATCAGTGATACTCCCAATACCACCAGTATAGCGCCTACGGCAACGTGGTTTATGTTTAACGGTCAAACCCGCCCGATATTAATGTCAGAATACAGCACCACCGTTACGAATGCACATCAATTGCAATTAATGGGATCAACATTAGGCGCTAATTATACGCTCGCTAATAATATTGATTTGACTAGTGGAATGACAAATGCGGCCGATGTTTGGGGAACCAACACCAATACACCGACGGGCGCAGGATTTGTGCCTATTGGCAATATCACTAATAGTTTTACCGGCAATTTTAATGGTAAAGGCTATACGATTAATGATATTTACATGAGTCTGCAGGGTATACAAGCCGCTGATGATGAAGTGGGATTTTTCGGTAGCACTAACTTAACAACCGGCAATATCATTCAAAATATTGGTTTAACCAACGTTAATATTACCGGTGGTACTACTTCAGGAGCTGCACAAGTTGGCGTAGGAGGTTTAATCGGTTTTGCCAATGGTGGAACTATTAATAATGTTTATGTGACGGGCGCAATAACTGGAAGCAAGAGTGCTACTGCAGTGGGCGGTGCAATAGGTGGTTTGGTGGGTGTGCTCGGTAAAAATTCCGCAGTAATATTAGAAAATTCTTATAACGCCGCTAGTGTTACTTCAACAGGTAACAATAATTCACCACCTGCTTTGGGCGGCGTAGTGGGCTCATCGCCAGGCGCCTCAACTATCGAAAATACTTATAATATAGGCACCATTACGGATAATACGGGTAGCAGCACTGCTTCGATCATTGGCGGTGTAGTAGGTTTTATGGGTGGCAGCACATTAACATTGTCTTATAGTTCAGGCATTATTAATCCTTCTTCAATCGATAGGACGGGTGGATTACTTGGTGGTGTAGTGGGCGAGACCAGCGGAACAGTTTCTGATGTGTTATGGGATGCAGGGAACAGTAACGCAACCACTCCTATTACAGTAGGTTATGGTACTAACACAGGCACTATTACCAATATGTATGGCGGTTGTTTTGGTAACACAACTTGCGTGGGTAGTGTAACGGATGTTACTACTGCCAATAATGTAGTTGCGGGAAGTACACCGAAGAACCTTGATCTATTAGCTAGTTACACCACCGCCGGTTGGAGCGCTACTGCAGGTGTCAATGGCAGCATTACTTCTACGCCTAGTACCACTGCAGTGGTACCTAATTTTACCTGGTTTATTTTTAATGGCAGCACGCGTCCGATATTGATGTCGGAATACAGCACGACTATTACTAATGCGCATCAATTGCAATTAGCTGGTTCAACTTTAGGCGCGAATTACACTTTAGGCAATAATATTGATCTCAGTACTGAATTAAATAGCACGCCAACGACTAACACTGGCTTCAGCAGCCTCAGTGATGTATGGGGAACTAACTTAACAACCGGCGCTGGCTTTGTGCCGATTGCCTCCAATCCAGTGGGCACTTTTACCGGTAATTTCAATGGCAATAATTTTTACATTAACGGTTTATATGAAAAAATCACCGGAACTAATGCAGGATTATTTAGTGTGGTTAATAACAGCAACTCTGTAATAGAAAATGTTGGCTTATCGAATGTCAAGATTACTGATTCCTCTACCGCTGCTTTCACGGGTGGTTTAATGGGAGAATTACAAGCTGGCACCATAGAAAATGTTTATGTGACGGGTTCTGTTATATCTTCTGGAACTGGCAACACGCATGTAGGTGGTATTGCTGGTGCTGCGATTGGCGGTAGCACGATTGATTATGCTTATAACGCTGCGAATATCCAACTGAACAGTGCATCCGTATCAAGCAGTTCTGGTGGTGGTATCGCCGGTAGTTTAGGAGGCGCAAGCAGTATTATTAATTCATATAGCACGGGCAGTGTGGTTTCTTCCATTAATGCCATTGCTGATGTCGGTGGTTTATTAGGGGATAATCTGGCTAGCGGACAAACAGCGACAGTGACTAATTCCTATAGTACAGGTCTGGTATCTGGCACTGGCAACAAAGGCGGTTTGATCGGTTTGAAAGAATCATCTTCTACCTTGACGGTTAATAACAGTTTTTGGGATACCGACACTTCAGGACAAAGCACCAGCGCAGGTGGTGGTACCGGCGGTTGTTTCTCCGGTACGTGCACTAATGGTGGCACCGTCAATCTTTCTCAACAAAGTACTTATACCAACTGGACGTTTAATAGTGCTAATTGGAATATTATCAACGGTCAATCTTATCCTTTCTTATCTGAATTATATTCTGGCAGTACACCGCGGGCGATTTCCGGCACTATTACCGGTGACACGGGCAATCATCCAGTGCAAATGGCTGATAATGGTTTGAATCTAACGGGTAATGGATTGATCCAAGGCACGGTTACCACAGGTGCCAATGGATTTTATTATTTCCTGGAACCGAATGCGGCTGTTGCTGACAGCAGTGTAATTTTGACTTATTTAAATAATGCAGGTAGTTCTCCCGACGTGGGTAATGCCATTGCTATTGTGCCTACCGGCGGTGCTAGTTTAACCGGATTAAATATTACTGCGCTGAATAATATTAATGTGGGTATCAGCAGCGATACGAATGCTTATTCCAATGCAACTTTAGTGACGGCAATCGGTAATTTAAGTTCAGCCAACATTTTGTATTCTTTTTCCGGCGATAATATAACATTAGGTAATTCGATTAATAAAACGGCTTCTTTGGTTGTTCCTTCCTCCAATGTGACTTATACAATCAATGGCACCATTGCAACAACCAGCGGTGGCACCAGTACCGTCAATTTTGCCGGGCCGGTTAATATCAATACCACTTCTGTGTCTACCACCGGCGCGCAAACTTATGGTGGTGCCGTGAATTTGGGCGCAAATGCAATATTAACTTCTACCAGCGGCGGCGCTATTGATTTTGCCAGCACCGTTGACGGTGCATTTACTTTAGCGGTTAATACGTCAGGACTGACCACTTTCGGTGGGCTAGTGGGTAATAATTTAGCCTTAACAAGTTTGACCACCGATGCACCAGGTACCACAGCCATTAATGGTGGTGCAGTAATAACTACGGGTGCACAAAATTATAATGATGCAGTGACCTTAGGTGCGAATGATACTTTAAATTCTCTCGGCAATGGCGCTATTGATTTTGCCAGCACAGTGGATGGCCCATTTGGCTTAACAACGGATTCAGGTGGAACGACGACTTTTAATGGAAATATAGGTGGAACTACACCGTTAGCAAGTTTGACGACGGATGCAGGTGGCACGACTGTTATTAATGGCACTACTATTAGCACTTCAGGCGCGCAAACTTATAACAATCCATTAACAATAAACGGTGTACAGCCGTCATTCACCTCTTCAAGCAGTTCTATCGCTGTGTTAGACAGTGCAAATATCACAGATGGTACTTTAGGCGATACCGCTTTCTTCACAGCACATTCAATTACAACAGCAGGTACATTTTCATCGGATGAAGTGTTGAATTTTAGTACGGCAGGCGCCGGTGATATCACATTCAACGGCAACGTGGGCGCAGCGAATCTATCTGCTAATTTAGGTATAGATGTTGTTGCTGGCGGCAATATTTTTGTTAATGGTGCAATGCTTACAGTACAGCGGCTTAACTCATCAGGAGGCATCTCACTGACTGCGCAAACGGGCTCTATTAGCGGAACAGGTTCGTTAACAACAGGAAATGTCAATAGTGCTGCTGATACTAGCGGCAGTATTAGTTTGATATTAAATGGTTCCGGTAATATCGGAACCAGTGTTACACCATTAAGCATTGGTATGGGTAGTGGCGGTATTTTAGGTGGCGTCACTGTTACCGCGACCAATAGCAATAGTAACGTTTATATTTCCGGCTCAACGGCTTTGCCATTTAACACCAGTTCTGTAGGAGGCAGTTTAAATGTTACTGCGAGTGGGTCCATAACTCAAATAGGTACATTAACGGTTGGTGGCACATCCAGTTTTAACGCCGGCGCTAATGCGATCACTTTGACAAATACGAATAATGCATTTACCGGTGCAGTTTCACTGGATACTACGGGCGCAAACAATGCTTCTATCACTAACGGTCAAGCACTGGTTTTAGGCGCATCTAACATTGGTGGAAATTTAACGGCTGCGGCAACAAGTTCTATAACAGGTAGTGCAATTACTCAAACCGGTGCGCTCACGGTTGGTGGTTTATCTACTTTTACAGTAACTTCTGGAACGTCTACGGCTAACAGTTTAGATATTTTATTGAATACCTTTGCGAATAATTTCACTGGCGCAGTAACATTTACCAATAATAACTACATTCGTGATATCGCTTTACGTAATACTAATGCATCAGCGGCATTTAATTTTAATCCGACCACTACTCCATCATTACGCAATTTCACGCTGCAATTTGATAATGCTCAGATAACATTACCCGCTCTTATCCTCAGCGGAAATCTAATTGCAACTGCAGGTGGAACAATTACACAAAGCGGTATACTGAATGTTACTGGTACATCAACATTCAATTCCAACGGCAATCAAATCACTTTAGGTCTTGGTAATTTGTTTACCGGTGCTGTTTCATTAACAGATACCGGCAACAATACGGATACTCTTAATAATAATCAAAATCTTGTTTTAGGAAATTCAACCATCGGCGGCAGTTTAATGGCGACATCCAGTGGCACATTAAACGAAAATACCAACATAATTAACGCGGCATCACTAATCACATCTTCTGTCGGTGGTACTACGCTAAATGGTGCAAATACCATTTCCAATTTCCAAGCAACCAATTCTGGTAGCGGTAACATTGCTTTAACTAACACGGCAGCACCATTAACGGTTACAGGCATCAGTGAAAGTGGTGGTGGTTCCGTTACGGTAACCAATACTGGCGCAATTGCTGATACGGGTTCTATTACAGCCGGTGCTGGTGCTGTTAACCTAACAGCGAGTGGCGTAGGTGGATCGATCAGTCAAAGTGGTTCAGGTACTATTGCTACTACTGGATTACTCACTACCAGTTCTAGGGGTGGTACTGCACTGAATGGTGCCAATGTTATTTCTAATTTTTCAGCTACTAATACCAGTGGTGATATTGCATTAACCAATAACGCAGCATTAACCATTACCGGTATTAGTCAAACTGCCAGCAATGGTAATGTAAGTGTTACTAATTCAGGTGGTATCTCAATTAGCGGCCTAATTGGTACCAATATAAGTACCGTTACATTAACAGATACCTCAGGCGCCATTCAAGAAATCAGTTCAGGTTCTATTAACAGTACAGCATTAACAACAAGTTCTGTGACTGGCACTACATTAAATAACAACAACAATCTTGTTAATAGTTTTAATGCAAGTAACACGACCAGTGGTGATATTGATCTAATAAGCAATACGCCTTCAACTTTATCGATTGGTAACATTACACAGAGCGGGGTTGGCAATGTCACTATCGCAAACATTTCAAACGGAATTGATGACAGTGGCATTATCTCGACAGGTATGGGTAATATTACTCTAACTGCTGCATCGGGTGCGATCACTCAGAGTACTGGAAATATCAGTGGTGGGTTATTAACAACTCTATCTGGTGCAGGTACCACATTAAATGGCGCCAATACCGTTTCAAGTTTTAGTGCTTCTGACACAAGTAGTGTGGGCATTAGCTTAAATAACACAGCAGCAACATTAACCATTGCCAATGCTGGTATCAGTGAGGGCGGTGGTGGATCTTTGACAGTATCAAATACGGGTGCATTAACTACTCTTGGTGCAGCATCAGCTAATGGTGATATTAATTTAACAGCAACGGGTGCATTAACAACGCTTGGTGCAGTTAGCGCATCAGCTGGTGATATTAATTTAACAGCAACTGGTGGCACAGTAACGATTGGTAACACGGTTACATCGGCTGGTTCAGGCACAATTACATTAAATGCCACGGGTACAAGCAGTGATATTGTATTAAACGCAAATGTCAGTAGTACAGCGGGTGGTATTATTAACGTCACGGGAGGACATAATGTTACATTGAACGCAGGTAACATAAACACCACCGGAAATGTCTCCTTAACAGCTACAGCAGGTGTGGTGCAAGAAAGTGGCACTGGTATTATTACTGGTACAGCTAATGGGGGGACACTCACCACGAGTTCCAAGGGTGGTACACTCTTAAATAACGTTAATAATTTGACTGGCTTCGTTGCAACGAATTCTGCAACGGGTGATATTATTTTGCAAAATGTTAACAATATGCTTTCAGGCAACTTGGTTTTGGGCAACATTAGTCAATCGGGTGGTAATTTAACGATTAATAATAATGGAGGCATCAGTCAGGCAACAGGAAGTAGTATTACGGTTAGTAATGCAGCATCCAATTCTACTTTTAATGGTCACGACTCTCCTATTACATTAAATTCCAACTCTAATGCATTTACTGGTGCGGTTTCGTTAACCAATACTGGTGCAAATGATGTTGCTATTACAAATAGTCAAGCCCTGATTTTGGGCACATCTAACATTGGTGGAAATTTAACTGCAATTGCGGGCGGTAACATCACGCAAGCGAGTACGTTGACGGTGAATGGTAATGCGAATTTTTCGACTACCGTATCAGGTTCAAATATAAATTTAAGCAACACAAGTAATAATTTTGCCGGAGCCGTTAATTTTGCTTATACCGGAGCTGGCAGCGGTATTATTAATAATCTTTCATTCGAAAATGACAATGCTAGTGCTAGTTTCCCGACATTTAGTGGTTCTACCAGCGTGAATAATTTCACTATCGTATTTGATGGTAGTAACGTTCCAATGACCATTCCTGCAGTTACATTAAACTCAGGCGGCACTTTTAATGCGACTTCGAGTGGGCCTATGGACGTAAGTGGTGCCATTTCTGTACCAGCAGGCAGTGTTTCATTAACGACCAGCAGTACATTGAATGAAGATACTGGCACGATTAGCACAGCATCGCTAACTACATCTTCTGTAGGTGGTACAACATTGGGTAATACAAATAGTGTATCAAGTTTCAATGGTGCTGATAGCAATAGCACTTCGGGAAGCGGCATAGATTTAGTCAATAATTTACCGTTAACTATTACTGGAATTAACGAAAACAGTACATCGAGTGGTACTCAAGTACTCATATCAAATGATGGTGCTATTACGCTGAGCGGGAACCTCAGTATTAATGCAGGGGGCACTATTAACCTGAGCACTACGAATACGAATGGTGCAATTACTCAGACCAGTGGTGGAATCAGTGGCGCTCTGTCAACGACATCCAGCGGTGGTACTACACTAAATAGTAGTTCTAACCAAATTACTGCATTCAGTGCAAATAATGTCACGAATGGTGATATCGATTTAACAAATAGTGGTAGTTTAGTGGTGGATTTTATTAACCAAAATGTCGGTAATATAAACATTAATAACTTTGGCAGCATCAGTCAAGCTGGTAGCATTATAAATGGGTCTGGATTTACCAGTACCTTTAATGCAAATGCTAATCCCATTACATTAAATAATGCCGCAAACTCGTTTCCTGGCACGGTGATATTGCAAAATAGCGGCGCCAACAACGTTAGCATAAAGAGTGCTGGTAGATTAGCATTTGGTACTTCTTCCATCGGCGGTAACTTAACTGCATCAGCTGCAAACACCAGTAGCGTAGTGGGAATTATACAAACCGGCGCGCTGACAGTAGGGGGAACTGCAAGTTTTAATGCACATGCCAGTCCTATTGTATTAACAAATACCGGCAATGCATTTGCAGTTACCGGTGCAGTTTCGTTGAGTAACACTGGTGCAAACAATATTTCTATCACGAATAATCTAGGACTAGAATTAGGCACTGTTTCTGTCGGCAATAATTTGAATGTGACTTCTACTAGTGGCACTATTTCTCAAAGTGGTGCAACAACGATAACAGTACCTGGTACTGCCACTTTTAATTCAGTGGGTGGGCTCACTTTAACGAATGCAAATCAAATTACTGATTTCAATGCGACTAACAGCGGCAGCGGCGCGATTCAATTACTAAATACTGCTGCTCCATTAACCATCACTGGAATAACTGAAGCTGGCGGCAATGTGAATATTACGAATACGGGTGGCATCAGCATTAGCGGCACACTGAATGCTAATTCAGGTAACGTTTCTTTAACGGATACATCAGCAGGAATTCAAGAAATCTCTAACGGTATTATTGAAGGTGCACTACTAACGACTAGCTCAGTCGGCGCTACCACTTTGAATAATTCTAATAATAACTTCAGCTCGGCAATTATTAATAATGCTACTAATGCTACCTTGAATGATGCTAACGATCTCACCTTAGAAGGAATCACTATCTCCAATAGTCTTGCTGTCAATGTCGGAGGAAATTTAACTACCGCAGCGTTAACGTCAATTCAGGCTGGTGCTGTGACTCTGTTAACGAATGATGCTGGAAAGATTATTCTCAATGGAAATATCACGACTACAAATGGCGCTTCACCAGGAGGCGATATTATCGTTAAAGCCGCTAATACTAGCCAGCTTATCCCACCAACAAATTATATTGTTACTGTTAATGGACTCTTAACCACTTCAGGTGGCACGGGCGGTATCGTAGTACCGGATAGCGACGTACAAGTGAATCAAACTCCGGTAGCAGGTCAAGGTAATATTATTTTGCAAGGTGTGCCTGATAGCTTAATTTTAAACGGTAGTGACCCCACTTGGACTGCACCTCACACCTACAGTGTAACATCAGGAGACATCATCATTACTGGTGCGATTAAATCGTCTGGTGTCGGATCGTATTTAGATTTTATCGCCGATGATAACTCGACCCCCACTGGTTTTGGTGGTGTGCGCGTAACAAATACCGGATCAGTTAATAGCAGTGATAATATTTTAATACAAGGATCTAATTTAAACATTAATCCAGGAACCAGCGTCGAGATACAAGCAGGTGGTTCGCTAATAGCCGCTGGAACCATTACTTTACAAGGTACGCCTGGTGTAGGTAATGCTAATATCGTTGTTAATGGAACTTTACAATCTGTAGGCGGTACTACTATAGCACCATCTGGCACTGGCATTATAAAACTTGGCTCTAATATCACGACAACGGGTGCAGGCAATGGCATCACTTTAAATAAGCCAACTACCCTCACTAACAATGTAACCTTAACAACTAACGGTGGAGCAATTAGCAACTCGCAGCCTTTCACTGGCACCGGAGAAACTTTGACATTAAATGTGGGTAGTGGTACGCCTGTTAATTTTAACAATGCTAATAATAATTTTGGTACGGTGGACATAGCCAGCGCGCAAAACGTAACGTTAGATTATACAAATAATATTGATTTAGGAACATCTAACATTAGTGGATTTTTAAGTGTAATACCAAATGGAGCAACCACAAGCATTACTAGTAGCGGTGCTGTCAGTGTTGCGGGTGCAACAACGCTTAATGCAAGTGGCAATATCACGCTCAACAATGCCAATAATTTTAATGATATTGCAATTACCAGTGGTGGTGCTGTTAGCTTAAACAATAATAATGCGCTTACGCTAGATAATGCTTCCGTCACCGGAAACTTTAGTGTTACTGCTAACGGTGCAATCATGCAAAGCGTTGGTAGCACAATCAATACTAGTTCATTAACAACCAGTTCTGTCGGTGGCACTATCCTTAACAATGCCAATACAATTTCCAGTTTCACAGCAACTAATACCAGCGGTGGTGATATTGATTTAACAAATACTGCTGCTCCGTTAACGATTACTGGTATTAGTCAAAGCGGTGGTGGTAATGTGAATATTACTAACACTGGAACAATCAATGATATCGGCACGATTACTGGTAATGCCATCAATCTAACCGCCAGCACCATTGATTTGGGCGCAAATATTACTGCCAATAGCAATGCTAACCCAGCATTAAAATTAAATGGTGCTGTTGAATTAACGAATCCAATCACGTTATCAGCGGTTAATGGCAAAATCTTAGTAACAGGCGCAGTGACTGATGCGAACAGTAGTTCATCGCCTTCTTTAACATTGAATTCAACAGGCGCAACTTTCGATAGCACGGTTAATACCAATTCAGACATTATCGCTACTGGCCCAGTTAATTTTGATAATAATGTTACTATCGGTGGCAATGGCTCAGGCTCTAGCTTTGCTGGGTTAGTTACTTTGAATGGCGCAAATGTCAGCGCGCAAAAAGCATTAGCATTTAACGGCGGTTTAACCACAGCGATTGCTCCAGTTACCATCAGTTCTAATGATTCCACGTTAACGATTGGTAATAATTTAACTTTAGGCAGTGACCTAACATTGAATACCACAGGTGGTACGATGAACTTGGGCATCGTTAATGGTGGCGCTAACCTGACTTTGAATTCTGGCGCAGGCACCATAAACTTAAATAACACTATCGGTAACACGACGGCATTAAGTAGCTTGACGATTACTGGTAACACTAATATCAATAATGGTGTTGTAAAAACTGCCGGCGCACAAATTTATAATGATGCAGTTACTTTGGGCGCTAATACAACGTTAACTTCTAACACCAATAATATTACTTTTAATAATACGATCAATAGTAATAATACTACTCCAGAAAATCTTACCTTAAACGCTGCAGCAGGCGATGTAACATTAAGTAATGCCATTGGTAGTATTAATCCATTAAATAATTTAACTATCACCAGTGCTGGCGCAGTTGCATTACCTGCAGTTACCTTAACTAATTTATCAGGGGCAACCGGTGATTTAAGTATTAGCGCAAATGGTGCAATCACACAAAGCGGTATACTTACGGTTCCTGGAACAGCTAATTTTAGCGCAGGTGCTCATGCCATCACATTAACTAATATAAACAATTCATTTGACAACGCCATTACACTGACCACCACTAGCGATGCTTCAATCGTAAATAGCCGTACTCTTTTCTTAACAAATTCTACGATTGGCGGAAACTTAACAGCGCATACCGCAGGTAATAATCCGATAACGAGTAATGGACTCAGTGTGGGTGGTACTTCTAGCTTTACCTTGGGTGCTAGTAATGTCGATCTGACTAATGCTTCGTTTACTGGCGCGGTTTCGTTAACGGATAGCGGAATTGGCACTGACTTTATCTTTAATAATCAAAAACTCGTTTTAGGTAGTTTATCAATAGGTGGTAATATAATCGCAAACACTACTACTGGAGATATCGAAGTTAGCCAAAACATGACAGATAATTCTACCAGCGGTAATGTTAATTTGGATGCTAAGGGTAATGTGATAATAGATCCTTCCGTTGCTATTAATATAGCATCGACTTCGGGTAGCGGATTACAAGTATTTGCCGGTCAAGATGGTGGTGGTGAAAGTTTTACCATGGATTCCGGCAGTTCAATTACGACAGCTGGAAGTGGCATTGTTATTAACGTGAACCAACCTTCGAGTGGTAACGGCACTGCAACCATTGGCAATATTAATACGAATGGTGGTTCTTTAGAAGTTTTAACTAATGATAGCAGTAGTAGTAATACGACCGGTGGTGCTATTACCCAATTAGCATCTACGAGCTTGAATGTTAACGGATTGAGTCTCATAACAGGCAATGGTGATATCAATTTAAATGGCACTTCCACACTAGACAGTGGCAATTTAATCCTCACCGCTGGTGGAACAAAAGAGATTAGCGGAAGTAGTGCTATTAATGTGGCGCATAATGCAACTTTACAAGCAGGAAATGGCGGTATTGATTTAACCGGCGCTACCACTATTGGTGGAATTTTAAATGCTACTACCAGCGGTGCGATCAGTATTAATAATAGCGGTAATCAATTGGCTGGTACTGTTACGCTCGATAGTGGTGGCGATGCTACTATTAGAAACAGTCTGGCACTTACGCTGGATGCTTCTACGATTGGAGGAAGTTTAACAGCAACCGCAGCTGGTTTTAGTCAGATTGGTACATTAGATGTTACAGGGTCATCTACCTTTACAGCTAATGCAGCAAATTCAAATATTGCACTTGGCGGCCCGAATAATATGTTTAATGGATCTGTTACATTTAATACGACAGGTTCTGGCACCATCAATAATTTAACATTTGAAAACGCATCAACTTCATCACCATCACTGACTCTGCCGACACTAATAGGCGGTAATTTAACATTGACTTACGACAATGCTACCAGTGGTTTAACTTTACCTGCCGTGACCGTAGGTGGCAGTTTAAGTGTGAACACCCCGCATGAAGCGATTAGCCAAACTGGTGGCGCATTGGTTGTTAACGGTACATCTGCTTTTAATTCGGGTGCTGGTATTACACTTAACCAAAGTGCTAATAATTTTGGTAACACGGTTACATTCAACAGTGCAAGTGATGTCTCTGTGATCAATAGCAATACTTTCACTTTGGGCGCATCGAGCATTGGTGGTAATTTTACTCTCACAACAAATGCAGGAAATATCAACATCACTGCGCCGACATTGACGATAAGTGGCAGTGGCTCCGAATTATTCTCAGCAGCTAATAATATCACTATTACCAGCAGTTCAATGAGTATTCCTAATGCAAATTCTATGCAATTTACTGCTACGAATGGTTCGTTTACTACAGTTGGCAATAGTACGATTACAGCAAATAATCCTGCATCGACAATAATTATTACGACAGGTACTAACGTTACTGAGACTGCAAAGTTGGGAAACATCAATACGCTCGGTGGACTTACCGTGGATGCGGGTGGGAATATCAGTCAAATTTCTATTCCAGGGCCGCCACCATTCCATATACCAATGCAATCATCTCTCCACGTGTCTGGTCCGGCTTCTTTCACCAGCAGTAATGGAAATATTTCCGTGAATGACTTCGGCAATAACTTCGGTGGGCAAGTTACTCTGCAAGCGCCTAATGGCTCTGCTTCTGTTAACACGGCAGGAGATTTAAATTTAGGCGCATCTACAGTATTAAATCCAGGTGGAACCTTATCTGCCAACAGCTTTAGTGGAACACTAACAGTTAATGGAGCGCTAAGTGGCGATGCAGTCGATTTGAGTGCAAATCATGCAATTGTAGTCAATGATCCCATAAACGCAAACAGCGAATTAAGTTTGGGGGCAGGTGGTAATGTTACCCTCAATGCAAATTTAAATGTTACGACTGAAATAGATATTTCAGCGGGATCATCCGGACTTTTGGGATCTGTACCAGGAAATATTACCCAAGCACCCACAACTTCGATCACGCAAACAGCTCCAGTTCTGTTGGGAGGAGAGGCGAATTTCACTAGCAACGGTGGTGGTAATATTGTTTTAACAAATCCTAATAACAGTTTTTCCGGCATTGTTACTTTATTTACAGATACGGGTAACGCTGCTATCACCAATAATACCGATCTTAATTTAGGCTTTTCGGGCATTGGAACGAATTTAACCGGTAATTTAGGTAATTTAACAGTAGTGGCCGCTGGCAATATTAGTCAATCTGATACGTTAGCTGTGAATGGTAACGCCAGTTTTAATAGCAGCGGGAGCATTGATTTAAGTGGTTTGGGAAATGTATTCTCTGGCGCTGTAGCTCTTACCAGCGTCGGCGATTCTACTATTGGAGCCAGCAGTCCTATTATTTTCAATACTTCAAACGTCGGCGGTAATTTCAGTGTTAACTCCGGTGGCGACATTACACAAGTTGGATCAATAAAAGTTTTAAATGCTGCGGCAACATCAACTTTTACGATCAGTAACCCCGGCGACATTTTGTTAAGCGGCCCTGGTAATGATTTTGCTGGCACGGTGACCATCACGGACAATGGCAACATTGGCAGCTTAAGTTTTGAAAATGCGGATACTAATGCAGCATTACCTACTTTGCCAGCGAGCTTAGATAATCTCACCTTGCAATTTGATACTGCTAATATTAGCTTGCCGGCAATAACTACTGGCGCAGTAACGGGCAACATTTCTGTTACCGCTCCTAGCATAACATTAGCCGGTATTAGCGGCGCGCAAAACTTGACATTGGATTCCACCGCTGCGAACGGTAACATTATATTTAATAATGACATTGGTACTATGAGCGCCCCACTGGGTAATTTGGTAATCGTGAATGCGAATAACGTTACTAATAATACAGCAAAAATTTATGTGACCAACTTTACCCAAGAAGCCGGTACTAATACGGGTATCACAGATGTCGGTAACAACAGTTTATATGTTTTAGGTTCTGCTTCATTTACCACGAATGGTGATGTAATGGGTCATATGGTAATAGGTATTGATCCTTCATTGAATGGCAAACTGACTTTAGATACCGGTACTGCCTTTATATCAACGGATAACTTTGGCGCTGCTATTACACCCACCAGTACCATACAAGGAGAATCTGGTAAGCAAGCGCTACCTTTTATTACCATATTAAATGTAATACAACAAGGCACGCATTATTTTGATGGTATCGATTTATCAGGCTTGTCGCCAACACCAACACCAACACCAACACCGACACCGACGCCGACTCCTACACCAACGCCTACTCCTACATCTGTTACAGTACCCACGTTAACACCAGCTACAGTTGTTGTTCCGCAGCAACCTAATCTCGACCCATCGATATTATTATTCCCAACCGATGCTTATGGTAACCCGATTGATAATTCAGCGAGCAATGTGTTGGATAATCTAATCTCGCTCGCAATAGATCCTACCACTGCTAGTCTTGCAGCTATCCAAATTTCTATGCAAAACGAACAAGCACAAGACGCTTTGGATATTTACGATAATTTTAATTTGTGTTCGTCACACACGCTGGCATTAGGAACTGCCGGTAATAAAGGAAGGTGTCCCGGCACATAAAATGGAGGTGTGTTATGAAGCCTCGAATATGTTTGATTACCACAATGACTTTGTTACTGGTCATTTGCCCAACAGAAGGATTAGCTAATCCGCAATCTGGACAAGTGGCTGCGGGCAGTGCAACTATCACACAACCTGCATCGAACACTGTACAAATTACTCAAACAACTAATAAAGCGGTTATCAATTGGCAAACTTTTAATATTGCACCGAATGAAACTACAAAGTTTGTGCAACCGTCTTCCGGTTCCATTACTTTAAATCGCATCAACCCATTAAACGGTGGTTCAAATATTCAAGGTGGCTTAACTGCTAATGGACAAATTTGGTTAATCAATCCTGCTGGTGTTTTGTTTGGATCAACTGCACGAGTTGATGTTGCTGGTTTATTAGTGACGACGGCTGATATTAGTGATGCAAATTTTATGGCGGGCAATTATAAATTTACTCAATCACCGAATTGGCATGGGTCGATTATTAATAATGGAATGATTCACATTGCTAATGGTGGTTATGCCGCACTTATCGCACCCGGTGTACAAAACAACGGTGTGATAAAAGCAAATTTCGGAACGGTGGTATTAGCCGCAGGCAATACTTACACGGTGAATTTTGATGATGATCCATTAATTAGTTTTGGTGTGAATGCAAATATTACCCAACCCGGTGTTGATAATAATGGTAAAGCATTAACTAGCGCAGTCGCCAATACGGGAAAAATAATTGCTAATGGTGGCACTGTATTAATGACTGCACGCGCCGCGCAAGGTGTAGTAGAAAACGTTATTAATGAGTCAGGCATTGTCGAAGCAAAATCAGTTTCACAACACAACGGTGTAATTACTTTATCCGGTGGTGATCAAGGCGTGGTGAGTGTGAGTGGAAAATTAATTGCCACGGGTCACAAACACGGACAAACTGGCGGCACAGTACAAGTAACTGGCCAAGAGGTAGGGTTATTCAGCGGCGCTGATATTGATGTTTCTGGTGCTGCTGGTGGTGGCACAGTGTTAATCGGCGGCGATGAACATGGCACTAATCCAAATGTGCAAGATGCGCAATATACTTATGTTGATCCCAATGCGGTTATTAATGCTAATGCCATTACTACCGGCAACGGCGGCAAAGTAATCGTATGGAGTGATTTAGGCACACAATTTTATGGAAATATCACTTCGCGTGGTGGATCGCAAAGTGGTAATGGTGGGTTTGTGGAAACGTCGGGTAAAGATTTGCTACAAGTGATTGGCGGCAGTGTAAACGCCAGTGCCAGTGCAGTGAATGGCAATCCTGGCACTTGGTTGATGGATCCGTTTAATGTCACTATTGCAGGAACAACAACCAATGGTTCTTTTAACGCTGGTAATCCTGATGTTTTTACGCCATCAGGAAATAATGCTACGGTTGATGCAAGTACAATTATTACGGCTTTGAATGGAGGTACGAGTGTTACCATCAACACTACTGGTGCTGGTAGTCAAGCTGGTGATATTACTATTACTTCCGCGATAAATACTAGTGTTACCGGCAGCCCAACACTGACCCTTAATGCAGTTGGTAGCATTCATGATACCAACACCGCCCAATTCACTAATCTTTCAGGGCAACTGAACGTTATTTTTAATGCCGGTGGAGCTGTTACGATTTCTGCTCCCATGACGGTTTATTCGTTCACCGTCAATGCGCCCAGTGCAACAATTAATTTAACTGGTTTTGGTTTTAAAGAGATCAACAGTAGCGGTGGTGGTCAAAACTATAATTTAAGCGGCGGAACTTTGACGTTGGGTTCGGATGTTACTTTATCAGATAGCGACACCATTACCGGCGGTAATATCAATGTCAATGGTAACGTGAACGGCGCCGGTCACGTGTTAACACTGGGGAGTTTTAAAGGCGGCTATACTATTACCGGTACTTTAAGTGGTGTCGGCACGGTGCTGGATAAACAAGGTACTGGCACATTGACTTTATCTTCACCTACTGCGAGTACCTATAGCGGTGGTACAACGATCGAGGCGGGTAATGTAGTGATGGGCAACGGCGCCTCGTTAGGCACAGGTGCGGTTGACGTAGCAGCTGCTGCCACGTTGACATTGCCCAGCAGTGCTTTTACCGTTGCCAATAACATTACTTTAGATGGTGGAGCCTCTCTACCTACTGCAGCTAATTTAGTAGAGCCTGGTAATGTAAATGGAATTCTCAATGGTAATCTTACAGTCAATGACATGGCAACAGTGGATGTAACAACAAGCAGTAATCTAACATTAAATGGTAATTTAATTTCAGGCACTGGAACGCCAACGTTAACAACGATAGGCCAATCAACGTTCCATATCGCCTCTGATAATAGTTCTACTTGGTCAGGCACTATTGATGTTAGTAATTATGGTACTTTAGAAGCAGATGCCAGCGGTGCGTTTGGTAATAGTTCATCAGTAGTAAACATAGGCCCCCCTGCTAGTCTTGAAGCGGGGGTATTGCTAAATGTAAATAATGGCACTTTTGCCAGTGCTTTGATCATAAATGATAATGGTGAATTGGAGAACGGCGGTAATAATACCTGGTCAGGACCTATCACATTAAGTGCTACGACAACTAATCCTATTATTGCATTAAATAGCGGATTATTGACTGTGACAGGAAATGTAAATGGTGCTAATGATTTATCAATTACCGGTGCGGGCGGGATTACCTTTGCCGGTGCAGTGGGTAATTCCACGCCACCCACTAGTGTGACAGCAAATATTGGCGGTGATATTACTTTTAGCAATAGCACTCAGATTAATGGTGATATTTCACTGACTTCAACCGGAGGAAATATCAACATCAATGGGCCGATGGTTATCGAAGGCAGTTTTTTAGGTTCAGAAACATTTGCTGCGGCTAACAATATAAATATCAATAATTCACTGAGTTATTTTGGTGTCAATTCGATTCAGTTTGCTGCGGGAGGATCCATTTCAGAAACAGGAACAGGAACGATAAGTGTACCGAATTTTTCTGTCACAACTACTTTTGCTGTCCTGAATCCAGGTTCAAATATTTTATTAAATGGGCCAGGAAATGATTTTCCTGGGTCGGTTATCTTCAATGGCAATGTCAATAATTTAACGTTTGAAAATGGCGATGCTAATCCTGGAGCAATCACCTTACCTACCAACGTAACAAATTTAACGCTCACCTATGATAATGCTGGAATAATATTGCCTACTGGTACTATTGGTGGCAACCTTGTTGTGACAGCGCTGAATGATATTACAGAAAGTGGCCCATTAAATGTAGCAGGTACTTCTAATTTCATAAGTACGACGGGAAATATTGATGTGAGTGACAGCGGTGCTAATGATAATATTTTCACAGGTGCTGTTAGCTTGAACAGCGCATTGGATTCAACCATTGGTGCACAGGGTAGTATTATTTTAAATACTTCAATTGTGGGCGGCAATTTGACGGTAAATTCGGGTGGTTCTATTACCCAAGTGGGGGCAATTACTACCACGGATTCAGCAGCAACTTCAACTTTTAACCTTAATGGGTCCAGTTCAGATCTTACTTTAAATAACCCAGGTAATTTTTTTGCAGGTGCTAAAGCGTTTGCGGGAAATATACAAAATTTTAATTTCTTAGATACCAACACGGCATTTACAAATTTTAGTCTTGCCCCTGCTGGCGCTATTAATAATTTAACAGTAGATATTAGTTCCCCGATCATTTTTTCTGGCGTGCCTGCAGGTCAACTTACTGGAAATTTATCGTTGACCGCAAGTACAATTCAAATAGGCGGTGATATTATTGCCGGCGGTAGTTTGAGTTTGACGGCAAGCGGGGGCATTATACTGACGCCAACGCAAACAAACTTCACCGCAACGGGCATGACATTTAACGGTACTATTGATGGCATGGCGAGTGGTGCGCAAAGTTTGAAACTTACCGCAGGTACTGGCGATATTATATTCAACAATAATGTGGGTGCAACAATACCTTTAGGTACATTAGAAATTGCTAGAGCTCATGATGTAACTAATAACGCGGAAATACATGTGACTAGCTTTTTACAAGATGCAGGAACAGGTTCGAAGCCAACAACGGATGTGGGTAGCAATACATTATTTGTGAGCGGCCTTGCTTCATTTATAACGTACGATGTTACTGGTCACATGGAAGTAGGTAGCCTTGACTTAGATGTAGCTATAGCAGAGATAGTTGATAGCACTGTGGGTTCTAATCCAGTAGGCTTAGCAAGTGCGCAAGCAGTAAATGTAGTTAATCTTAGCACGGTGGGTGTTGGTAATCTTTTCTTCGATGGTTATGATTTAACTTTCCCACAACAGGTGGTAACACCGACCGCACAAACTACCGTCACCCCAAATACGCCTGCAACACAACCTATTTTTGGTGTGTTACCACCGTTATTTGACCCGTCGCTTACTTATGGCAATCCGGCTTCGAATGCTGATAATTCAGATGATTCAGATAATAATGATGAAGGATACAATAACATTTATACAGCGCATGATCCAACGACAACTAGCATCTACGCAATTGAAACCACAGCAAAAAATTTATTATACCAAGATACGGAAAGAATGAATCATCGCTATGGCGTATGTTCGAGATAATATGAAAATCACCGACAGCAAATACATGATTATTTTGCTTGGCTTTATCTTACTGCTACTAACGGTATGGTTATCGCTGACTTCGTCTAATACCGTTAAACCCATTTTGTATCGTTTAAATAATATGGCTTATGATGTGCAATTACGCACGCGGTTATTGACACAATCCCACCCTATTATTACCAGCCCAGTGGTTATTATTGATATCGATGAACGCAGTATTCATGACCAGGGCCGTTGGCCGTGGCCGCGTTCCAAGCTGGCCGAATTAATCAATGACCTTTCTAATTTAGGTGCGGTGGTGGTCGCGCTCGATATGACTTTTCCTGAACCTGAGACGAATATTGTTAGCACGGTATCACAAGCATTACAAAGCAAGCATCTAACCAACCCACAACTCGATAAAAATTTACAAGCGATCATTCCTGATTTTGATAATGATATTCAATTCAGCAAAAGTTTGCATCAAGGCGAAACCGTGATGGGCATGACTTTTTTATTTGATCGCGAACAAATTGGTGGAATTTTACCTAAGCCATTATTCACATTAACGACAGCGAATGAGAAACAATTAAATTTTATTACTGCGCGTGGTTTTATGACGGATATTCCATTATTGCAACAATCTGCCGAAGGCATTGGTTTTTTAAATGCGTTTCCCGATGATGATGGTACGATTAGACATAACCCGTTATTAGTGCGTTATGGCAATAATTTATATCCGTCGTTAGCATTAGAAGCAACGCGACTTTTTTTATTATTAGATAAAATTAGCTTGGTAACAGCGCCTTATGATAATAAAGAAACGCTTGAAGGCATTCAATTAGGCAAACAAATAATCCCTACCGATGATAAAAGCAGAGTGATTATTCCTTTTCGCGGTCGTAAGATGACTTTCAAATATTATTCAGCCACAGATGTGTTAAATAAAAAAATTGCGCCACATACTTTAGATGGTAAATTAGTGTTTGTCGGAACATCAGCCATTGGGTTAGGTGATTTGCAATCGACTGCTATCCAAAATGCGTTCCCCGGTGTGGAGGTGCATGCCACTATTGCTGATGGCATTTTAACGAATAATTTTGCTTATACACCGCCGTGGGCGTCGGGAGCACAGCTTGCTATTACGGTGTTGCTGGGTATTTTACTGATATTTATTTTTCCTTTTTTTGGTCCCGGCATGTTGAGTTTGTTGACGATTATTATTATCAGCGGGCTTATTTTTGCGAACAATTTATTGTGGGAAAAAACCGGTTTAATTTTATCGATGCTAATTCCCATTTTATTCACCGGTGCGTTTGCGATAGTAAATATGACTTATGGTTTTTTATTTGAAAGCCGCCGCCGTGAACAATTAAAAAATATTTTTGGTCAATACGTACCCACACAGCATATTGATGAAATGTTAAAAACCAATGAAAGTTATGGTATGCTGGGTGAAGATCGAGAAATGACTGTGTTGTTTGCGGATATTCGTCATTTTACCGCTATTGCTGAAAGTATGAAAGTGACGGAAGTGAAAGAATTACTCAATCAATTTTTTACCCCGATGACGCAAATTATTTTTGATCATCAAGGTACTGTTGATAAATATGTCGGTGATATGATTGTGGCGTTTTGGGGCGCGCCACTACTTGATGAAAAACAAAAAGCACATGCATTGCAAGCCGCGATCGTGATGCAAGAATCTACAGTAAAATTAAAAGAAGAATTTGCTAAACGCGGTTGGCCAGAAGTTAACATTGGCATTGGCATAAATTCAGGTATTATGAGCGTAGGTGATATGGGCTCGAAGTTTCGGCGCAGCTATACCGTGTTAGGCGATGCGGTAAATTTAGGTTCGCGTTTAGAAGGTTTAACCAAGTATTATGGTGTGGGCATTATTGCGAGCCAATATACCTATGTTGGTCAAGAAGATATCGTGTTTAGACAACTCGATCGCGTGCGGGTGAAGGGTAAACGCAGCGGGCTTGATATATTTGAGGTGGTGGGTTTGCGTAAATCATTGGACAACGAGCGTCTGAAAGAAATAGAATTAAGCGAGCAGGCGCTGGAGTTTTATTTTGCCCAGGAATGGAACAAGGCTGATGAATTATTTACTAGGTTACACCATAACCATCCTGAGGTTGTATTATATAGTTTATATTTGGAAAGAATTAAGGGGTTTCGCCAAAATCCACCCGATAAAGAGTGGGGTGGGGTGTATGTTCATTTAGAAAAATAGTCTTAAAGTTTTCAGTTAGCAAGGAGCATTAATAATGAACAATTTGTTAAAAATCATCTTATTAGCTATTTTTTTCTTTGTTGGATCATCAGCAGTCATGGCTGATGATGCGACCAACATCGCGCCCATTGCGCAAGTCATCTGGGTCAAAGGTAGTGTGACAGCAACACAAACGAATAATCAGCCACGCGATTTAAAACGGCGTTCGCCCTTGTATTTGCGCGATACTATCGTTACGGGCCCAGACGGTGAAGCACAAATTGTGTTTACTGATCAAAGTACGGTTGCCTTGCGCTCAGGTAGTGAATTGATGATTGCTGATTATAAATTTGATCCTAAAAAACCTAATCAGTCGAATGAGAAGTATGTGCTTAATTTAGTGAAGGGTGGTTTGCGCACGATTACAGGTATTATTCCTAAAGATAATCCTGATAGTTATCAAGTGAATACACCAGTTGCTACTATCGGTGTACGTGGCACGGAGTATTCAATTGCTTGTAGTGGCATTGGTGGTAAGGTTTCAAATTGTGCGACGGCTACTTGGAGAGGGGTGATCAATGTTTCTAATTCATCGGGTACTATTCAATTGCAAGCTTGTAACGGTACTGCAAGCGCGCAATGCGCACCTTATGCGGTGATCAATTCAGGCATGAAACCACTAGTACAAACTCAACGCCCGGTTATTTTACAAACCCGAGAACCGATGCTAATACCGTCACTATTCGGCGCTCCACCCGTACCACGCTCCGGCAGCGGCGGCTCGATCATCGTCAAGGGCAAGTTCTGCATATAAACTGTGGAGTAAATAGCTGCCAGGTATGTACTTCGAATGTGTTGTATTTAAGGGGAAAATGTTTAAAGGGTTGCCCCCTTTGAAAAAGGGGGCCGCCGAGCGCCAAGCGAGGCGGGGGGATTTGCGATGCTAAATTATGAACGTAGATTAAAATCAAACTCTCGAAATTTGCGTAGCCATCTCACGGATAGTGAGCAATTATTATGGTCACGCTTACGTCGCAAACAATTGTTAGATGTACAATTTTACCGCCAAAAGCCCATTGGAAAATATATTGTAGATTTTTATGCTCCAAAGGCAAAACTTATCATTGAAATTGATGGATCCCAACATTTTGAGGAAAATCACAAACAACGAGATATAACACGTGATGAATATTTGCAAGCACAAGGGCTAAAGGTATTACGTTTTGATAATTTACAAGTATTAAATGCATTAACATCTGTGCTTGAAGTTATATTTGAGACGCTGAAAAATCCATAAATCCCCCCGCCTCGCTTGGCGCTCGGCGACCCCCTTTTTCAAAGGGGGTGATATGACATCAGGCAAGCCGATTGAGCGTGGAAGTTATTCCGAGCATCACTGCGATAATTGTTTGAGGGCGGAGTTGGTCTGGATTACGCGGCGGGCTAAAACGTAGACGATGCTCTTGTGAAAATTTAAGGCGATTTCAGGGTAAAACTTTTCGAGATCGAACAAGGCTTTTTCCGTTAACACGTAAATAATGCAATCGGTTTCAGTATGTACGGTCGCGGTGCGTGGTGTATGTAAATAAAAACCAATTTCCCCCACAATCGTGCCAGCGCCACTTTTTGACAAGCGCAGGGTGGAATCTTTCGTTTCTAATAAAATAGAGATCTCGCCTGATTCAATAAAATATAAACTATCAACATAATCGCCCTGCTTAAATAAAGACGTATTCGCTGGTACTTCCATGCGCGTGAGGTGTTTCACAAAAGATTTTCGTTGTTCTTCATCGGGAATGATCTGGGTCAAGCTGCTCGAAATAGATGCCGTCAGTGGCTTCATCGAAGCTGGTATATCTTTAAGCAAAAGATTTTCACACCACTCCATACCCTGATCAAGGTCAGAAAAAAGAATGATTTGGTTATCATCGTTGAGAACATCTTGCTGTTTAAATTGTTTAATTAAATCACTCGACAAATTTGTAAAAATAATTTTTTGTTTTGTTTCCTCAACATATTGCAACAAACGAATAAAGCCAAAACTTACCGAAGAATCAACACCCGTCACTAACTGAAAATCAAAAACTAAAAAGCGAATTTCTTTTTTAGCGTCATCTTCAATTAAGCGAATAACCTTATCCACTAAACGTTTAACACTGCCGAAAAAAAGATAACTATTTAATTTAATGATTTGAATTGACTTACCTTTTTGCGTCAACCATGCTAATTCGTGGATCGGTCTGATGACATTGCTGCGATAATTTTCGCCGGTCAACATATATTTAACCGTATCTGCGCCCGCAGAGCGGATAATATAAACAATACACGCGATGGTAACACCGACAATGATTCCTGGTAAAAATCCCCACAAACCAATGGTGAGTAAAATGGCAATAACAATCAGATAATCGACGTAAGGCAGTTTTTGCCAGCCATGATAGAGCCATTCCAACAATAATTTAATGGCGATATAAAATAGAAAACCACCAATAATAGGTTTAGGTAAATAGCTAATTAAATTAGGATAAATTAATAACACCACCAAACCAATAACACTCGCGATAATGCCAGAAAAACGTTGGGTAGCTCCTAGATGTTTATTAATGAGTGTGCCAGCAAATGATAAATGAGCGACAGTGCCACCAAACATGCCTGACACCAAATTGCCTAATCCGCAAATTTTGAGTTCATGATCCAAGTCGGCTTTGTTTTTTACCGAGGTTTCTAAGGCGGTGACATTAAATAATAATAGCAGGATCATGGTAGCTGCCAAGCTTAATAAAAGACCGATGTGATAAATAATGACATCCCAATTAATTTGTAATAGATGTGTTACATCAGTGGCTTGGATCGGGAAAGCGGCCGTGATAGTAGGGAACAGCCAACCGATTTGTACGGCTTCGGCAGCTGAAACATGATTAAATTTGAGTAGCAAATTAATAATTAACGTCGCTGCCAAGAGAGCGACTGGTAATAATAAGGGCCGTGAAACATCGGCGCGAATGACAAAGAGCAAGATAATAAACGCAATTCCAGAAAGCGTAGGTAATAAAGAGATGTAGTCGCTGAAATGGATAAGACTATAGTAACTAGTGACGATTAAAGGGAAGCTGGCTTTGATAATTAACCACGCCGTGCCCGCTATAATGCCGCCTAAAACAGGGTAGGGTAAAAATCGCGCGACTTGCCCTAAACGGAAATTACCCAACAGCAACATGACGACGCCCACCATGGCAGAGGTGATGGCGAGGATGGCAAATAGAGTTGAGAACAGCACCGGGCCGGTTAAATTGTAACTGGCAATGCTCGCAAAAATAACCGCGAAAATAGCGCCAATGGCCGGTTCGGGACGGGCAATGCCAAAGCGAAAAGCGCTGAAGCTGGCAGTGCACAGGTTGACAATGCAAGCACCCATCAGCACACAACTAAAGCCCATCGAAAAATAGGGCGCCAATGGGCCTCTAAAGATTAAAGCCGCAAATGCCAGTGCATTGATGACGATCAATAGCCCTGATAATGCCCCTGCGATGAGGTTATTGACATTCCCGTATCTAGCCAAGTATTTCATCTAGCAACTCCTGTTAAAATGAGGGGTCAGATCTTGACTTGCTACATGTTAGTTGATCTATCTAGAGTATTGGTAATATCATGTAGCAAGTCAAGATCTGACCCCTCATTTCTAACAAGGAACTAACTCATGCTGCCTGTTATTGTACTTTTACTTTTATTGCCATGGTTGGGCATAAAATTCCCTTCTGTTCTCACCAACCAAAAAGTCCGAATTATTATTTTTGTGGTTTTACTGCTGATATTGGCTTTCAGTTTTTACATCCGCACGTGGCCGCTCGAATTATATGCTATCGCTATTGTAATTATACTCTCGCAAATTAGTTTGATCGGGCATCAGTATTGGATGAGCAGAATTTTAACAAGATCTCAGCCTGGTAACATTGCTCCTTTTACTAAAGCTGAAGCTAAGTTTACCATTTGGACAGCTTTATTTTGTTGGGTGGGGGCAGTGCTGATAGGAACGGTAGGAACGCATTTTGTTTTCCCGGCTTTGTTGGTTGTTTTATTTGGTTTGATCGTTGGTAAATGTGTCAAAGGCCCGCGCAGTTTTCTGGTTCCTGCGGCAGCGATTTATTTTGCCGATGCAGGCTGGCAGTTAACCAAGATTGTGCGCTATTACGATTTATTAACATTGACCGATATAGTGCCCATCGTAACTTTTGCTATTTTAATAGTGATTGGTGTGATTTGGCTGATCAAAAAACCAGGAAAATATCCCATTCTTTATCTGAGTATTTTGCAAGTGTCGAGTTTTATGACTTCAGTTGCTGCGTTATTTGGCCATGATTTTATTACCCGCAACCCAATTAACTTTAATTTTATCATTATGATTGGGGCGATTATTTTTTTCTTGATATGGAAACTGGTTATTCCTTTATGGCTGGCAATTGTGGGTACTAATCACTTCAAAACAGCAGAAGCCGCATCTATGCCGATGGTTTTGCCGCAGGCGGGGGATCATTAACGACTTGCCATTGTGTCCAATGGTTCAACCGAAAATAGAGTTCAGCCAGATATTGGCGCGCAGTTGCCTCTGAGATTTGATTGTTTTTCACTTCTTCCGCTAACCTATCTGCGTAGGCCAAATAAATTTGAGTTAACTGCCTCTTGCGGCCATAATGATAAGTAAAATTATCATCGAGATCTTCTTTCAAACACGTCACCATATCAGGGAAATAACTGTATTTTTCTTCACAAGTCATTTGCCGATCAGCAACGCTGGCACACCCCGCGAGAGCAGCCAGTGGGAGTAATAAAAGTAGTAATTTTCTCAGGTTTTTCATGCTGGCCATTTAACTTGAAATAGGCGGGAGGGTCAAGTTTTCAATCTTTTATGAATTTTTATATTAGTACAATAATTGAACTAAATAACAAAAAGTCAAATAAAATATTCAAGTTTATTTGACAAGTTGAATTTTTTTAGCTATTGTTGCTGAGGTTATGAGTTCCCACCCACAGTAACAGCGAGGAGAAAAGCATGAAAGATATCTTCAAAAAACAAGGTTATTTTAAAGATAAAATTAATCCATACGAATTATCGGATAATGCAACCGTTGAATTAGGGGCCATGAAGAAAAATTTTGCTTCATTAGACAAAGATCCTTATACCAGCATTACCAATAATAGATTTAGGGCTTATTCAAATTTGATTCTATTTCCGTGGGAAAGAAAGCTTTCTTGGATCCCCCCACAGCAGAAAGATGGGAATCTGTCATCTTCTTATTGGCAAGGTAATTTTAACCCCGAACATAAAGATGCGATTCGCTACTTTACACCGATTGACCCCACTGTAAAAAATAGCACACTGCTTAATAACATCATTTTACATGATTATGACCTCACATTTTGGGATCCCGCTTATAGTAGTTTGCCTATCTATGTGGGAGTCCATTTTGTTAAATTAGCTGTGCTTGATAAATCACAGGTGGCATTTTCTTCGCCCAACCTTGTGCATCAAGATGGCGAAGCTTTCACATTTGCTCATTTGTTTAATAGGGTCAATGTTAGGGGCGGCACTAACTATATTTCTAAACCCGAATGGGCTAATCATAAATTAGAACAGGTTGATAGATGTGATATTATGGAAGAATTTGAAATGTATGAACCTTTTGAGTCTTATGCCGTTTGTGATGAGATGGTCAGTCATTACGTTTCACCCATTGAACTTGATGATAAAGAATTGCAGCAGGGCTACAGAGAAATCGTTTTAATCGATTTTTCATTGATGCACCAGTGGATTAAATAATTTTATGGCACAGCTACTTTGTATTCTTATCGCTTTATTCGCTGGATATTTTTGCAAGAAAATATCTGTTACCTCGATAATGATGAATCGGTTTTTAAGATTTTCTGTGTTATTAATCTTGGTAATTATGGGGTATGAATTTGGAAGTAGCTCTGCCCATATTTTCAATGAGTTATTGCAGTTATTTGAAATAGTAGTCGTTTTTACAACAACATTGTTCTTATTTAATTTTATCACTGTCTATGTTTATATGAGATTAAAACATATCTCATATCAAAATTTATTAAATCATTCTAAGTCATATATTTTATTTTCAAAATATATATTTGAAAGTGGAAAATATTTGCTTTACCTTCTTATCGGAATTACAGCGGGTGCGCTATTTAATTGGAAGTTAGTTTATATCAACGATATTATTAACGTCATTCTTTTAATAATTCTGTTTATTATTGGTTATCAACTCAGAGCGCAAAATGTTTCAATCAAACAAATATTTTCAAATAAAATAGGAATCGCCATCGCGGCCCTTATTTTGATAAGCTCTATGGCCGCAGGGGTTGTTGCTGCCAAGTGGTTACACTTAGATATTCATACGGGTTTAGTATTATCATCGGGTTTTGGTTGGTATACGTTATCAGGTATTTTATCGGGTCAATTGATTAATCATCAAATTGGGACGGCATCATTTTTTATCGATTTTACTCGTGAAATTGTTGCGATTATTCTCATTCCAATATTAGGCAGACAAACACCACTACCTATGATTGGTTATAGCGGAGCAACCGCACTTGATTTTACTTTACCTATTATTAAAGTGAATTTAGGTGATGAAGTTGTTCCAATTGCAGTGACAAGTGGAATGATTCTTACCATTTTAGTGCCCATTCTGCTTCCTTTGATGTGGACTGTATAGTATGTTAATAATAATGTATCTTGAGTAAACAGGAGCTAACCATGAGTCAAAATGTTCTAAATCGAGATCTTCGTGCACGACATATTATGATGATTGCCCTGGCCGGCTCTATTGGCACCGGTCTTTTTGTCGCCAGTGGTGCTACCATTGCGAGTGCGGGGCCTGGCGGTGCGGTACTGGCTTATGCCTTAATGGGTGTTGTGGTTTATTTTTTAATGACCAGTTTAGGCGAAATGTCGGCGTTGATGCCGACGACAGGGACCTTCTGCGATTATTCAGGTCGCTTCGTCGACCCAGCGTTTGGTTTTGCCATGGGTTATAACTATTTTTATGATTGGGCAAGTGCGATTCCGGTTGAACTGACGGCGGCTTCTATTCTGATGCAATATTGGTTTCCACATGTGCCGATTGGCATCTGGGCCGTGGTTTTTCTGGTACTCATGGCGGGGCTTAATTTTTTCCACGTGCGTGTGTATGGTGAAACGGAATATTGGTTTTCATTTATCAAAGTCAGCGCGGTAATTATTTTTATTATTGTTGGTACGTTAATGATTTTTGGTTTACTCGGTCATGCAGGCCCTGTTGGTTTTAAAAATTGGACGGTGGGTGATGCACCTTTTCACGGCGGTGTGTTAGGAATGCTCGGTGCTTTCTTAGTCGTTGGGTTTGCGTTTCAAGGCACGGAGTTGGTCGGTGTAGCAGCCGGTGAAGTGAAAGATCCTAAAACCAGTGTGCCACGAGCGATCCGCAATACTTTCCGGCGCATTATTATTTTTTATATTCTGGCTATTTCTGTGATCGCTTTTTTAGTTCCTTATACCAACCCGAATTTAATTAACGCATCGACATCGAATATTGCGTTGAGTCCATTCACCATGGTGTTCAGTCAAGCGGGATTAAAATTTGCCGGATCCGTGGTTAATCTAATTATTATTACTGCAGTTTTATCGGCGTGTAATGCCAGCATGTACATCTCCAGTCGAACGCTTTGGTTTATGAGTAAACAAGGCCAAGCTCCCAAAGGTCTGTCGAAAGTGAGTCGGCAAGGCGTGCCCGTTCGTGCTCTGCTGATTACTGTTTTATTTGGTATGTTATCGCTACTGACTTGGTTTTGGCATGAAGGGGTTATTTTTACCTGGTTGATAAATATTTCTGCGTTATCAGGTTTCGTGGCATGGGTGGGTATTGCTGTCAGCCATTATCGTTTTCGTAAAGCGTATTTGTTGCAAGGTTATAAGTTGGCAGACTTACCCTTTAAAGCCAAGTTCTATCCGTTAGGCCCGGTGTTAGCCGCTGTGTTATGTGTTGCGGTGATCATCGGCCAAGTGTTTACCTTTCAGTGGAGTTGGCTGAACTTTTTTGCTAACTACATCGGCTTGATCGCTTTTGTCGGGGTATGGGTAGGTTATAAAGTGATTAAGAAAACTAAACTGACCGATTTATCCAAAGCCCAGATTTTTGAACCTGAAACACCGGTGGTTGTGAGCGATACCGATGCGCTAACGCACTCTAAACCTGCCAGAACCATTGGCACTGCCGGTGGTAAAATAGTAGGTATGGCGGTTTGATCATGTAACCAAAATCACTATTTTAGTGATATTGGTTACATCAAACAGCACATTTTTACTATTACCAATTTACAAATCCAAATAATAGGCTATTCTATGCCCTCTGAGTTACTTTAACTAGGAAACCAAGGAGGGTGTTAAATCATGCGCCGTATTCTATCATTAGTGACTAAAATTATTTTGTTGGTGGTTTGCTGCTGGGGCACACAAGCTTTGGCGGACGATCAAGCCGTCAGCGTTCCCGTATTAGTTTATCATCGCTTTGACCCCACAGTGCCGGGTAGCATGACGATAAACACCGCGAAATTTGCCGCACAAATGCAATGGCTTAAAGACAACCATTATACCGTCATCCCACTTAAAACCTTGGTGGATTACTTGCTCGGCAAAGGTGCACCACCGCCGCCCAAATCGGTAGTGATTACCGCTGATGATGGCCGTGATTCAGTTTACAAATATATGTTCCCAGTGATACGCAAATATAATTACCCGGTGACTTTATTCATTTATCCTTCGGCTATTTCAAATGCTTCTTACGCATTGACTTGGGAACAGTTGCAAGAAATGCGTCAGACCGGATTATTTGATATTCAGGGGCATACTTATTGGCACCCCAATTTTAAACAAGAAAAGAAAAAGCTTACGCCAGAGGAATATCAAAAACTGGTAGAAATACAACTCGTTAAATCAAAAGAGCGGTTGGAGAAAAAATTAGGCATCCAAGTGACATTATTAGCTTGGCCTTATGGAATCTATGATGATTATTTAGAGCAACAAGCGGCAAAAGCAGGTTATCTGATGGCTTTCAGTATTGACGGGCGTAATACGAAAAAAACTGATAATGCGATGGCCCAACCACGTTATATGATCGTGCAAAGCGAATCGATGGCTGATTTTGCAGCTATTATTGAAGGCCACGCACAAGGTAAAAGTAAAGGAACAGAAGCATGAGAAAGTTTCGTCTATCATTTTTAATTTTCACTTTCATCAGCAGTGTGTTGTTCGCACTGAATGCACAAGCTTATGATGGCAGAATCATCGACGCGCAAACCAAAGCACCTATCGCAGGCGCGATAGTCGTTTTAGGCGATGAAGTTGTCACTGCGCGTTCGAATGGCACATTTCATCTGAATGGAACAGGAGACACGATAAAAGTGCACACGCCGGGTTATCAGCGGCAAGAAGTGGCTAGTGCAAGCCTTGTCGATCATTCCGATATTCCGATGACACCTTTCAAAGTGAAAGCGCTTTACCTCACTGGCTATGGTCTGGCTGATCACGGTATTAGGAATAAAGTGTTACAAGCGGTAGACGATAATAATTTTAATGCTTTAGTTATTGATATGAAAGGCGATCGTGGTTTCATTCCGTTTAAAGTGAATATTCCGTTAGCCGATCAAATTGGTGCGCAGAAAACCATTCTCATTAAAGATGCACCGGCACTGATGGCAGCACTAAAACAAAAACATCTTTATCTCATCGCACGTATTGTCGTGTTTAAAGATGATCTGTTAGCACAAGCAAAACCAGAATGGGCAGTGAAAAAAGATGGCGCAATATTTCATGATCGAGAAAACTTGCGCTGGATTGATCCTTTTCAACAACAAGCTTGGGATTATAATATTGCGATTGCCAAAGCTGCTGCTGAAATGGGTTTTGATGAAGTACAATTCGATTATGTGCGTTTTCCTGATACGCGTGGGGTGGAATTTTCGCAAGCGACCAATCAAGCTTCGCGTACACAAGCGATCACAGGTTTTTTAACCGCAGCACACAAAGCATTAGCGCCTTATAATGTGATGGTTTCGGCTGATATTTTTGGTTATGTGCCATGGAACTCTAACGATACCGATATTGGCCAAGATATTAATCAACTCGTCAATGCGGTTGATATCGTTTCGCCGATGTTGTATCCATCCGGTTTTCAGTTGGGTATTCCTAAGCATCCTAACCCCGTGCAAGCGCCTTACGAAACGGTAAACTTAACTTTGCAACGCGCAATAGCGCGCACCAAAGTATCTGCATTACATTTCCGCCCGTGGTTACAAGCGTTTCATGATTACGCGTTTAAAGGCGGTGATTTTAGTGAAGATAGAATGCGCATTCAGATCAAAGCAGCTAATGATGCCGGTGCGAGCGGTTATATGTTCTGGAACCCACGCAATGTTTACCCCACGGGTAAGTTTGATTCATGAAAATTACCCATGGAAACTAATGCCGATCATTGGCCCGTAGATCCAAGTATTCATGGAGGAATTGGTTTGAGTGATATCAATTTTTAATGCACGATAAGCAACGCCGAGGTCAACGTGTTTACTGACAGCATAACCAAAACCCAGTGTTCCACTGAGTGTATTAGTGACATGATCAACACCAAACCCACCGACATCACCGCGTAACCAAAATTCAGCTCTGCGTGTGAGATCATATTTAATGCGGCCGCCGACAATCGGCGCGAAAAATTGCGATCGGTTTGAAGTAGAAAAATTCAGCGCGCTAATATTTAAACTATTGGCAATATCTAAATAACGGCCACCACCTAATACTTCAAATGATATAGATTGATCTTTGGGCATATTGATCGATGCCACTTGATAAAATACACCCATGTCGGTCAACAATATTTGTGAAGTAATTGTTGCTTTGACTGGGCCCACATTCAAATGTTTTGTTAATTTGAGATAGGTGGGGTCAATCATTAAACTCCAGGGGCCATAACCACCTTCCATATGCATTTCAGCACCACCATCGAGATCTTGCAAAATATCACGGAACGGAATATTAAAATCGTGATTAGTGCCATTGATATTGACAGTGCCATCGACGGAAGCAAGCCAGCCATAAGGGGCGACCATAAAGTGCCATGCGTCTGGAGCAGGACCAAAATCTGCGCGGGCAGCGGTGCTAACAAAGGTGAAGAGGATGATGCTAAAGAACGACGTAACTGATAAGACCTTTTTAAATGTGTTGCATACCATTGCTTTTCTCCATGAGGTGATAATTTGCAAGAGGGTAGTATAATAACATAGGGGCGTCAAATTTTAAGGCGAGAGTGCCAACCGGTAGTGTCTCAGTTTGAAAATAAATACCCAAGTAGTTAGGCATCAATACTATGCTATAATACCACTAATGAACTAATTTATGGTTATAAGCATATGCCAAGAGGTCATAGAGGTGAAACCAGGCCGTCCGATGTGATAGGATGTGCTATAATGGTAGGCAAGATAGCTACCGGCGAGATTGAGGAAAAACTCAAGCCTAAATCCGGCAGAGTCAGAAGCGGACATGCAGGAGCTAAGGCCAGGAGCGAGAAACTAACAGGAAAAGAGCGCAAGAATATAGCGCAGAAGGCAGCTAGAAGCAGATGGAAAAATAGTTAAGGAGGATTATATGAATTTATCTCAAAATAGTAATATTAAAAAATATTCTGTGGAAACTAATGTGGTAGAGGTACTTAAAAATAGGGAAGCCAATTTACTAAGTTGGTTATCAGAAAACGCCACATATGCAATTAAAGAGCAACGCCATTTAGATCACGGAAGCAAGGAACAAGCTTACTGGAATTATGGATATTTTATGGCAATAAAAGATATACTTGCACTTATTACTGGCGCAAGTATATCTAACCATTAATCACTATCAATCAAAAATAGTACATCGCGGACATTCCCAATTACTATTTTTAGGTCGATCAGGATGTATCTTATTGTCGAGAGACACGGAAGATCCAAAATCATGATATAACTCACATTCTTTATCAAACGCTAATTTTGCAGTAGAAAAATAATCATATTTAAAATATGAATAATTTCCAATATGATCTTTTAAACGACTTTTAATATCACTATCCGAACGACCCACGTAGGCAATATAAAAAGTGTTACCCTCAATCCTCCCAAGCGCATACGCACCAGGGGAAATGCGAGTTACATTATTGTTAATACTATTTTCATTTAAGACGTATTCGCCATGTAGGCCAGTTGAAGGCATAAGCTTTCTCCTCATTAACATTAAATTTATGAGGCCACCTTGACAAATGAAACAAAAACGACTAGTATCCATCCGAATCATGATTCTTTCCGCTGGTGACCTCAGAAGCGTTAGCGGAGCAAAAAAGCCGAGGCTGATAACCATCGGCTTTTTTGTTGTTTTAACAACTTCCATTATACCTACAGCTATTGGTATTTTGCAACGGGAAACACTATATATTGTGTTTCATAAACTACATTGAGTGATTATTCACGATTCAAAGTTAGTAAAAACGTATGAGCAGAATTTGGAGAGGAGGGAGCAGGTGGCGGAGAAGATTAATTAATTTTCTTCTTTGTTCTTAAAATAGTAACCTATAACGAAACCTACGCCGCTACTTAGTGTGGTTGTAATCAAGGATACGGCATTTAATATTTCAACATAAGGAAGTGCTGCTCCTGGTATTCGATGGTTTATATAGGCTACTAAAAAATTATAGGTGGCAGCAAAAACAAACGCCCAAATTATTAAGAAAAAAAACCATTTTAAAAAAAGCCTTGTTATTGCAAGTCTTGATTCCCCATCATGTTTTTCTTTGTTCCAGCTTTCGGGAGGTGATTCTTTAAGATCTTTTTGTATCTTAATTAGTTCACTATTTATTATTCTAAATTCATCTTCCCTGTTAAATTCTGCCATTGTTATTTCCCAAATACTTCGTCAACTAGGTTTTCATATACCTTAAATAAGTCTTGTGTTTGAGTAGCCAAAGATCTAATTGAGGCGTTAATTTTTTCTCTGGAATCTCCAAGCTGAGCTTTAAGAGTTGATTCATGTTCTGGTTTTAGTTGCTGAATGAGGGATGATAAATTTTCAGATTGTTTTATTAATTCCTGGAGTGTAGAAACGTTTGTTTCAATGATTTTTCTGAGGCTTAAAAACTGTTCTTTGAAATTTTGTTTCATGGTATTTGCCGTATATTAGTAAAGATGACTGTTTTCCGTTCAGTATAAAGCATAAAGCTTAACAAAATCTTAAATGAAAAAATAATCATCTCTGAGAGATGAATATACGTCATCTTACTGACCACTGACTATATAGTCAATCCGCAAAAACGTACCTTGCAACTTGCACGAAAAAGTAAACTGAAAATAATGCTTGCTATTTAAAAGGAGTTCAATATAATAGCAGCTATGAACAAATTAACTTTAGAAAAACGTACCCAAATCCTCAATATGCTCTGCGAGGGATCGTCTATGCGCTCTATCTCGCGAGTGGTGGGCGTTTCGATCAATACAGTGACTAAATTGCTAGTCGATGCTGGCAACGTTTGTACCGAGTTCCATAATAAAGCCATTCAAAATGTTACCTCTAAACGCGTTCAATGCGATGAGATATGGTCATTTTGCCATTCCAAAGACAAAAACGTACCTGACCATAAAAAAGGCGTTTTGGGCTTTGGTGATGTTTGGACATGGACGGCCATTGATGCTGATTCAAAATTGATTGTTTCTTGGTTGGTGGGTAATCGTGATGGAGAAACCGCCAAAGAGTTTATAGGCGACTTAGAAAAACGGCTTGTAAATCGTGTGCAGCTCACTACGGACGGCCTCAAATGTTATTTGGAACCAGTGGAAAGCGCTTTTGGTGGAAAGATAGATTATGCGATACTCGTCAAACTCTACGGGGCTACCATCGAAGGCGAAAAGCGTTATAGCCCTTCTGAATGCGTCGGTATAAGAAAAGAAACGATTAGCGGCACACCGGACAATACCCATATTTCCACAAGCTTTATTGAACGCCAGAATCTAACCATGCGTATGTCAATGCGTCGGTTTACGCGCTTAACCAATGCATTCTCAAAAAAGCTTGAAAATCACAATCACGCTTTAGCTTTGTATTTTGTTTGGTATAATTTCATGCGCATACATAAAACATTGCGCGTTACACCGGCTATGCAAGCGGGATTGACTGATAAGCTGATGGATTTTAAAGACGTCATTAAACTTATAGACGAAAAAGATTCAAACTGAGACACTACCTGCCAACCAGCTTTTTGCATTCTATTTCTTGATAATCCATTATTTTTAGATTATCCTAAACAAGTATGAAAAACGATCAAGTACAAGAGGACTACGTAAATTGGATACGTTAACTAGAGGATTAATTCTTTTTACTGTATTATTTTTTACTGGCGTAGCAAACGCGCAGGGAACCGTGTGGGAAGATTTACATGTTTTCACCGTCAAACAATGCCCAACAATTGCCGATGTAATGAGCATTGAAGATTTTGATCAATTTGCCGCAAGAATATATACACCCACCGCTGATACACAAGCTAATAAACCTAATTTTAACCAAGAAACCGCCGAATGGCTTTGTGCGATAAAAAATCATCAATCACAACAAAACTATCTTTCGATGATCTCGGCACAACAGTTAGGTGTTAAACCATTAGCGTTACCGTTGCTGCAATTAGATCAAAATATATTAGCGGCTGCGCGCTGCTTAAAACAAGCAAGTTGTCAGGTGAATTTACCCACAGGAAAAGCCACAAATATTATAACCATCGCAAGACACCTCCATATTTCTTTTCGTACAGTAGAATTCTATATTCGCAATATTAAAGATAAGCTTAGAAGCACAACAAAAGAT
>Ga0206983_121_pt1 | contig 40715 bp, 23 predicted proteins | sample Alteio_BWMinCont_15_FD_153306 | JGI IMG/M metagenome (GOLD analysis project Ga0206983, IMG submission 153306) | Enriched cells from forest soil in Barre Woods Harvard Forest LTER site, Petersham, Massachusetts, United States -... | ecosystem: Environmental > Terrestrial > Soil > Temperate forest >... | reverse complement strand
CAGGCATCGCTGCCGTAGCATCTGCTTTCAACAGTGCACGAAAAGATGCTTCCTCAGCAAAACTTGGGGGAATATTTTTGATGCCTTGGTTTTTTAACATATCTCTAATTTCAGCGGCCGTAGGGTCACGCGCGGGATCTTGGTAAAGCGCTAAAAATTCTGTATTGAGATTGTTAGCATGATAAGCACTGCTAAAGTTGATGGGGTTTTTGCCCCAATCTGCGATGGCAGTGGCTATCCTCAGCCCTACTTCTTTGGAGTCAAGTAAGCCACGCGGAAGTACAGCAGTTTTGGCTAAAGCACCTATCACTACTCCCGTAGCTGCTAAAGGAACGCCTATATGCCTTACTAAAAAATCTGCCGCTTCGTTACGATCGGCGGGACGATCGGCATCGCCCGAGCTAGACATAATCCATGTTGTTAAATTAGCAATTGTTTCGTGTCCCAGGTTATTCCATTTAGCTTCAAGGCTTTCACGGCTACTCATGGGGGGTAGTGCGAGTTGTTTTAAAGATTCTCGTAGAGTTACGGATTCAATAGCTTGACCACCGGGGCCATTATTTACTTCAAAGCTTGTTTCAGCTTTAGTGGGCGCTGTTATTTTAGCAACAGTTTCTGTAACTTCTTTATCAATTCTATCTTGTTCTACCGCACTCATACGTTTTTCAAGGGGAATATTATCGGCAATTTTTACCTCAAGCCCTCTTCTTTTGGCTTCCCGATAAATGGCGGCTTGCATTTCTCTAGTGCCTTCAGTAATCGTAATCGTGTCAATTTTTTTCCCTTTATTGGCAGGGTTTGCAGCGGCAGCTGCCAATGCAGCATCAACAATATCTTTTGCTGCTGCTTTTTTATCCATAAAAAAAGGCACAAAAATAGAAACAGAGCCATCGCCTTTTACCTGTAATTCAGTGGTGATGGGATAAGTAAAAGGAGTTTCAAGGCTAAAACTACCCGGTCGTTTATAAAACCCTGGCGGGATGGGTACTGGCTCTCCATCACTTGAGAATTTTAGTGTGACTTGTTCGCCGGTCATTTGAGCGAAATTAGCCATGAGCGTTCTGTTTAGCAGCAAAGCTTGTTCATCATAGGCAGCTTTAAACCAATTTTCATAAGTTGTTTTTTGATCGTCATGGAATTTTTGCAATTCAGCTTTACGCGCATTAATTAATTCGTCGAGCTTGGCCTCGGTCAGTGCTGGTTCAGGCGGGTGTTTTAAAGTAGGGCTATTTCTCAGTTTATCCCTGTAAGCTGGGTCATCATAAGCGGTTTTCCAATCGCTCATAGCGGCAGCAGTTTTTTCGTCATATTTTTGGAGGAATTCGTTGCGCAGGTCGCGGATTTTATCAAGATCATTGGTTCCGCCTGGGCGACTTTGTATTTGTTGCGCTAATAGTTGTACTCTTTGTTCCAAGGTCATGTCTACATTATTGACTTTGGCTGTAGTAGCAAATACGGCATCAAGGCCTGTTTGATAAGCTACTTGAGCTGCTTGAATTTGGTTAAGAATAGCTTCACCAGGCGCCATTGCAACTAGGGGGGTTGCTCCAGAGGTATCTTTGCCGTCGGCGCCGTCGTTAAAAAGCTTGGCAATGTTCCCTGCAGCAGCAGTCCTTGCGACTTGAAAATGCGTGAAATTCGCGGTGTCTTTTTCGGGGTGTGCTGCAAGTTCACGACGGCGCAAATCAAATTGCGCTTGCATATATGGCCTTAAATGAGGGTTACGTTTTGACCAAGAGTTATCCGATGTCACCTCTTCGGGTGAGGAGCTGGGTGTAGACATAATTTAATCCTCCAAAAATGCTTTATTTACTAAATAATGGGTTAAACTGTCATTTAATCCCTCTATAATTATTTATTATAGCCCCTTTTCCTTAAGGAAACCTTAAGAATAGACGGCTATAATAGTAATTAGTATAAAAAGTTTCTATGAGGGCCTAAAGGCTTATAGCCCAAAATACGGCTTTATGGTGCAATTGGCAAGGATCGCTGGCGGATTTCCGATCCCTCGTGGGTCTATTTCCGATGTCCCTGGGAGATGGTTAGGGTGAGGGAGGGGTGAGCGACGGGTCCGACAAAGCAGTAAATAGTTTTTGCAACAAGCAAACCAACGAGGCATCTTATGTCGATAAAATTAAAAATACAATATGGTAAATCACTTGCAAAAAATCATCTTGAAAAAGATCTATTGCATCTACCTGATTGGCTTAAAAAAACTCAAGCCAACCGGAAGTACCTATTGCAGATTCAAGAACACATTCAATCTCAACTAAAAGTAGGATTAGATCAGATTACAGGCAATGATAATGCCAAACAAAAAGCGCGTGCGGATTTTTTTGAAACAAATATGCAAAGGTTTCAAGCAATCGTTGATGGTGTATTTGATGAAGAAGGAAATATAAAAGCAAGTATTAGAGACGAAGCAATTAAAGAAGCATTTGGACATTTGGGTTTTGAGCCGAAGATTGCAGCACGATTAGTAAGGGGCACACGAGATCAAGAAAAAGCAGGCAAAGGATTTCTTGAAAGCATGACGGAGGATGAAGAACGTCAAATAATAGCTGGGTATGAAGATCTTTTCACAGAAGAAGCAAGCGATGAAGAAGACCTGGAAGAAGAACCTGAAGAACAAAAAGCAGATCAATCAGAAGAAGAACTATCTGAGGAAGAGAAAAGACAATTAGCAGAACTGGAGGAGGGGCTGAAAGTACAAGAACCACCTAAAGAAACACCGCCACCTCCGCCTTCAACAATTAAAATTGCAGGCATCAATTTCCCTGCTGATCATGAAATTCATAAACACACACTGTTTTTGGCAGCGTTGGGTGATAGCAATTTTGCCATTATTGTTTTTAAAAAACCGCTTGCTAAATATATCGAGGATACTAAAGAAACTACGAGAGAACTTTTTTTAAAAGTAATTAAATCTGCTTTTTCAAAAAAAGATGCTTATTCCAGTGTCAAGGAAGACTTATTAGGATTAAACCTTAGCCCCGAAGCAACCAAAAAATTTGCAAAACTAATTTACCTAGAAAATTTATTGCTACTTAACCCCGCATTGACTATTACTTCTGATACAGATAAGGCAGATCTTTTTTCTTTGTTAGCTCGATCAACAGAAGAACAAGTGACGGCAGTGGGGAAAACCCTCAAAGATGCAACATCATTCGCCGATGTCAAAAAACTATGGGAAGCTATGCTACCCCCAGAAGCAACAAAAGAAAAAACAGCAAAAACGGATACAAAAAAAGAAACTAAAGATGAAGATAACACAGGAAAAAAGAAACCAGAAGAAAAAACAACAGCAACAGAAGAATTAACCGCCCCTGTTAAATTTTCAACTATTGAATTTCCAGTTAGTCATGCTATCTACCAGCATAAATTATTTTTGGCGGCATTAGATAGTAAGGAATTTAGTGCTGGCTTATTATCTCCAAAATCACCACGTAAAATTATTGATAGTTTTGCAAAAGCTGATTCAGGAAAAGAAAAATCAACGATAGAAGCACTTTTTAAAATAACTGATTATCGATTGATACAAGGTAAGTTAGAAGATCTTGGTTTTAACGACATGAGTCAGCGATTACAATTGGCTGCGCTAGTTCATATAGAAAATAGTTTATTAAATGGCCCTTTAGTCTCGGTATTGCCTCATTTAAATAATAATGAGTTTTTCCAAAAATTGGCTAAAAAGCCGCAAGCTTTTGTGGATCAAGTAATGACTTTGGTAAAGGATCCATTGGCGCCTTCCACAGTCCGTATTTTAATACGCTGGGGAGTTACTGAAGATATTGCAAATACATTTTCGGGTATGGATTCGCCGAAAGCTAAATCAAAGCCCAGTGGTGACGAATCAATAAAAATAGACACTAAAGATACCGCAGATACTAAATCTGAAGAAAAAATAGCGGAGGAACGAGGTAGGGACTTTTATGGAAAATTGCTTACGGCTGTAAGTGGTTTAACGCCTATACTCAGATTAGTGGCTAGTAATCAAAGTGTTATTCAGGCACATCTTGCTAAACAAAAGACTTTCGACGCCACTGCGTTTGTAGATCAACTTTGCTTCGATATTTTTTGTCGTTATATGCGTAGCGGGGGTAAGGTTGCGGCTGTTCAGGATGTATTGAAAGAATATTTAGGTGTTGATGTAAAGGCTATTGACGAGAGTATTGCAGGCAGCGTCGTGGCCTTTGCAGGTAGTAAAATCAAAGGTAAGCAACCAAATTATTTTACAATGGTAACTGAAGCAAATTCTAATGCTGGCTTCAAAGATTTACTAACACTACTCACTGGTGATAATCCATACGATTTAGTATTTGCGCAACAAATTGCTAATAATCTTTCGAAGAAAAACATCACTTCATTAGCTGCGTTTCTAGATAGAGCATTTCAGGCTTTAATAAATCTTCCCCTCTTTCCCGTCGATAAAGATGGGCAAAACAAGGTTGTTAGAGAGGAAGTAGCTAAGCTTTTAGGAATTAGCGCAGAAGCTGGCGCTTTAAATGATTGGGAAAAACTACTTCCATTTACAGCAGCACAAAAAGAATTGCTCAAAACTAAACAAGATCAGAATAGAGCCGATCAATTTTTACTTCATCTTTCAGCGTGGGCTTATACTATAGGAGACTACCAATTAGCGGGTATATTGAGAAGTACCGATGCCATTTCAATCGAGAGAAAGCTGACTATTCTTGCGAACTACGGAAAAAATTCTGTTGGTGAAGTGGTTGAGATCACAAGATACAATGAAGGTACAGATCCAAAATTTAAAGATAGTTTTGAAAATTTGTTGCGTGACCGGGATACACTATTTAAAGCAGAACTTGCATCAGAAGAAAAAACCCCCGAACAAGATAAAAGTACCCATAGGTTTTTTGCACTGCAATTGAAAAAGGAAATTATTGCTTTAATCGATAAAGATGAAAGTTATTCAAGCCTTAAGTTTTTGTTGGCTTTGTTGAATGACCCTGCAAATGCTGCGAAGGTGGAAGCGGCGTTAGCAATTAAGATCCAAAAAACTCCCACTCTTACAGCCGCAGTTTTTTTACGTGATTTACAAATTGCCATCGCCCAGAAATTAATTGAAAAAATTGAAGATTTATCTTATAGAGAAAATGGAGAAAAAGACCCGCAATTGGTAGCAGTAGCTCCAAATGGGGTTGCTAAAACTATGTTCGATGCGGATATAGTACTTCAAGCATCTGGGGTATTAAGAGAATATTTAGGCGTTTCTCAATCAGATATTCTAACCAATTTGGTGAAATCCCCCTATCTTTTGCCGCACGAACAAAATTATGTCCTTTTGCTGCAAGCTGCTTTTAGTAATAAAAATTTAGGGCACGAGATGTATGATTTTCTAGTAAAAAATAAAACACAAGTGTTAGGGGCATTAGAATTACGTAAGCAACCTATAACGCTGGCAGAAGTTCATCAGGCCGTATTGGCGGCGGTAATGGCGGTTCCCTATGAAACGTCGGATGAAAAAAGAGGCCCGGGAATAATTGGCAAAACAAGTAAAAAATCTGAGGGATCCCTTAAGCATGATCAACAAGCTGCTATTACTACTGCATTATTTAGTAGTGTTCTCGGAATAAAAGATATAAAAGAAGAAGCGTCGATTATTAGCATTCGCCCAGGTCATATCTTTGATCGAGCTTACAGAGATTTAAAACAGACAAAATGGGGCCTTCTTTTTGATCTCGTAGAATATGTTCGGAAAGCAGACTTCCCCGCTTTAGCTAATCTACTTGCCGACCCACAGCAAGCGAATGCTGTTTTATCTAAATTACCTGAGTTAGGTAAATCAAAAAGTGCGAGCGTTATTCATCTTCTGCTAAAAGAATTTTCAAACGAATTAATTAATGATATTGCCCAAAGCATTGGACCAGCAGATCCACAGGGTATTGGAGTAATCCAAAAATGTTTGCTAAATAAATTTGGCATCGATGCTAGCATTGTTACTAATTTTGACGCCGTCGCCGTTAATATTAAAAAGCAAGTGCTTGCTTTAGCAAATAATCACAAGTTAGAAATTTATTTTGAACTCATCAAAAAACTGCGTATTGTGGGCTTGGGTGGTGTTGCCGATGCTTTGGTAAATCGACCCTACGAAAGTTTAGAATCAATCCTCACGATAGAAGCAGCTAATAACGAAGAGCGGGCAGCTAATTTTGTTAAAAATTGGCCTAAGGCAATCGCTAGTTTTTTAATAAAGGCCCCAGCTTTCGATGTTTCTAATAAACATGACCGTGAAGAAGCTATCATTGCCTTAATGAGTAAACAATATAAATTAAATATTAACCCAGATGCAGCCAAACAAATTTGGGAAAAATTTCTAATGCCGCCTCTTGCAGAGGTAAGTTTGCGCGAACGCATTGAATCAGCGCAAGCAGAAAAACTGAATAAATCACAAAACTTAGCCAATTTTAAGGTTAACATCCTTGATTTAATTGCAAAAAAAGATTCAAGATTTGCTAGCTTTGAATTTTTACCTAAATTATTTGCAGATGCCGAGAATGCAGCAGCGTTCGATAAAAAAATAGCAGAGCGATTTCAACATGAACCTGTTCCCCCTGCACAATTTCTAAGTGATTTTCAATTAGCGTTGGCTCAGATAGTCATTGTCTCTGGTAATACTTATCAGAAACAGGGCAATAACTTAGTTGTTAATTCGCCAATTTCGCTAGACGCCAAAAAAAGAATCGCCAAGAAATGGGAAGTCGATTTTGGGTTTTCACTTCCATCTGCTTTGTCATCAGACAGTTTAGCTAATTTGGCAGATAACTTAAATCTTGCACCGCATGAACAAAGCTATATTTTATTATTGCAAAAGGTTCTTCGTGCAAAAGAATTAGGGCAAGAAATGTATGTGTTTTTAACAAGAAATAGAGCGGCGGTGTTAGCGAAATTAATAACCATGCCTGACTTAACGCTCGAGCAGATTAACCAAGGTATTGCTGCGCGAGTGATGGCAGTAGAAAAACAAAACCAGAGCGAACAAGTGCATGCCTATCTCAACGAAACATTTTTTTCTCATGAAGAAAAAGCAGGATCCGCTGTCTATCAACCTAAACCTGAAAATATTTTATCTTTCGTTAGATCTAGTCTCAGCCCGGCAGAATGGAGATTGCAGTTTGAATTAGTACAAGCAGCCCGTGAAAAAGGTTATGCGGCATTTGCCAATTTGTTGGCTGACCCTGACCAGGGTGAAACGGTAAGAGCTAAGTTGTTGGAAATTCTCAAAAAATATGGCTATAAGGATTCTGAGAAACCTCAAAATATAGATGCTCTCGTGGCGCGAATTACCAGTGAAGTTATAGATCAATTACCCGAAAAGTTAGCGTATCTCTTTACAAGAACAGTTTATGTGGCTGTTCCTGAAGACCGCACTGTAAAAGGCCGCACTGTGATTGGTGAGTATTTGGCTATTAATTTTGATATTCCACTAGCTAACGCGCTTGCGGCTGCTGATGATGTTCGTAAGCAAATGCCAGTTGCTCCTAGCGTAGTACCTTGCCTAGGATTGTATCTCAATCTGATAGAACAAGCGCATGACAAAGGGCTAGTTAAGTTTGTCGCTGCATTGGAGCAAGCGTTATACGCTGATAAAAAGCACATTTTTTCAGGAGATATGATCATTAAAATAAGTCAATTATCAGATATGAGTATTGACTATTTTTTAAAAAATCCGTTTCCACGTAGAATTGCAGAATTTCTGCTTTCACAAACCATAGAAGATGACGGCCATCGTGCAGCTCTTATCACTTTGCAGATAAAGGAAATATTAGGGATAGCAATAAACAATGATACTGCAAATGAAATTTGGAATTTTCTACCGACTGCTGTTAAACAACGCATTCAATTAGTACAAGAAGCAAAAGATCAAAACCTGGATGGCTTAGCTGCTTGCTTGTCTGAAAGAAAAATAGTGCAAAAAATGTTTGATGATGCTGCTAAAGGCGCTGAGGCTAAAGAAGCAGAAGTGAAAAATGAGCCGCAACTCGATAAATTCCGCGCACGTGTAAAAAATGCTGCTATAGCAATTATGGCAGCTAAAAGTCCTGAAGAATTACGCGGATATGATTTTAGCAAGAAGGCGGCAGATCAAATCGTCAAGCTGGCATTAGTGCAGGTGTTGGGTGTTGCTCCTAAAAAAATTGATGCTGCAGTTAATAATCTTTTATCACGCGCCGATATACAAACTATCGAGCGCTTACCACGTTTGGCGCATATTGAACCTCGCCCATTGGCAATGCATTTAATTGCGCGTGCTGCCCAAAATACTCATTTGCAAATGGATGAAAAGTCTAATAAAACGCTAACCGATTATTTTTTAAAACCTAATCTCAATGTCGCTGATTTTAGACAGTTATTAAACACTCAGTTGTTAGGTTTAGAGGATGCCGATCTAGATGATGCAGCGTTTACCGCTATTCTACAAGCATTTTTTATACCGGCTGATACGTGTCGAGTTGAATTAATCGCTTTAGCCAAAGAACGGGGATTAACAAATTTAGCCACATGGTTGGGCACGTCTGCAAATATAACTCAAATAAACCAAGCGTTATATCGCCAGATGCATCAAATCAAGTCGCCGGTTGCTAGTGGCCAAGAGGTGTTTACCAAGTTCATCGATGCAAATGATATAAATACCATTACGCAGAATGCTAAGACTTATTTGGGTTTTAGTGCTGCTGCTGATGCTGATGCTAAAGAAGTCGACCCTGTCATCGCTGATTTAGTAGTAGCTAAATTCCTCCAACAATTTAAACAGATTACCGCTAAAGAAGGTTTATCGAGCATTCTTACTTTATTAAATGATGTGAATAAAATTCAAGGGATGATTGCAAAATTAATCGCGCAGATTACAGAAGAGGGTGTTATTCCAGATGCGGCTACTTGGTTTGGGTTACTACAAAATACATTGTTGACAACGGTGATGTCTACAAGGCCAGCAGATTTATATCCCACCATAAGGTCAGTTATCTCAAATATATTGGGTATCGAAAATAGTGAAGAGGTAATATCTAATCAGTTGGTGAAGGGGATTTTGCAAGATGTTGGAAATTTGATGAATGCAAAAGGAAACGAAGCTTACAATCGCTACTTTGCTCTGTTACAAGAAGCTCGTCAAGAAGACGCTAGGTTAAAGGAAGAAAGACAAACAGGGCTAGATCCGTTTATCACTATGTTGACGAACCCCAAGAATCAATCTGCTATCCGCGCTTATGTTATGAGGGGTGCTCCTACACTCGAACAATTTAGAACGGCTATTCTCAAAGAACTTATACAACAGCCTACTATTGATTTTGATGAAAAGTCTGATGCAGCAAGTTCATTAATAGCAACCACGAAAAGATGTATAAATGGTGTATTAATACCCAAAAAGAGTGAAAGTGCTTTACCTAAGACAGGTATTGAATTGCAAACGCTTGGTGGCAAAGAAATTTCTGATGAGGCAGCTGAGAATATATTCAAACAACTACTTTCTCCAATGCAGCAGCACCGTGTACGTTTGGTGCATGCGTTAAAAAGTGCAGGCTTGCCGCAATTGCTTAATTTTGCAACTCACGCATTATCACTCACAAAAACGAGGGCGTTAAGTTTTACGAGTCTTGAAGCTAAAGATGAAGTATTGCCCACAACGATTGATGGCTTAAGAAATGCAATTACTCAAAGTTTAGTTGGGGGTGATTATAGCCGAGGATTTGATCCTAGTAGCGATTCACCTTGCCGCGCAGCAATTAGTGGAGTGTTACATAAAATGTTTGGAGAAAGACCAAGCGATCTTACCTCCGATGAGGTTTGGACTAATTTGTTGACTCCGCAGCAAAAAAGCCATGTTGCATTAGTATTGTCAAATGAGGATAAAGTACGACAAGCATTACATGCACAAACAACCGCAATGGGTTTAACACAGCTAACTGCTTGGCTTGCAGACAGCAACCCGCAAAAATTGAAGGTCAATCAGGCGCTTAATTTAGTTGTGGATAATTCAGACCCTGTCGTCCAAGCAAGAGATATTTTAACACAACTATTCGATGCTAAACACTTTGAACTTGCAGGTATGTTTAGATTTCAAGGTTTCTTGGGGCAGCATTTTGGTCTGTCGGAACCGATAAATACCGATATTCTAAAAGAACTGAAATCAGAATATATACGCCAACTGTTGTTGGAAGCTATTACTAGTTCTGACATCGATTTTGCTATTATTCAGCCATTTTTAGATACTAAAGATTTAGCACAACGCGCCAGTATTATTACTCAGCTATCGAAGAAACTTAATGCATCGGATATTATCGAGACAGACAAAGGTCACGCTTTATTAAAAGATATTCGCACTGAGCTCTACCAAAAAATGGTTGCAACAAATGCCAGTGATCCAGAAGTTGTAGGTGCGGTGGTGCGCGAAGTGTTATTTAACTCGCTAGGTATTGGTATTAATGATCAGTCCAATAGTTTCGTTGATCAGTCGGTTGTTGACAATGAAACAGCTCAGAAAATTTGGAACAAAGTTTCTGAACAGCTTCAGAAAGGCCAAGATCTGGGTGTTATACGTCATTTTAAGCTAGTGCAACAAGCGCAACATGAACATGACCGTATCTCTCCTGCGCCTGAACTAAAGGCAGATGCTGACGAAAAAAGATTGCCTGAAGAGAATGCAGAAGGGTTAAAGCACTTTATTGCAATGTTAACCAATCCACCAAATACATCTGTTATTCAGGCACATCTTAAAGCTAACCCGCTGACATTGGGTCAATTTAGAGGGGGAGTGACCCTACGATTAGCGAACCAGGCAGCTTTACCGCCTGGTGATGAAAAAGCATGGACTACTGCGATAAAAGCATGTATGCGGTCTGTATTGGCAGATGAGAAAAGCACATTAATAATAACAGATCTGGCAGCCAATGATGTTGCTATTAGATTACTCACTAATCAACAAAAGCATTACGTGAGCTTGGTTCAAACGGTAAAGAGAGAGCCTAAGTTACCTAATTTGGCAAAATTTTTAACTTCACAATCTAAGCAAATTTTGCAACACCCAACACTTTTAGATGTAATGCCTAAGTATAGTTTGGATGAACTACGCGATCTCATCACACAAAAATTAGCTTCCAAAAAATTTGATCAAGATAATAAACCAGAATTTGACAAAACAGTTCAAGAAGTACTAATAGAAATATTTGGAGCTCGGGCAGAAGGTGACGCACTACTAAAAGAGGTTTGGAATAATTTACTCACGCCCGGCCAACAACAATATGTGCGATTAGTGCAGCATGTGCGGCAGGCGGGATCTAGTGAACATTTTGTTGCTTTTCTAACACAATCTGAAAATAGAGCCGCTATTTGCGAAAAATTCAACAAAGACGGTGCTCCTGCTTTTACTAGTTTAGCTGATGTACGTAAAAAATTGATGCGAGATGTTGCAGCCCAAATTGCTAAACCTGATTATGACCCTACCAAGTCTGACTCCTTAAAGATAGCTATACAAACAGTAATTGAAAATTGGTTAGGTGTGCGGCCTAATGAAATTCTAGCTGGACAGATCCAATCTATTTTATTAAAACCACAACAATATTATATCGGAATGCTTGACGCTTTGTGCACAACCAATAAAAACCTAGCCACGATAGCAAATCCTTCACCACTGGCCCCACTAATAAGCGCCATGGTACGCCCTGAAAATGCCGCTGTTGGCAGTATACAAACTCCGAATCTTGATGGTGCTGATGGTCTGCTGATACAACTCACCGAAATAGTGTCTAAAGAAGAAATTATTTATGATAGTAAAGGCAATTTTACCCAACCTACAAAAAACGCAATCGCAAAAACGCTAGGCATTGATAAACCAAGTCTTGTGAATATTAACGTTGGAGATGTACCTGCATTTACTGCTGCGATACATCATTTGTTGGGTGATGAGCGCGTACGCTATCTGAAATTGATGCATCTGTTAAAAACTAAAGAGATGCACTCACTGGTTGAACAGTTGACACTTCATCGTGACAAAGTTATTGCTGCTGACCCATTAAAAGAGGCAAAGAGCGATGATATTATTGGAGAACTGCGTAATATGATCGCGCAAGCAGCGATCAAATATATTAATGATAACAAAAAAAATCTATTCGGTCTTGATGACGCTAAGCGCGAAGAATTTATCAATGATGCACTTAAAGCTGCTATTGCTAAAGTTTTTGGCATTGCTGAAGGCGATGTTACTCCAGCTGCTGTTAGCGAAGCCTTTAATTTATTGACCTCGGCACAAAAAAACCAAATTCGACGTCTTCCTAACCTTGCGCGGATCGAGCCACCTCTATTGGCGCAGCATTTGATCGAAATGAAACGCAGCGAACCGATGTTGAAAGTAGGTGCAAATATTGATGCGTTAAATGAAGCGATCCAAAATTGTTTGCTGAGTGTAGATGCAAAAGAAGAAGACGAAGACGTAGATGCCTTAGGGCTTATGGTATTACCACCGGCAGAAAGAGAAGCAGCAAGCGCAGCACAACGATTATTTAACGTGTTAAATGGTGATCCAAATCATTGGATCCCAAATCTAGAAGAGAAGGACATCAGCCCTAATAATCTAATGATGATCAGAGCAGCATTTTTAGCCAACGCAAACCAATTACGTATTAATTTATATGATGCAGCACACGCACGTGAATTGCCTAACTTGCATCGACTATTGGCGGATGCTAACGATGGTATACCTAACCCTTATGTGCTGCAAATTAAACAAAATTTATTTAGGCACCTCGATTTGACACAGCAAGCAATTTTACAAGAATTTATTAATGAATCTGATCCAGACCAAATTCGTGATGTTCTGCTACCAAAATATTTTGGTGCTGGCATTCGAGTTGAAATTCGTGCAGCAATAGCTAATGAATTTACCGTTGATAAAGCGCGACAATTGTTAGTTACTCATTTCCCACCGGATGTAATTAAAATAGTGGGTCTATTGAATGAACCATTAAATCGTGGTGCTATTATTAGAAAATTGCTTGAACCAGCAATAGTTTGGCGTATTCATGACCCTAACAGTGCGCAAGCTTATTGGGCGGAAATTAAAGAGGCTTTATTAAACGCTGTTATTCAGATAGATGCTAATCGTCCAGAGCTAGTAGCCGAAGCCGTGCGAGGAGTGCTGGCCGATAAATTAGGCATTGTTATTGCAGCGGGTGATAATATAGCCAACCAGATTTGGAGCGATGTTCTTTATACATTACCACTGGGTGTACAAGGCCATTTCGAGTTGGTAAAACAAGCCCGCAATCCTGTTACTGCTTTAATGCTTCCGCCGGAAGAGGTAATGCAACCACTTCCTGCGCAGAACGCCAACCTGCCAGAACTAATAAATATGCTGTTAACCCCAGAAAATACTGCAGCTATTCAAAATTACAGCTCAGGGCCACCACAACCTCCAAAGTTGAGTTTGAGGAGTTTTAGAGGTGCTATTGCAAGTGGTTTACGTAATCTCCCTGCATTTGATACTACTAATGAGGCAGCTCTGACAGACGCGATGGTTGCTGTATTAACAGATAAATTCAAGATCCAAATAGCTGATGGTAACAGAGCACTGACGCAGGAAATATGGACTCATTTATTTGCCCACGGTCACGTGCGCCACATTGAGCTAGTACAAGCGTTAAAATGTGATCCCGCTGCTAATCATTTAAACCCATTAATCGAATTTTTGGCAGCGCCTATTGCGAATAGATCCAATGCTATTTCAGCTCACTTACATACTCATGCCATACCAAATAACGACTTACGTGCAGCCATCGTAAGAGGTTTATTAGATAGCACATTTGTGCCACCAGCAGGTGGTGCGGATGATACTGCTGTGAAAACAGCTATCCGTAACGTTGTTACTGGATTATTGGGTGTTGGTATTATTCCTGATGCAGTAGTTGACAATATTTTTGGTCAATTCTTGACTAGCGGTCAAAAAAGAACGGTGTACATGGTTCAATATATGAAAAGCGTTTTGCCAGCTGCAATGGGCGGTGGAGTTAATGCTTTTGTTCAATTACTTATAGACCGAAGGGAAGTTATTTCTGCGCATTTACAACCACCTGCTGCAGGAGCGCCAGCACCTGTGCCACCTGTTTATAGAATGCCACACATCAGTTTAGACGCTATTCGCGATGCGATTGTAGAGCGTACCGTAGCTATCATAGCGGCGCCTGGGTTTGCAAATCCAGATAATGCTGATGCTGCTCGCAGAATAGCAGTAAAAGAAGCCCTTGCGGAGTTGTTACACATTAACCGAGATCAAATTACAGATAATATGGTCACTCAGATTTGGCACAACGTTATCGCTGATCCTGCACATGTTCAACAGGGGCGCTATGTTAATCTCATTCTTAACTTACGTAGACATGCCGCTTTAATGAATATGTTGGCAGATCCAGCTAACGGTGCTGCGATACGACCACATTTGCAAAATGATGTAGATGCTACAGTAGCTAATCTACAAAATAAAATAATTACTTTTTTTGAACAAGGTAGGCCAGCGCATAGAGAAGATGCGATTCAAACATTTCTTGCGGATCAATTAGGTATTACGCCAGCACAATGGAACGCTGTTCCTGATAAGAATGCAGTTGTTACAGATGTTTTAACTCATGTTTTAACGCCTCAGCAACTTGCATATATTGAATTAATCCAAAATCTATATCTTGGATCAACTCAGGTTCAACCAATCACAGCCATTATTGATTTCATAAAAGCAAATGCTGCTGTGGTACAAGCGCATTTTGTAGCTAATCCACTAAATAATAAAGATGCATTGCAAACTGCAATTTCGAACCATCTCATTAACGCTGTGCAAGCTGATCTTACAGTATTTGATGATCTGAATAGAGGCAATGCTGCCATTCAAACGGCAGTGTATGGTGTTTTAGGAGTACCATTCCCTGCGGCGCTGGCTGTTGGGGCTAATGATTTAATGGTGCAACAGGTTTGGGATTATTTATTAAGCCCCCAAAATAAGCAAGCTATTAGTCGTTTGCCACTATTTACAAAAATCTACCCCAATGAATTAGCCAATATTTTATTGAACGCTGCTATAGCTAATCCAAATATTTCGATTCTAGTTCCAGCGCAGTTAACGCCAGAGGATTTTATCAATCAATTAAACGGTCAAATCGCCCACTATTTATGTGAAGAAAATGCTAGTGCGGCTGGCTTAGAAAATATTTTAAGGGGGGCAGGGGTTGGCCTAAGAGGTAATATAGGAAATATTCTCGGTGCAGACATAGCGGAATTTCAAGCACGAATACAAACACCGTTTTTGATGGTAGCTGAGCCATTGCATCAACGGTTGTGGATGCATGCGCATAATCAGGGCGCTGACATAATGAGATTACCTGCGCTTAATGCGGTTTTAGATCGTGCAACTATTGGAATAAATCCAAACCCAATTGTACCAAACTATGCAGGTGATAATGATGCCGAAGTCATGCGTACATTGCGAGGGCTTGATCAAGCAATGACACCCGATGATTTCTTAAAAGCAATTTTCAATGATCAAACAGCGCAACATGTAATTCCACCACACCCGCGTGTAGATGCTCTTGATCCTGATTTGCTAGCTGTGGGTTCTGAAGCTGCAATTCTATCTGGTTTAGAAAAATATCTTGGCCCAGCCGCAGCCGCTAATGATGCATTGGTGCTTGAACTACGCGCGGAATATATACGAGGTCAACTAGAAAAATTGCCTGTGGTCATAGCAGCTTTCCCGACATTACTTGCAGTGTTGCAGAATGAAGCAGCAGGGTCACAAGTGCGCGTAGCTGTTTTAAATTTGCTGCAGGCCTATATACAAACAGGTAGAACAACTGCTGATCAAATATTAGATGCGTTGGGTCAACGCTCACTGGAGCCAAATGCACACGAGGGGCCTCCTCCTAATGTTATGTACAGATATGGTCAACTGCTCCTAGCAGTGGGTCGTGCAGGTCTAGATAGGAACTTATTGCATAATGAAATAGCAGCTGAAAACCAACGTCGTGAGATCAGGGTGATTTGTGAGCAACAAGGGTTAGATGAAGTTGCTGCAGCATTAAACAGATCTCAAGCATCAGTAGTGGCGCATTTGGTGCGTGGCGATCTTATGCGTACTGGCGAAAATATTTTTAATAATGAGTTATTTGCGCTTCCACTGCCACACACAGAGGATGAATGTCGTGTTCGTTTGCGAGAGGTTCTCGGTATTAATGCTGCTATTCCTAGAGCTGATAATATATTGATACTACAACTACAAGCGTTTGGATTATTGAAGGGATTAATTGATAGCTCTGTTGGGCGTCTCCCTCAGCTTAATAAACTATTAATCGAATTAGATCCCCGTATCCGTACCGAAATTTTACAACTGCTTATGCTAGAAGCGGCTGCTGGTAGTTTAAGAGAGAATGTGTTGCATCGATGGTTAGCCGATGGCACGTCTGCAAATATTCGAGCGGCATTAGGAAATAATTTATTAGCTCTAATGCCTCCCGTTTTTATTGACAACCTAGTCCTCGAACTACGCGCTGAGCATTTCCGTCGTGAATTAATGGTACGCGTGACTCCGCCTGCGCCAAGGGCTGCTGCACCGGTTGGCTTTGTGGCAGGGTTATCTGAGATTGCAGATCTATTAGACGACGCTGATCCTCTTCGTCGAGGAGGAATCATAACGCAATTGCAGCAACATCTTGTGGCTACTCCAAATCTTGATCCCTCTAATTTCTTAAGAGATCTAAAAATTAAATTGCGTGATGACGTATTAGAAATAGATCATATTGATACTCATGCAGATTATCCTGCAAAGCTTGCCGATGAAATATCTAACGTTTTGCATCAAGAAATTGGTTCTCTGCATAATGTTGCTGTGGTTGATAATGCCAAAGCCGCGCGTATTTGGGTGGGAGTTTTAACAAGCTTACCTACTGAAGATAAGCGTCATTTCAATCTAGTGAAAGAAGTTAGGCAAAAGTTGCATGATCTTGGCGACGACGATGTCGCTATCGGCGCGTCACCTTTGTTAAGCCTATTGCGCAATCCAGCTAATGCACATCTTATTCGCAATCATTTAGGCGCAAATCCTGTTTGCGCTGCGGCAGTTTCGCTCGCAGTGTTGACTACAAGGATTACCAATCGTTTGGCTGGTGGTATAGCGTTTGATCCGACAAATGCTAGAGAGCGTCTTGATGCGATGAAAGCAGTGCTTGCCGTAGAATTGGGGTTAGCTGCTGTAACCATCAACGATAATGCTGCCGACGAGTTAGGTCGTAGGTTTTTAAGCCGAGTGCAATTCGATTATATCAATTTAGTGCAAGCAGTTGCAGTTCATCCTAAAGGGTTACTTGAATTACACGATTTAATCAAGAATAATTCAGCTGCTGTACAAGCTAAACTTGCGACAGGTTCATTTACCTTAGATGGAATGCGCACAAATATCCGCGATGCAGTGAGTGCTCGAGTTCGTGCCAATCCTGCTTTATTCAGCGATGCAAATCGTGATTCAACGCGGAGCAGTCAAGAAATCATTGGGCCGGCCTTACAACAAGGCATAACCCATGTTCTCGGTGTTGCTGCAACTCAACGTGTTATCGATGAAATTTGGGATAATTTATTTGAAGCAGATGATCAAAAAGCCATCCTACGTTTAACCCGCCTCGCGCAAATTCAACCGCGCGGTTTGGCAGAGAAGTTGATGGTATTGCCCGGTGTTGATTTTAATGCGAAGGTGGCTCCCCTTGACGCTCTTAATGCGGCCATTGCCGCCTATTTAAAAAACTATCTTGAGAAAGGGGTTGGTGATCGAGCTGGTTTTATCAATCAACTAACAGGAAATGGCATACTTAATCTTAAAGGAATTACCGATGCTCAAAAACTCGAGTTGTTTGACACCGCATTACGCGATGCTCTGACCAGACATGTGCTTTCTTTAGATATTGATACAAAGATTGATGCCATACGTTTTAATGATAATCAATGGGAAGCATTAGGCAATAATAAAGATGCCGCCCGCGCTGCGATTCAGAATTACTTCTATGGGTTAAAAGATCGTAACCGACCCGATATTGCTCAAGTTAATGCAGATTTACTGACTGTTGTTCCCCCAATCAGTGGTGCAAAATGGTATTTTAATTTAAGCGATGACCAAATCCACGCTGCCTACGCCGCTTACGATTTAAAAGCGCAAAAACGGATGCGCGTGATATTTGGTTTGACTGCCACCGAAGTAGCGCCTGCTGAATGCACACCTGTTGATGGCCAACAAAAAGCAGCACTAAACCGTTGCACCGATGCGCAGATTAAATCAGTGCATGATACGTTACAAAACTTTTTTGCAACGATGGTGGATGATCCTACTCAACCTGCCGTGTTACCTGCCGCCAATGCTGCACTACAAAAATTATTTCCTGCTGATCCTTTAAAAACTGCTTGGGCTGATTTTCTGACGCAACCGCAACTCGAAGCATTATATGAGCGTCGTTTTGAAGCGGCAAAAAAACGTTTGTGCGATATTTTAGGGATTGCTCCCACCAGCATTCCTGCTCTCACGCTGACACCCGCGCAAGCAACGGTATTGCTCTCTATTAGCAATACGCCTGCAGCTAACACCGCCATCCGTAAATATTTTTATGGTCATGCGGGCCAACCCGTTGATGTCGATGCTATTAACACGGCTTTAGTGCAAGCGGGTATATCGCTCGCACCTGCGTTAGTTGATTCACGCAACAAACATTTAGTAAACGCCATGATTCCTGTGGCACGTGATTACGTGGCAGCGATTGCATTAGAAAATGTGAAAGAAGCATTGGTCAGTTTGACAGATGGGCAAGTGCAGCAATTGGTGCGTAATATTGAAGCAGCAACAACACCACCATCAGAGGCAATCCCTGCTAATTTAATCGCCATGGCAAACAGCGGTGCTTGGCATGGTGTTAAAACCGTCAACGGTAAAATGCAAATAGTGACAGATTTAGGTTATCTCAGAGACGCTGAATTTATCGGCATTGGTGGTGTATGGGAAGCTCTGCAAGACCGCTTAGGTTCACAGGCACAAAACCGTTTAGAAACGTTATTGCATGTACCTAAACAAGCCGGTTTAGCCACAGGCCCTGGTGCGCTGACTCCAGCTCAACATGCTCAACTCAATAATTTAACTGCCGATGAGTTAGGCGCAAGTGCGGCAAGCGTGCGTCGTTATTATTCTCGCGTGCTAGCCAATGTAGAACATGTGACACGCTATATGATGGGTATTGATGTGGATGCTCCTTTGCAAGCAGATGCTTATTTGGATCAAACACAGATTGCTCGCTTATTAGCTAACCGAATACATCCGCATGATGTTGTCAACAACATAAAGGATCAATTGCGAACATATTTTGAAAATCTGGGTGGAGCCGATCCCGTATTGACGGATATAAATAATTTAATTCATCTGGTACCCTTTTTCACCCAAGCTCAATTAGACGCAACGTATAACGCTTTCGCTGATCGCATCACACAACAAACATTAGGTTTAGAACCATTTTTACCACCTTATGCAGGCCCTTATGATTCTACACTTGTTGCTGAAATTCGTTTTACACCAGAGCAACTTGCCTTGGCTATAGATCCTCGTCCTGGTTTTACAGGTGTACAAGGACAAATTATACAGACTACATTAGCCGCTTATTTTGCAACAGTGAGGGCAGGTGCTGCGCCAGTAATAGCGGATGCAAATGCTCAAATAGCTACTTTGTATGCTCCGCCTCTGCCTGCATTTTTCGGCGCTGGCGATCAAAAACAACTGGATCAAGCATATCAAGCGTTTTTGCGCCGCGACCTAGAAACAGCACCGCGCATTCGGATTACGCCTCCCACCCCTGTTACTCGCAATATTATTGCTCGAGCGCGCGTCAACAAGGTTGGATTACAAAATGCTTTGAATCACGATATACCCGCAACGAAAGCCGTGGATGCAATTACTGATGAACAATTTGATGGTATAGCCTCTGATGATCTAAATCGTGCTGTTATGGCTGCGCGCCCGCAATTTACTCCGCAAGAACAAAAAATGTTACGACTCATGCGTGTGTTGGATGCTGCAACAGCACGTGAGATTGAAAATGAGGTAAAACAACATATTCTTAACCAAGCAGAATTGACTGCATTAGAAAATGAAGCCAAGAAAGTTGAAAATATAAAACCTGGCGGCATCATGGTGGGCGAGCTGTTGCACGCACGCAAAGAGAAATTAGCGCAAGTCAAAGAACAGTTAGAAAGATACCAACGATTTATTATTGAATATAACGCGATGTTGAGTGCGGTTCCTAATAATCATGGGTTGCAACCGTTAGATGGCAAACCTGTACAGCATACACTGGCTGTTTTAAACACCGCATTGCAAGCGCTAGAGCAAAAAACAGCACAACATCAGAAGATTGTTGGTGATATGGGCGATGGTTTACGGTTAGATGCGAAATCTAAATATATGGTTACCGAGATTAATCCAACACCACACAAGCACACGGCAGAAGAGCGAACGATGATGAAGGATTGGTCTAAAATCAGCACAGGGACGAGTACTGGTGCAACCAAGACCGCTTTTATGATACCGCAAACGCATTTTATTCCTTCACCTACCAACAACAAACAATTGTTGATTGCCCACCAAGGCGGCTGTACATTGCGTGTGACGCCTAAAGAAGTGACTATTCTTAAAGCGCCGAGTAAGGGCAAGAATTATTATCCTTGTGTGGAAAGAATTATCGAGCGCGTAAAAACCAGTGGCATCGATTTGGTGGAATTAGTCGGGCCGTCTAAACAAGTTAAAGAGATGTATATTACATTCCAAGCGATGACAGGGAAGCGCCCCATCTGCCCAACGGTAGTCTATGATCCAGATAAAAACCCTAAGGATCATGCAAAAGCGGTAGAGAAGCGTAAGCAAGAATTAATCGCTGACGGTGTTATTATCGCGCCGACTAAAACAGATGATCTAGATAAAAAAGTGGATGCAGTTATGGCGAAGATAGATGGCGTTAAGGGCCCAAGAATGCGCTAACTGAAAACAACTCCGCCTTCGCATTTAACACTTCCGCCACCGGCAAACAACGACCGCCCGGCAATTGAATTTGCAGCAAACGTAATAACCCTTTGCCGGTAGCGACATCGATGCCATTTTTATTTGCGGCAACAATCGTACCAGGAGCTGCGCTGGTATTTTCATCCAACCATTGTGCTTGCCAAATTCGTATGAGCTGGTCATTTAAATGGGTATAAGCGATCGGTTTAGGATGAAACGCACGGATCAAACGATCAATTTCTGCAGCTGATTGTTGCCAATTTATTTCTGCTTCTTGCTTGTCGATTTTTTTGGCGTAACAAGTTTGAGTATCATCTTGTGGAACTGAGTGCGCAGTGCCTGCTTGTAATTTATCGATGATGGGTAACAAAAAAGAATTACCTAAAGCGATAATACGATCGCGCAACGTTTGATTGTCATCGGTGGGTAAAATAGAGCAGGGCACTTGCAATAACATTGCGCCGGTATCTAAACCGGCATCCATTTGCATCAGGGTAACCCCACTGCTGGCATCGTTGGCTAAAATTGCACGCTCAATAGGAGCAGCACCGCGCCAACGTGGTAATAACGAAGCATGAATATTAATACAACCAAGACGGGGAATATCTAACACCGCTTGCGGCAAGATAATGCCATAGGCAATTACCACCATTATGTCGGCATTTAATTCACGCAGGGTTTGTTGTGCAGCAGTATCTTTTAAACTTTGCGGTTGCAAAACAGGAATGTTTGCTGCCAGCGCAAATTGTTTCACGGCATTCGGCGCAAGTTTTCTGCCGCGCCCACTCGGCCTGTCGGGTTGCGTATAAACCGCAACCACTTGATGTGGTGAATCAACCAATGTTTTAAGCGTGGGCAATGTGAATTCGGGTGTACCTGCGAAGATGATTTTAAGAGGAGTGGGGAGTTTGGTCATAGAGTTAATGTTTACTCACTAAATCCCCCCTAACCCCCCTTTTTCAAAGGGGGGAATATGAACCCCCTTTGAAAAAGGGGGTCGCGAGCGCTAGCGAGCGGGGGGATTTGATTTTACTTCGCTCGACGTTGCAACTTATCCAATTTCTTCCGCGCCATCTGTCGTTTCAACGGCGACAAATAATCCACAAACAATTTACCATTCAAATGATCAATTTCATGTTGCAGGCAATGCGCTAATAAACCATCCCCTTCAATTTCAAAGGGTTTGCCTTCGCGATCAAGCGCCGCGACTTTAACTTTTAACGCACGTGGTGCTTTATCGTAAATTCCCGGCACCGATAGGCAGCCTTCTTCCATTAATTCTTTACCTTCGGCAGAGATAATTTCTGGGTTGATAATGCAAAAAGGTTCATTGCGCTCGCGCGAGACATCGATCACCGCTAATCGTAGCGGGATATTTATTTGCGGCCCAGCCAGCCCGATGCCATTTGCGTGATACATGGTTTCGTACATATCATCGATCAAGGTTTGTAATTCCCCATCAAATGAGGTCACAGGCTTTGCGGGTTTATGCAAAGTGGGGTGGGATAAGTAAATTATAGTTCGTAGTGTCATAATATTTGAGTATATGTTTATGAAATTGCTGTAAAAAAACCACTTTATACCCTAAAATAGCGCTCAAATGAAGCCCTTTAAAGGTTTGGAGCGGGTGATGGGAATCGAACCCACGCCTAAAGCTTGGGAAGCTTTCATTCTACCATTGAACTACACCCGCTTAAACAGCAGTTTAACATGATATGAATAAACAACAACGCCCCTTGCGGCCGGTCCGTAGCTATATGTGCCGTAGTGGCCGCATGACCGACAGCCAACAACGTGCTTTTCAGCTATTGCTCGACCAATATGGCCTGACCTTGGCCAATGGGATGCTGGATTTCGACGCCATATTCCAGCGCAACGCCCCGCGCGTGTTAGAAATCGGTTTTGGCATGGGGCAATCGCTGTTGCAGCAAGCCCAACAAAAACCAGCATGGGATTTTATCGGCATCGAAGTGCACCGCCCGGGCATAGGCGCTTTGTTGGCAGCCGTTAAAACTCAGCAGTTGACCAATTTAAGGGTCTTTCATGCCGATGCCATTGAGGTGCTAGAGTGTTGCATACCCGATGCCAGTTTAGATGTGGTGCAGTTATTTTTCCCCGATCCATGGCCCAAACGTCGCCATCACAAACGTCGTTTAGTGCAGCTCGATTTTGTAGAACGCATTCGTGCTAAATTAAAAATTGGCGGCCTTTTCTGTTTAGCAACCGATTGGCAAAATTATGCAAACCACATGTTGCAAGTATTAAGCGCCGCTCCTGGTTTTAACAACAGCGCAGGCGATCAGCAATTCGCCCCGCGCTACACCGAACGCCCCCTCACCAAATTTGAATTACGCGGCCATCGTTTGGGCTATAAGGTGTGGGATTTGGTGTTTGTGAATCGAGAATAGTATATAAATATTACTAAAAAGATAATATATATCCGTCAATGTCAAGCCATTACGGCTGGTATAAACAACCTCTCTTCTTTGTTTCAGATGTGGGATCATCAGTTCCAGAGTTGCCAAAATGCACACATGATTGTATTTTGACTTTTATGTTAAAAAAAAATCAACAATTAAAGGCTTGCCTTATCAAACTTTTATCGCCAGCATTCTACATGAATATGCGGCAGGACACTTTGGAAGATAAGAGCCAAGGGGTCAAGATCTAACCCCTAACTCCAAAAAAATCCCTACTAAATCATTATAAAACCGCCGCCCTAAATCTGTGGTGGTGATCGTGGTTTCATTCCAATCCAGCAAATCCTTTGCGCGAGCTTTAATTAAGCGCGGTTCTAATGTTGTTAAAGTTAGGCCAGTGCGTTCAATCAATAATTTAATGGAGATTGGTTGATAAAGTCGTAGTGCGTTGAGCATAAATTCAAATGCTAATTCTTCGGCGGGAATTATTTTTTCCTCGGCAATGAAATTCTTGCAAGGATCTAAATAATCTTTGGGGCTTTTATGTTTCCAGGCGCGAGTTATTTGATAAATCCCCCCTAACCCCCCTTTTTCAAAGGGGGGGATCTGAGTATGTTTAAAAGGGGAGATTTTTACAATACCAGTAATTTTGCTATGCGCACCTGCGCCAATGCCCAAATAATCACCAAACTCCCAATAATTTTTATTGTGAACACATTGTTTATTTGGCTGACTATAAGCTGAAATTTCATATTGTTTAAAGTTAAAATCCGCTAATAATTGTTGGCCTTGTTCTTGCATTTCCCAAATCAAATCATCGGGAGGCAATGTCGGCGGATGTTTGGCAAAAAAAGTATTAGCTTCTAACGTTAATTGATACCACGATAAATGGGTGGGTGAAAATGCCAGTGCAGTGTTGAGATCAAACAGTGCGTCATCAATAGATTGATTAGGTAAACCATGCATCAGATCCACATTAAAATTAGTAAAACCTGAGTTAATCACGGTATCGACTGCACGCTTAGCTTCGTTATCGTCGTGAATGCGCCCTAAGACTTTTAATTTATCGGCTTGAAAACTTTGCACGCCGACGGAAAGTCGATTTACGCCCGCACTAAAATAACCCGCAAAACGTGTTTTTTCGATCGTGCCGGGGTTGGCTTCTAGCGTAATTTCAATATTAGCATCCAGATGAAAACGTTGTTGCACTGCATTCAAAATACGCTCGATCGCTTGCGGTGAAAATAAACTCGGTGTGCCACCGCCGATAAAAATGCTGACCAACGGGCGATCGATAACTTGTTGCTTATCAGCATCGAGGTCTTTGATCAAAGCATCGATATAAGTTTGTTCGGGCAATTCATCGCGTAAAGCGTGTGAATTAAAATCGCAATACGGACATTTGCGAATGCACCAGGGGAGGTGGATATAAAGCGATAGTGGTAGTGTTGGAATATTTAACATAGTATAATAATAATTATGAATATCGAATTTCTCACCCATTCTACCGTAAAACTCGCGCAACAAGCAGGGGCAAAGATATTGGAATTTTACGCGCACGACTCGACTAGCCACAAAAAGTCAGATGCCTCGCCAGTGACGGCAGCTGATCTGGCGGCACATCAGCTTATTAGTCAAGGCCTTAAGCAACTAACTCCTGATTTGCCGGTGCTTTCGGAAGAGGGGGCGACCATTCCATTTGCCGAGCGGTCGCAATGGCAACGTTATTGGTTGGTTGATCCCTTAGATGGCACACGTGATTTTCTCGAAAAAAATGGCGAATTTACCGTTAATATTGCGCTAATCGATAAACATCAAGCTATTTTAGGGGTGATCTACGCTCCGGCGTTGGCTACGTGTTATTTTGCCAGTCAAGGGCACGGGGCTTTTAAGCAGATAGAAGGCCAACCATCACAAAAAATCACTACACGAGCTTGGCACGGGGACAAAGCGCGGGTGGTCGCCAGTCGGCACCATGGCTCTGCCGAGTTAGCAAAATTTTTAGAAACCTTAAAAGATTACACTGTTGTACAGCAAGGAAGTGCGCTAAAATTCTGCATAGTGGCCGAAGGGTTAGCGGATGTTTACCCGCGCTTAAGCCCCACCTGTGAGTGGGATTCCGCCGCCGGGCAGTGTATCGTTGAACAAGCAGGTGGCGCAGTGGTTGATTTGCAGGGGCGGCCTTTGGAGTATAATTCGAAAGAATCATTGCAAAACCCATCATTTTTAGTGATGGGCGATAGGTCGGGTGATTGGTTAAAATTTATTAAATTAGGAAACTAAGAATGCCAATAATTTGTCGCTTTCTAGGCATTATAATTACAGTGTATTATAAAGAACATGGTGTTCCACATTTTCATGCAAAATATGGAGAGTTTGGGGCTGTTATTGCTATCGAGACTTTAAAGCTAATTAAGGGAGAATTGCCCAAAAGAGTGCTAAACTTAGTAGTAGAATGGGCATTTGAGCATAGAGATGAATTATTGATTAATTGGAAATTAGCAAGAGAAGAAGAACCACTTAATCTCATTAATCCATTAACTTAAAATTAGGGGTGAGTATAATGAATATTATTAAAGTTAAGTCAGCAAAATACCTGGGTGGATATTTATTAGAGGTTACTTTTAATGATGGTTTAAAGAAAAAGGTTAATTTAACTGATGCTTTAACAGGGAAAATTTTTCAACCCTTACGTGATCCTGCTTTTTTTGCTAAATTTAGAGTGGATGATGAAAGTGATACCATTGTATGGCCTAATGGGGCTGATATGGCACCAGAATATCTTTATGAACACGGTGAATTAAACCAAAATCAAATTAAAATAGCTAATCAATAAGGAACTCCCATGAATAAAAAACATATCAAAGTTGCAGTAACTGGTGCGGCAGGTCAAATCGGTTACGCATTAATTTTTCGTATTGCTTCGGGTCAGGCATTCGGTCCTGATACCGACGTGACCTTACATCTCATTGAGTTACCACAAGCATTGCCTTCATTAGAAGGTGTGAAGATGGAGTTGCATGATTGCGCATTTCCGCTGTTGCGTGATGTGGTTTGTACTTCTGATTTGAACGAAGGTATGCGCGATGTGAACTGGGCTGTTTTGGTGGGTGCAGTGCCACGTAAAGAGGGTATGGAGCGTTCCGATCTTTTAAAAGTAAATGGTGGAATCTTTGGCCCACAAGGCAAAGCGATCAATGATTACGCAGCTAAAGATGTGAAAATTTTTGTGGTTGGTAACCCATGCAACACCAATTGTTTGATTGCAATGCATCATGCGCCGCGTGTACCGCACGATCACTTTTTTGCGATGACGATGTTGGATGAAAATCGCGCGCGTATGCAATTGGCGCTTAAAGCAAATGTTCCGCTAACGCAAGTACAAGATTTGGCTGTTTGGGGCAATCATTCTTCCACGCAATATCCTGATTTTTATCACGCAAAAATTGGCGGTAAAGCACTGACAGATGTGATCAAAGATGAACAATGGTTACAAAATGATTTTGTAACGTGCATTCAAAAACGCGGTGCGCAAGTGATCAAAGCACGCGGTGCATCTTCTGCGGCTTCCGCTGCCAATGCCGTTGTTGATAGCCTTTACGCACTTACTCATGAGACACCAGCAGGTGAGATTTTTTCTGTGGCGTCTTATTCGCAAGGCGATTATGGCATCGACAAAGGTTTAATATTTTCTTTCCCAAGTCGTGTTGTGAATGGCAAGGTTGAAATAGTGAAAGGGATCGAACTGAATAAATTCAGCCAGGAAAAAATTAGCATTACCTTGAATGAATTGCGCGGTGAACGCGATGCGGTGAAGGAGTTGGGCTTGGTTTAAATTAAACTTACCAGGTAAATCACCAAACTCAAACTGCTGATCCAAAATGCGGCTGGCCAATCGGTGATATAGGTTAGTGTGATTCCCAGCCACACCATTAACACGGCGATCAATGCTGACAGAAAAATCCCACTCCAAAAAGTGCGGGCCCAATTTAATGCGGCTGCTGCTGGGCCAACTAACAAAGTGAAAACCAGTAGCACGCCAATAATTTGACTGGCTTCAGTAATAGCGATCGCCGTGATGATAAAAAATAAGATGGAAATAAAAGATAACGAAATACCTTTGGCTTGCGCCAACTCAGGTTCCAAACTTGCAAAAAGTAAAGGTCTGGCAATGATCGCGAGCGCGCACAAACTGAGTATCGAAAAAATTAGCATGGTCATTAGCAGTGTGTGTGAGACTCCTAACACATCACCAAATAGAATCGCCATCGCTTGCGCGGCATAAGCTTTATACAAATATAAAAATAACACGCCCAAGCTGAGTGCGAATGCCAACACGATGCCGATGACGGTGTCGCTTTTCTCAAGGCGATTACTCAAACCACCCATGCCAATCGCCGCCAATACAGTTAATAATAATTGACCAATGGGTGGGCTTAAACCGATTAAACCAGCACCCGCAGCACCGGCAAAGCCGATGTGACCGAGTGCGTGCCCGGCAAACGCCACACTGCGAATCACCACAAAATAGCCGACGATAGCAGCGACAAGCGCGGCCATCGTTCCGGCAAAAAAAGCATTGCGCATGAACTCGTAGCTTAACATTGTCGGTAAAAAATTAATGATGGTCATCATGTTCGATAATATCTCTATTGATCACAAAAAGTTGTTGTTTATGGTGAATCACCTCGATGGGGGTTCCATAAAGCCAACTGAGTTTTTCATTGGTGACAATTTCTGCGACTGCACCAATCGCTGCTTTGCCTTGTGCTAAATAAATAATGCGATCCATCACTTGCAATAAAGGATTGAGATCATGTGCTGCTAATAACACTACCGCATTTAATTGTTGACGAATAGTGTTTACTAACTCGATGAGGCTTTCTTGATGTTTGGGATCGAGATTATTGAGCGGCTCATCGAGCAATAAAATTTTTGGTTTGTTTAAAATTGCTTGTGCCAATAATAATCGTTGTTGTTCGCCACCCGATAATTGTGAAAAAGGACGATCAGCATAGGATTCTGCTTTTACCAAATGAATCGCCCAATCGATTTCTGCTTGTTGTTGTTTATTCAACAGCGGTAAGCCCCAGCGAAAGCCTGCTAAACAAGCCATTAAACGTGCGCGACCACTGAGTTGTCCGGTGCTAGTAGTAGGCCGCAATTGTGGCATATAACCGATTTCAATATGCCCTTGTTGTTGCAGTTTATCAAAGATATAGATTTCACCTTGCGAGGGAGTTATTAATCCTAAAATTGTTTTTAATAATGTGCTTTTGCCAGATCCATTCGGGCCAAAAATGCCGATAAATTCACCGCATTCAATGTTGGCATTGAAATGACTAATGATTTGACGATCGCCGAATGCGAGGCTGAGGTTTTTGATGGCTATTGCTGGCATAATTTTTATGGATGCAATCCTTTTTCTAAACTCGTTAGCTGTTCATCCATCCACGTCACATAATCTTTATCTGCTGGTTGTGTTTCACTCACACCAACCACAGGGATGTTCATTTGCACTGCCAATTTTTGCATTCGATCCGTCACCGGATCAACGACTTGATTATTAAAAATCAATACACGCACGGCATGAGTGCGTAAATCATTTTCGAAATTTTTTATTTGCGAGGGGCTGGGCGCAATATCATTCATCACGCTTAATTGAAAATCTTGCCCATGTACTACCAGCCCAAGAGCATCGGCCATGGCATTGAATACCGGTTCAGTGGCAATAATCGATGTGCCTTGAAAATGTTGTTTAATCTGTGCCATGTGTTGCAGCAATACTTGTAGTTGTGTATTAAACTGCTGTAGGTTTTTTTCATAATAGGCACGATGGTTAGGATCTTGTTGTATTAATGCTTGCGTCAGCGCTTGGGCGTAGCGGGCAATGATGTTAGGGTCGTACCAAATATGGGGGTTATCGCCTAATTTTTTATCGGCCAATTGGGCGACGACTAGAACGGTTTTAGGGTGCTCATGCTGTGCCACGGCCAGTAGTTTTTCCATCCAGGGGTCATAAGCAATGCCGTTATAAACCACAATCGTGGCATCGGTAATGACTCTGGCTTGGCTGGGGGCAGCGCTGAAAAGGTGAGGGTCTTGATTAGGGTTGCTCATCAGGCTGGTGACTTGCACATAAGGCCCACCCAGTTGGGCTGCTATTGCGCCATAGAAGTTTTCCGCCGCCACAATAGGGATGGGGGCTGCCCAAGCTTGGCTGCCCCAGCAAAGGGTGATGATGAGCAGTAGTCTTAAAATAGTGGCTATTGGCATGGCGAATTGACGACAGACTCCAGAAATTTACGCTATACTATAGCGATTTAACCAAGTGAGCAATTAGGACATCAAGTTATGGGAATGATTATCGCCATTGCCAATCAAAAAGGGGGGGTGGGCAAAACCACCACTTCGATCAATTTGGCTGCCTCGCTAGCGGCCTGCGGACAGCGGGTATTGTTAGTTGATCTCGATCCGCAAGGCAATACCACGATGGGTAGTGGTATTAATAAGCAGGAAGTACCTGCAACGATTAATGAAGTTTTGTTGGGTGAGATTAATATCGCTGCTGCAATTGCAAAATCGCCGGGTGATTATGACGTGCTTCCTTCTAATAGCGATCTTACCATTGCCGAAATCAGTTTGTTGCAGATGGATGAACGCGAATTGCGTTTGCAACAAGTGTTAGCCGAAGTAAAAGAAAATTATTCCTACGTGTTGTTGGATTGTCCGCCGTCATTAAATATGTTAACGATCAACGCGTTAGTGGCAGCAGATGCGGTATTAATTCCCATGCAGTGTGAATATTATGCGTTAGAAGGTTTAAGCAGCTTATTAGATACGATTAATGATATTAAACGTACGGTTAATCCTAATTTACAAATCGATGGCTTGTTGCGTACTTTATTTGATGGCCGCAATAGTTTGTCGGGGCAAGTGTCTGATCAACTGATTGCACATTTTGCGCAACAAGTTTATGACACTGTCATTCCACGCAATGTGCGTTTAGCAGAAGCGCCCAGCCATGGTTTGCCGGGATTATTGTATGATCGTTATTCTGCTGGTGCAGCGGCTTATTTAGCGTTAGCACAAGAAATTTTACGCCGTCATGGTAGTAGCTCGGATGCTGCTAAGACGGAACACAACCCGCTGCAGTTATTGAAAAAACGTTCGGAGACTACGCTATGAAAAAACGCGCCTTAGGTCGCAATTTAGATGTATTGTTGAGCCGTAGTTCACCTGTTGCAGAAATCCAGCAAGTGATACGCCCACAAGCTCACGCCGGCGAACAGCATCACAATGAACTGCGTCATATGCCATTAGACCTTTTGCAGCGTGGCCGTTATCAACCGCGACGTGAAATGAATCAAGAAGCGATTCAAGAGTTGGCTGATTCTATTCGTGCACAAGGTGTTATTCAACCAATCGTTATTCGTAGTATCAGTGGTGGTCGCTATGAAATTATTGCCGGTGAACGACGTTGGCGTGCCGCACAGTTAGCAGGCCTTACTGAAATTCCCGCATTAATTAAAGAAATCTCTGATGAAGCTGCCTTGGCTATCGCCTTAATTGAAAATATTCAACGTGAAAATTTAAACCCACTCGAAGAAGCAGTAGCGTTACAACGCTTGGCCGATGAATTTAGCATGACGCACCAACAAATTGCTGAAGTGGTAGGTAAATCACGTGCCACCATTAGTAATCTATTGCGCTTAATCGGGCTGCGGCCAGAAATAAAAACATTAATCGAGCAGCGTAAATTGGAAATGGGACATGCGCGTGCGTTATTAGGGTTAACAGGTATTCCGCAAATCGAAGCGGCTTATATTGTGGCGGAGCGAGGTTTGTCGGTGCGTGAAACCGAGCAATTAGTAAATCGTATGCAACACCCTGAAAAAATAGACAAAGCAGCGAAGTCGTTTGCGTCAGTGAATCCTGATATTCATACGTTACAAAAAAATCTTTCTGACAAATTGGGTGCTATGGTGGTGGTGCGTCATACCACTAAAGGCAAAGGTAAATTGTTGATCCATTACCGTAATTTAGATGAATTAGATGGCATTTTAGCGCGTATTCAATAACCCCATTTTTATTACACGGAAAAAGTCATGGCACTACAACAGGGAACACTTCAATTGTATAAAAAATTAATATCGAGCAGCGTTATTTTTATTTTAGTGCTGCTGGTAGAATGGTTGTCGTATAGTCTCTTGGCCAGTAATTTTAATTTTGGTGTGGACGAAGGCCGCATTTTTCAGACCATCTTTTTAGTGACAGTGGCGTTGTTAGTTTCACGCATTATTAACTTGGTGCTGTGGAGCAACATGTCTGATCATGTGGTTGATGCACGCTTGCCGCAATTATTAAAAAATATCGTTTCTGGTTTTATTTTGTTGGTCGCTTTCTTTTTTATTATCAAATTTGTATATCATATGTCTATCGTTGGTTTACTTACGGCAACTGGCGCATTGGGTTTGCTGGTGGGTTTATCGTTAAAAGACACCATCGAAAATTTTATTGTTGGGCTGTTATTGAGTTTTGATCCGTTTTTTAAAATCGGTGATGTGGTGTTATTGGGGGAAAAATGGGGCGAACAAGTGAGAGTTAAAGAAATCACCTGGCGTAATACTTATTTTCAAACGCTGGAAGGAAATCTAGTTTTTGTGCCAAATAAAGTATTAGTCAATATGTCGGTGGTGAACTTATCGAAACCTGCGCCTGTATATACTTTTTCTGTGCGGGTTAATTTAAAACCATCGTTTCCCGTAGAAAAAGCCTTGCGTTTATTTGAAGCAGCCTTGTTTTCAACACCTGGTATCATGGAAAAACCAGCGCCTATTGCCAGCATTGCCGAAATAAAAATTAATAAGGTGTTATATGAATTACGTTACAGTATCAATTTAGATTTGCATGTGTTGCGCGAAGTAAGACATGCATTGTTTAGCAATATTTTAGCTTATTTAAATATTATGAGTGTGGAACTCGAACAAGAAAAGATGGAACCACAAAAAGAACAACAGGAAGAATTAAAGTTGTTGGGTTCAATGGTTAAAAAATTTGATATTTTTAGCATGTTATCGAATGACGAAATAAAATTTCTGGTATCGCAAATGACGCTGGTCAATGTGCCTAAAGGTACAGTGATTATTCGCCAAGATGATGATGGTGATTCGATGTATGTGTTGAGTGAAGGCTTATTAAAAGTGTTGATTAAAACTGAACAAGATCAAGATACGATGGTTGTCGCTAAATTAGCTCCCGGTCATTTTTTTGGTGAAGCATCAGTATTAATGGGTGATAAACGTTCCGCGACTATTATTGCCATCACCAGTGCCGTGATTTACGAAATTAAAAAAACAACCATGCAACAACTATTTAGCCAACGCCCAGAAATCATGCAAATCTTAAGTAAAAACATCGCCGAACGGCATATCGTCAATCTAGAAAAACAAAAGCATTTAAACGAACCCGCCACCCAATCCCGCTCCGCCCATTACGCCGAGCTACTCAGCAAAAAAATGAAAGCCTGGTTTGGCGTCAAAAATTAATGAGCAGATCTCAATAGCAAGATGTCACCCCTATTTTAAGCTATACTCTAGTTAGTAGGTTAAACTTTAACTATAAATTAATGCGTTGGAGGGCTATGTGTTATGTCATTACCTAAGCGAGTGCCAGTTGAAATTGATGATAGCCCAAAAATTAGGCTACATAAGTTAGCACGAGAATATCAAGAAATATTAGTGGAAGATTGGTCTAAAGAAATTGAAGAGAATGTGCCGCTGGAGAAATTAGCTGGCAAATGGCGCATGGATTTTTTCAAAAAAATAGAGACGCCTAATTTTGATGAAGCTGCTGAAGTTAGGGTTCTCACGGAAGGATTTAAAGCATTGATGTTGGTAAAGAAAATGTACCAGTACAAAAACGCTTTCTTACCAGCTACGCTTGCTTTGGCAATAGACTTTATTAAAAAAAGTATTGTTGCAACTGCAGAAGTTGATAGCGCTACGCAAGTGAGTGATTTGCTGGAGAGCATGGAATTAAAAGAGGATAGCGAGGAGCAAACGAAAATATTTTTACTGCTGGACGAAGTCGATGGGCAAACGAGGGAAGTTTTACATCCTGTTGTTGAAATAGATAATTGGCGTGAAATGAATATTAAAAATAGAGCAGGAGTGGAAGAAAAATTGCTTTATTTTCAATATGGTACTCCCTTGATCGCTGTCAATGAGGCTGCATTAAGCAGACCTGCTCCCAGCCTATTTGCGCTGCGCAGAGGAAATATTAAAACTCCGCCTGGCTTATTAATAACGCCTCAACACCCTTTTTTAGAAGAAATGCGCGCTTTGAAAGCATATGCTGGTAAAGAAATACCGTTAGCAAGAAAATTTTTTGCTGTGCTTCTCGTGGGGAAAAATCATACCAGTGCTCAATGGCGATTAGATAAAACAGATATTGCAAAAATAAAAACCGACAAAACTTTACATGGAATATACAAACGTTGCTTAGAAAAAAATCCTGAAATAATGAATCACGTTTTTAAGGATGCTCGTGAGAGCGATAAAAAATTGCAAAAATTGTTAACTGCTTATAAAGCTAAGATCAAAAAAGATCTACCTGCTAGAAATGATGATAATCTTTATATCGCTCGTTTTAGACAGGCCATTGAACAATGGCATAGAAAATTCTCTCATGTAATAAATGAAAGTAATTTAGAGGAATCTGCAGTGGTAAGGATGCTAACAGAAGAATTTAAGGCTTTTATGCTTGCGAAACAAATTCTATTGTCGCCACCTGCACCAGCAGAAAATGTGCGTGTTACTAAAATGGCGTGTGTGGCAGTAGTCAGTTTTATTAACAGTTATATTATATCGCCAAACTTAAACATAAGTAATTTAAGAGATCGCATAATGTTGGCAACAGAAGGTCGTTATGTAGAAAAAACATCGCAAATTTGGCGCAATGCTGGTGAAATGGCTAGCGCTATACAAATACCTCTATTTTATCCGCCTACAGACCCTGCTTCTTGGGAAAAAATTAAAGTTGGTGATAAAGAATTATTATTTTTCCGGCATGGTAGGGTTTTTATTGATATTAATGCAGATAATTTAGGGCTGTCAGGTAATCCACCATTTGCACTCTATGAAGAAAGACGCCATCAAGGAATATTGTTGACTGAAAATCACCCCCATTTGTCGCATTTGCTGCAATTAAATTACCTGATTCAAAACGAAATTTTATCGAATTCCACAGATATTGATCTCGCAAAAAAATTCTTCGCAGCATTGTTAACGGGTAAAGATTTAGCTGAAGAGGGGATTTCAGTAGAGGAAATTGAAAAGGCTGATCCCAGAATTATTAGTATTTATCAGAAATACGTGGGAGGGCCAGCGTTTGATGAAAGAGTTGCTGTTCCTGCTGCGGCAAATTTAGCAACACCAAACGAACCAAAAGTTGAACCCGAACAAACCAGTAGTATGAAGCTAAGAAGTGGAGGTTAATCCCTATTTTGCTTCGATCAACTTAATAATCGCCGAAAAATCTAATGAACCATGCCCCAGGTTATTGAGCAATGTATAAAGAGCAGTGGCTTCTGCACCGAGCGGTGTGACGGCGCTGACGGTTTGCGCGGCGAGTTGGCTGAGTTTGAGATCTTTTAACATCATGGCGCTAGTGAACCCGGCTTGATAGTCGTGACTGGAAGGCACGTTTGGGAGAATATCAGGTACAGGGCAATTATTATTTAACGACCAACATTGAGCAGAAGCGTTCGAGCAAATTTCAAATAATTTTTTAGGATCAATGCCTAATTTTTTGCCCAGCGTCATGCCTTCAGCTACAGCAATCATCGAGATACCTAAAATTAAATTGTTAGAAATTTTTGTAGCTTGACCATTGCCTGCTGCGCCCATGTGGACGATTTTTTTGCCCATACATTCAAGAATGGGTTTAGCGCGATTAAAGTGTGCTTCGCCACCGCCAACCATAAAAGTCAATGTGCCCGCTTCTGCACCACCGGTGCCGCCAGAGACGGGTGCATCGAGCATTTGAATGCCTGCGCGTGCGGCGAGTTGGTGCAATTCGCGTGCTTTATCAACGGCGATGGAAGAAGAGTCGATAAACAAGCTGCCGGGTTGGGCGAGCTTAAATAAGCCAGATGCGCCGGTACAAATTTCTGCAACGTTTTCCCCCGAAGGTAACATGGTGATAAAAACTTCGGCATGTTGGGCAACGGTTTTTAAGCTTTGGGCAGGAATAGCACCAGCATCGGTGAGCGCCATCATGGCAGCGGGGACCGCATCATAGATATAGACGTCGTGTTGGTGTTTGAGTAAGTTGCGTACCATGGGAGCGCCCATGTGGCCTAAGCCGATGAAGCCGATTTTGGTCATGATCTTTTCCTTATATGACAGTATTTATTTTTCTAGTCTAAGTACATTCGAAAATAGTTGCAACGGGAGTTTGCTTGCTTAGGCTAATAAAATTATACTGGCGGACAAATGTGTTAATGAAAGGATGACCGAGTGCACAAACTACCCTATAAGATACTGCAAAGAACCCTCCCATTTTTGCTAATCCTTGCTGTATTTAATTTAACCGCCTGTGCCTTCAATTCGGGACGCGTGCCTGGTTCTTTATCGACCCCGAATGATGTGGCTGCGCACACCGTAGCAGGTGTGGTAGTGGGTGGCGTGGTGGGGCGTATTGCCAAAAACAGTATCGGTAGCATTGCTACTGGCGCAGTTGTGGGTGGCGTGGTTGGCACGGTAGTGGGAATTTATTCCGAACGCCCGGCCAAATATATTGGCAAACTCACAGAGCAAGGCATTCAAGTGGTGCAACTGGGTGATAATGTCACCGTCATCTTGCCGTCGGATCAATGTTTCGAGCAAGGCACAGCGACGATTACTTATGCTTGTGAACCGATCATGCAGAACTTGGCCGCGCTATTTAAACTATATGACAACGCACCGATTACCATCACCGGTTATACTGATGATGTCGGTGAGCCGAGCCAGGCTCGATTATTAACGTATTATCAAGCCGATAGCGTACTCACCTATCTTTGGGCGCACGGGATACCTTTCCGCCAAATGACGGCGATCGGCAAAGGTGCAGATTGCAACGTTGCCACCAACGACACCGTCGCTGGCAGCGCGGCAAACCGCCATATTGAAATCGCTGTTCGACTAAACACTTAACAAGGCGGTGCGGGCATTGGCAAGTTGTTCGCATCCAAATTGCTGTAATTCAATACCATACCGGGTGGTAACATATAATTGCCGGCAAAACCGGGATTATTATAATAATTAATAGAACTTGTTCCGGTAGCTAAAGCGCCTAAGGTACAGCGTGTCCACACATCAGCAGTCGCATCGTCGCGCGTATTAACAAAAGCACGTTTAGCACGCAGATAGCGCGCATCCAGCCAAGTGTGGTTTGCGAGCGTGACATCTAATAAATTAGCAACGCCAGCAATAAAAACCCTGCCCGTACCATTACCTTCGACTTTCACATCGGTGCTGGTGACCCAATAAATACTGAGTGGCCCACTGCCATTATAAGTCACGTCTTGCAACACCATCTTGCCGCCTAAATTCACTTTACCAGAACTATTATCCAATACATTGAGTAAGTTGCTATCGATACCAAGCACATGCACATTACTCGAATTGCCGACATTCACCGTGCGTAAATCTAGATGGTTGCCGAGCAAAGTCACAGTGCCACTACCCGTTGCAGTGATCACCATTGTACCGGTTAAACCAGTGCCGCCCACTTGACCGGAGCCATAATATTGCAAATCAGTGATGAGACAATTATTAACGATGGCGATAATATGATTATTTTCACTGGGAATAAATGCGGGGTTCATGCTGAGATATAACGTACCATTTTTAACGGCAGCATAAACATTGGCGAGGCTTTGACTATCGCCCTCGAGCTTTACCCACGGTGTTTTATCTCGCGTGACGATCTTTACGTTGATGGGGCCACTAATCACCAAGCTCGAAAAATCTTCTGACTTAAAAGTTTCGGTATTTATGTAGGGATCTGCATACGCCTGTATCCCTGGCGCTAGCATGAGCGTTAAGCAAAGCAATATGCAATATCTTTTCATTAATTATCCTGTCTGAAGGTGGCCTTAATAATCCAATTCGATTACGATAGAACAACTCTGCAAGAGAAGCAAATTCTGTTATGCTAATCTAAACTAGTGACGAGATAACCCATGGCCAAAGATTACGCCAAAAAGAACCGCGACAAACGCTCCTCATCTTCTAATGATCAGAGCTCAGGCAAGTTATGGCTTGTGGCTTTGGTATTGATAGGGTGCTTTGTGCTGGGTTTGGTTTATCTCAAGCAGCAAAACGAGCGCCTTGAGCTTGCCAGCCAACAAACAGCCGAAGTACCGCCAGCGCAAAAAACCCACGCGGTAAAATCGCCGCCTGCTGCGACTGCACCCCCTGCAAAAACAACACCGCGTTTTGACTTTTATAATATGTTGCCAAAAGTGGCAGTGCCTGCGCCAAGCGATAATGGGCAACAGCCCACAACGCTGCCTGCGCCCATCAATAATCAACCTGCGCCTGCACCAGCTGTTGTACCGCCAGTAACAGCACCCGTGAATGCAGCTCCGGCGCGGGGTTATATCATTCAAGTAGGTTTGTTCAAAGATTATGCTGCAGCCGATGAACTCAAGGCAGAAGTGACCCTGCAAGGGTTTGAAGCTCATATCAATACACTAACAAAGAACGGTGTTACCTCTTATCGTGTCTGGCTCGGGCCTTTTACAACCCGCACCGACGCCCAGCAAACACAACAAAATTTAGAAGCCAACCAATTGAAGGGCGTGTTGATTAAAGAATAATCCCTTGAAAACGTAGTTTATGCCCCCATCATCCTATTTAACTGTCACTTAAAGAGGTAACACCCTTGGAACAATATCACGGTACAACGATACTTTCGGTACGGCGCAATGGCAGAGTTGTCATCGGTGGCGATGGCCAAGTCACTTTAGGTAACACGGTGATCAAAAACAATGCCCGTAAAGTACGCAAACTTAATCAAGACAAAGTCATCGCTGGATTTGCGGGTGGCACGGCCGATGCGTTTACGCTGTTCGAACGCTTTGAAGCCAAGCTCGACAAACATCACGGCAACTTAATGCGTGCTGCGGTGGAGCTTGCCAAAGATTGGCGCACCGACCGCATGTTACGTCGGCTCGAAGCCTTATTAGCGGTTGCTGATTTAAAAAGTTCATTAATCATTACCGGCAACGGCGATGTACTGGAACCCGAATTGGGCATTATCGCTATTGGATCAGGCGGCCCGTTTGCGCAAGCGGCGGCACGCGCGCTGCTCGAAAATTCTAAATTAGACGCGCGCGAAATTGTCGAAAAAAGCTTAGGCATTGCCGCTGATATTTGTATTTACACCAACCACAATCGAACCATCGAAGAAATTTCAGAAGAGAAAACAAAATGAGTGATATGACACCCCGCGAAATAGTACAAGAACTCGATAAATTTATTATTGGCCAAGATGCGGCTAAACGCGCTGTGGCAATCGCTTTGCGCAATCGTCGTCGCCGGATGAAATTGGATGTTGATCTGCGTCGTGAAGTAACACCCAAAAATATTCTGATGATCGGGCCAACCGGTGTGGGCAAAACCGAAATTGCGCGACGACTGGCAAAATTAGCTAACGCACCCTTCATCAAAGTTGAAGCGACTAAATTTACCGAAGTGGGTTATGTGGGGCGCGATGTTGATTCTATCATTCGTGATCTCGTCGATGTGGCGTTTAAACAAATGCGCGAACAAGAAATCGTTAGCTCACGGCCACATGCCGAAGAAAAAGCCGAAGAACGTATCTTAAATGCGTTATTACCACCGCCGCGCACCGTGCCAGGTATGGAAACAGAAGAAGATGACGAATTAAAACTCAAAGAAAAAACTAGCACGCGACAAGTGTTCCGCAAAAAATTGCGCGAAGGTCAATTAGACGAAAAAGAAATTGAATTAGATGTAAATGCGTTGCCAGTGGGTGTAGAAATTATGGGCCCGCCAGGTATGGAAGAAATGACCAGCCAATTACAAAATATGTTGCAAAATATCGGCACAAACCGCACCCGCACGCGTCGTATGAAAGTCAAAGAGGCGCTTAAATTAGTGCGCGATGAAGAAGCAGCAAAATTGATCAATGAAGAAGAAATCAAAACCCGTGTGATCGACAGTGTGGAACAAAACGGCATTGTCTTCATCGATGAAATCGATAAGGTCGCACGCCGAGGTGAAACATCGGGCGCCGACGTTTCGCGCGAAGGCGTGCAACGTGATTTATTGCCGTTGGTGGAAGGTAGCAGTATTAACACCAAATATGGCCCAGTACGCACTGATCATATTTTATTTATTGCTTCCGGTGCGTTTCATGTTTCTAAACCTTCAGATTTGATCCCTGAATTACAAGGTCGTTTACCGATTCGTGTGGAATTAAAAGCACTCACCAGCGAAGATTTCGAAAGAATTCTTACCGAACCCCATGCTTCATTGACCGAGCAATATGTGGCATTAATCGGTACGGAAGGTGTGCAATTAGAATTTACTAAAGAAGCGATTATGCGTATCGCTGAAGTCGCGTTCCGGGTTAACGAAACCACAGAAAATATTGGCGCACGTCGTTTACATACTGTGTTAGAACGTTTGCTCGAAGAAATTTCTTTTGAAGCCAGTGAACACAGCGGTGAAAAAGTCATAGTCGATGCCCCTTACGTCGACAAGCATTTGGTGGAATTGGCGAAAGACGAAGATTTGAGTCATTTTATACTGTAGGTCGGATCAAGGAGCGTAGCGACGGATCCGACATACAATGTTTAAATTTCTCACTGTTGTCGGTTCCGCTTCGCTTGAACCGACCTACATATTTATTGTTATAAGTTGTAATCCATGAACAAACAAAACCTCATTCCAACAGACATCAAACTCCTGCAAAAATCGCGCGTGCTCGAAGTTACGTTTGACGACGGCCAACATTTTTCATTGCCATGCGAATATTTACGCGTGTATTCACCCTCCGCCGAAGTGCGCGGTCATGGAGTGGGTGATGGACAATTAGTTACCGGCAAAGAAAATGTCAATATTATCGGTATCGATCCCGTTGGTAATTACGCAGTTAAATTAATTTTTGACGACGGTCATCAAACCGGGATTTATAGTTGGCAA
>Ga0206983_118_pt1 | contig 43010 bp, 40 predicted proteins | sample Alteio_BWMinCont_15_FD_153306 | JGI IMG/M metagenome (GOLD analysis project Ga0206983, IMG submission 153306) | Enriched cells from forest soil in Barre Woods Harvard Forest LTER site, Petersham, Massachusetts, United States -... | ecosystem: Environmental > Terrestrial > Soil > Temperate forest >... | reverse complement strand
ATTATATGTAAAGTACCATTAAAATAATCAGGCACATCATAGGTTAATTGGCGCGGTGTATTATCAGCATCAACAATGCCTGACCAGAACACAACCGGTTTATCAGTTTTACGTTTAAACGGATTAAGATTAGCAAATACCGTTTCTTCGCCACCATCACCACCCACTGCGGATAATTCACGGCTTAAAATATAATTTGGTAAAATAAGATCGACGATTTGCTGTGTGGTTACTTCTAATGCATGTTTTTGGAAAAAATAAGCAACAGGATCAGGCGTTTGATAATGCGCTACTTGTAGAATGCCTTCATCAACCGCATACACTATAATTTTGCCTGGTTTATCAGTGCTATAAGTCATTGGCAACGGCTGGCCTGGTTGCACTAATTCCGGTGCTAGCAATTGAATATGTACCGTACTTGCAGTGCGGTTCACGGTGAATGGCACTACCGCATAACTCAAGGGGTTTAAGAAAATATCATCAGAACCCCATGCCCGCACAAAAGCTACATTGATGTAGCCATCGCCTTGGAAGTTGGCTGGAATATGAATGGTTTGCATACTACTGTTGCTGGTAGTTTTAAACCATTGAATAGCATAAACCTTATCACGTTCAATAGTAATTAAACCTGCACCTTGATACGGCGCGGTAATTTGCATTTGAATATCTTCACCCGGGTTAAATTCGGTTTTATTTAATTTAACACTGAGTTCTGCTTGTTGCTGCGTAGGGTGCTGACTTGCACCGACAATAGAAAATTTTAACTGACTAATAGTTGCACCACTGGCATCAGTCACTGCCAATAAATAATCACCGGTATTGGCACTCGACAATGGGTAATCTAACCCTTGCGTAGGAATAACTATTGCATTATTACTTAACAGTTTCTGTTGTATTACCGTTTGATATTCATAAGTACCATCGGGCTTTTTGACTAAAGTAGTAATTGGGTCTTGCGCAAATAATTGCACATGCAAGTTATCTGCCGCGATTTGTTTAAGTGTGGGATCAATCGCAATAAAATGCACAGTACGTGCGCCATTTTGTTTAATAAAACTCAGATCGCCATCCGTTTTATAGCCAACTAAATAGTTTAACGGTGTGACTAAAATAGTTTTTTCTGCGCTCACACTACGTCCACCTTCGGCTTCATAACCTTGAGTAAAGAACGTTAATTGATAGGTGGCTTTATCATATTGCTGTAAACCCAAATCAAATTCGGCGTTACCTTGGGCATCGGTTTTGCTTTCTGCCAGCATATTAGTAAATGTTTTAGGCGGTTTTTTAGCATCAAATAATGGATCGACAAAGGTATAATCTGGGAATTGTTTAAATTGAAGCGCTTGCGGACGCAAAGTGATTTGGCCAGTGACGCGACGATCGGGCGCGGGCGTGCCAAATAAATTCTTTAAATTTACTGTGGCTTTTAAACCCTCGGGTGAAACCCATGCTTGTTGTGTTGCTAAACCGGCAAATTGCGTGCTGATCTTCATGCGATCAGGCAAGAACTCTTGCACTAATACATCTGTCGAACCGATGACCATACTCGGATTACCATTATCCAACATAGAAAGTGTTACGGTATAAGTACCGGTAGGCGAAGTTTCGTCGGTATGATAATTTAATGTTAAGAAATTTTCGGCAGGGACGGAGATTTTTTGGTCGAGCACGGCCATGCCACGCGAATCAGTAATCGTTTCTTCCAATGGTACACCAGCCGCTATGTCTTGTGCGTAATATTGTTTGATAATCATGCCGATATGAATATCATCACCCGGGCGATAAATGCCGCGATCAGAAAATACGTAAGCGGCTAAATTATGAGTATCCTGACCTTGCACACCGCCAATATCAAAACGTGAATAATTCAAACGGCGATCATTACTGTTGTATGGAATGAATGAAACATCATTGCCTTTATGAACCAAATAAACTGTAGGTTCACGATCTTGGGTAAAATCTTTTAACGATGGAAATACAACATGGCCCAGTTGATCAGTAACCTGGCTGATAATCGGTAGACCATTTTTACCTAATAAATCGACTTGTGCACCCGCTACCGGTGTACCTTGCGTGATCGATTGCACGAATACATCATGGGTGGTATCGCTGTTATCTTTTACCAGCAAGCCCATATCGGTAATTAACACTAAGCGGCTGCTTTTAATGTCACCTGCTTTATTATTTTCAACATCCCAATCACGCGCTGTGACAATAAATAATCCAAGCGCTTGCGGTGTAGGTGTAGCAGTTAAATATTTTTTTAAATCCAACGCGGTATATTGCACTTGCGAAGGATCACTATCATTAAACTCGCGCACTTCGCTAAATATTTTACTAATGTTAGTTTGATTAAAGCTAGCATTAAAAAAGCGTGGGTCATCAAAACGGCCTTTGGTTTGCGTCACTAAATGATTGACATCATCGGGCAACACACGCGCAATCTCAAACTGCACAGCAGGGATGCCTCGCACCAACACCGATATCTTTTGTTCGCTACCTAAGGCCAATAAAGCGCCTTTATGTAAAAATGAAATTTCTTTGGGGTAGACGGGTGCGCGCACTACTGTGGTGTAATCGCGGGTTAATTTAAAATCACCATACCCTGGAATACCTTTATCTAATTTAATATACAGATAGCGCCCACCATCAGCCTTAAATTTATAGCTGTGTAACAAGGCATAATCGGTGTCGGTGGGTATGGCTTGTGGTGTCACCGTTGTTGCTTGATTTAATATTTCTGTGGTTACTTCACCTGGATTTTTCCAATAATAATTTTGCTTTATTTTTTCAGTAGCCGTTGCGGGATAATCGTTTGGTAATTGATAGACATGCAATGCTTTATTAAGTTCAGTTGTAGTTACACCAACCGTAGTTTCAATCACTAATATTTGTTCAGGTTGATCATTGAGATTGCGCACGATATTGGCGCTTACTTTATTGATCTTAAAAAATTCACTCAAGGATGGGATTAAAACTGTTTGCGTTACCGGTGTATCGGTTGCATTACCCAACGCTGGTTGCACCCCTTTAGCAATCGTTAAATTTAAATAGCGCGGAACATTATCTAATGTGAGCGCCTCTGAATGCAAATACGCAGTGCGTTTATATTTATCATAGGTTAGAGTAAATTTATATTGTTTTGCGGCTAAATCTAATTTAGCAGATTTTAATGCTTGTAATTGCAGGGTAATGTGCTTGCTTAAGCTATCAGTATCGACCGGATAATTAAAATTAATGGTTGCAACTGCTTGTCTTAATTTAGGGTCGGTTAAATCTTGATAAAATTTGAAATCAGAAATTGTCGCTGCAAAAGCTTGGGTAGAAAAATCATATTTTAATTTTTCCATTTTCACTTGCGCTGCAAATGCATTTTGTGCAAACGCAACCGTATAATTTTGCCCAGCTGGCCAAGCCGTTGTAGGCGTGAAAATAAGTTGGCTACCACCTTGCCAATGCCAAGTACCATTAATAGCTGGCGAAAGCGTAATGCCGCTGCTCACATCTTTATCAACTAGGTTTAGCGGTGCTACCGATTGGGGATTTAAATTGCTGCCACCTTCTTGATCTTGCATGATATGCACATCACCGGTAGGTGCTATGCCAAAATCGATGCTTAGCGGCAACAGGTTAGGTTCTTGATCAACAGCAGGAATGGCGGGCACTGTTATGTTGGTCGTGACTAACTCCGGTTTTGGTAAATTTTTATACCAATGATAGCCCAAATAACCACCAGCTATTAACACTATCAACGCAAGCACGATACCGATGGATGCCAGTGGATGTAAACGAATCCGCTGCCCCAAGCGAATGAGCCAAGCGGGTTTGTTCCAAGCGAGATTGCCGAATAAACGATTGATGAGGTTGGTTTTGGTAGTCACGGGTATTGGGTGTCCTTGAGTTAGGAGATGTGTATTTATAGCATGACAGATATTTACTGTCTATTCCTAAGATACTGTTCCAATTTATCTAATAGGTTGATTTGTTTTTCATTCAGATTTTTATTCGCTTTCAACTCAGCGATCTCGGCCAATGCAGCGTTAGCGGTCAATTTTTTATTACCACGATAGTCGATCGATTCAGCTTTATTTATAAAATCAGCAAATTCTTTAGCATATTTTTCTGGAAGATATTGCGGGTAATTGCGGCCAATTAAACGGATAGCTTGTGTGCGTAATGCAGGGTTGAAATTTTCAATATAACTTGCTTTTTCTGCCCAAGACGCGGCATGAAAACCTGCACACAGTCTTTGATCTTGATCTGACATAAAACCATTTTGATAAAGAGCCGCGTCAATATCTAATTCAGGAATTTTTGGGTAAGTATATTCGGCGTGATAATTAATGATTTGAAAAAATAAATCCGGGTTACTGAGTAACCATGCTTTATTTTGTTTAATCAATTGTTGTCTTTCTACGCTTAATTGCTGAGCGTAGCGCTCGGTTAGTGGTAATATAAAATTTGCTTCGCCGGATTTAAGCGCATAAACCCAAGCATTTTCAGCAATTGTTTGTGCGGTGGTTTGCGATAATTTTTCATTATCTAAGCGCAGCCAAAGCGTTTTATTTTTATAATGGTTGTGGCCACCCAGCGCCAATACGGGAACTTGATAAGCACGCTCTGACCCCATACTGGGATCAATCAATAAACCTTCACGGAAGTTTTGCTGCTTGCAGACAAATGCCGATGATAATTTTTGAAATCTACTTGTAGCTCTATTTTTATCAAAAAATTCTACCGCATATTGCCACATCTTAGGATCAGCCTGAAATTTACGTGCTAACGCCAGTGTTGCTTCAACATCGACCATGGCATTATGCGCCGCGCCAACAGCTAATTGGTTGGCTTCACTCAACCGTTCTAATTTTAAAGTAAATTTATTGTCTACTTTTGGCCATTGTAGTAAATCATTTTTATAAAGAAAATACAGTGCAGTAATCGGGTAAATATCCAATCGACCACATTGGTTAGCATATTGATGGGTATAAGGTGGCAATAAATTACGATAAAACGAAAAACGTAAAACTTCGTCATCAAAACCTAAGGTGTTGTAACCCAAGCTAATAGTGCCTGGCGTATTAAATAATTGGTGAATTTTAGTAATTGCATCAACTTCAGCGCTGCCATTAATTGTTTCAGTCACACAAATTTGATGGGTGAGAATAGCCAGCGGTGATGGAACTACATCAGGCAATAAACGCAGCAAGATTTCATGTCGTTCGATCTCATTGAGATTTAAATCGGTACGAATGGCAGCAAACTGCAGTACCTGGTCGAATGCTTTATTCAATCCTGTAGTTTCAATGTCGTAAAATAAATAGGTTTTTTCCATTATAATGGCAACTTTTGTTTGTAAATTTCATAACAAAGTAATTCGCTGTCATAATAATTTACTTTGCCGATATATACCATACCCGCTTTTTCTAATACGTGTTGTGAAGGTACATTTTCTAATTGCGTCAGCCCAATTAATTTAGTAACAGATAAATGTTGAAATCCCCACTGGATCAATGCTCGCGCCAATTCAGTCGCATAACCTTTGCCCCAATATATTTTGTGTAAACGATATGCCACTTCAATGTTGGGTTGTTGGTCATCAAAACCAATGTGAAATAAACCGGCTTGCCCGACAAATGCGCCGCTTTCTTTTTCAAAAACCGAACAATAACCAAATCCATGTTTTTTTTGATATTCCATTGCTAGCGCTAAAAATTTTTCCACTACTTCTTTGGTCTGTACTTTACCAAAGTATTTCATTACCTCGGGGTCAGTGCGTAAAATAATTAAATTATCAAAATCAGATAATTCGATAATTTTGAGAATTAATCGTTTTGTTTGTAGAAATATAGTCATTTTACTCGTTTATCATTTTGCTGAATTCGGTATAACACATGCTGAGTGAGATTCCCATTGCGGCTGATTGAGGCCGATAAAACCGATCAATTTACCACTCGATTTTTCTTCTGCCGCCCAAGCAGTATACCCCACCTCAGCGAATTGCTGGTTCATGGCATTGATAAAATCACGCGCCGCTTCCATCGTCAAAGGCCCCAGCAAAAACTCAGTGACTTTAGGGTCGAGATTGATGTGATAATAAGCATCCACATCGCTATCCTGCCAAGTTCTTAAAATAAGTCGTTCTGTTTCGATTATTTTCATACTTATCTAATTTCGATTGTTTTCTTAATCTTAATATCATGTAGGTTACAAGTGGTCAAATTGTCCATTATTGGCGAATTGTCCATTGTTGACGTTTTATATTGAATGAGCTATACTGAAATTGTCCATTTTTGACGGTTAAATAAATATGAGCAAAATATACTATCTTAGCAGTATTAAATTTGATATACTTAATCGCATAAAACAACTCCCAGATAATATTATTTTGCGTTCAGATATCAAAGACATTGCCAGCCCACGCCAAATCAGCCGTAGCTTGCGGGCACTGGTTGAAATGGGTGAATTGGTGAAGATTGGTTATGGCGTTTATGCGAAATCTTATCTCTCAAAATATGTTAATAAAGCCATTATTAAAAATGGGTTCGGCATTGCGTGCAAAGAGGCTTTAATAAAACTTGGCATAAGTTGGGAACCAGGTTGGGCGGAAAAAGCTTACAATGCGGGCGAAAGCACTCAAGTACCCGTTCGTACGATGATTCGTCTACGCAGCCGCTTTAGAAGAAAACTTGCTGATGGAAATTATAAGTTATTGATTGAGAATAATAAAAATGCTAGATGAAAAAACACTTTCCCTTATTGTCGATACTGCTAATTTATTACAATTAGATCCTCCTGTTATTGAAAAAGACTATTACGTTACTGAAGTTCTAAATATTTTATCCAAAATTGAAAGTGAATATTTTAATTTAGTTTTTTGTGGCGGCACTTGTTTGGCAAAAGCACACAAAACTGTGAAAAGAATGTCTGAAGATGTTGATTTTAAATTTCAACGAAAATCTACGTGCGACGGATTTAGCAAGACGAAATACTTAAAAGTACTAAAAGAATTTCGCAATCAGATCGTTGCTAGTTTAGAAAACACAGAATTTACTGCATCTATCTTTAGTATGCCTAGTGTTAGTATCGAGTACTCACATGCAAATATGGATTGATGCCGATGCCTGCCCAAAGGTTATTAAAGAGATTTTATTTCGTGCTGCGACGCGCACTAAAACACTTGTCATGTTAGTTGCTAATCAGCCACTGCAGATTCCCAAATCTCCTTTCATTAAAAAAACCCAAGTATCGGCTGGCTTTGATGTGGCTGATAATCACATAGTAAAAAACCTGCATCATGGTGACTTGGTAGTTACTGCAGATATTCCACTAGCCGATGAAGTTGTCACCAAAGGTGGCATCGCTTTAAATCCCAGAGGAGAGTTATATACTAAAGAAAATATCAAGGAACAATTAGCTATTCGCAATCTTCATGCAGAGCTCAGAAACACTGGCACGATCAGCGGTGGGCCAGCGGCGCTTGGTAAAAAAGAAATCCAAGCTTTTGCGAATCGTCTTGACAAGTTTCTCAATTCTGCGCAATAAAAATCATGTGGGCTTCGTTTCTAAGCAGAGTGGCCCGTATATCATATTTAATTTCTCTCTTGTTCCTTCAGCTCTTGAAATATCTTTCCTAATTCCTGCCACGGCAACACGATAATCCTATCATCCAATTTATATCGATGTGGGGTACGCGATATGATATATGCTGCTTTTGCCTCTATGTACTCATCCAAAAACCTTTTTAAATGTCGTGCATCTGAAGCGCTAGGTTTATCTGACCACTTCACCTCGATCGGAATATATTGATGAGCAACATCTAAAATGAAATCAATTTCTGGCCCAGATGCATCACGCCAGTATTTTACTTTGATGTGTGGTGAAGTTAACTGGCTGTGATAAACCAATTCATTACCAACGTAATGTTCAAATAAATCGGCAATTACTCTTTGTGGCAAACGAGTGCCTTCATTAGCGCAAGCGCGTTTTATCCCCAAATCAAAAAATAAATATTTGGGTGATTTTATCAATCTGCGTTTTGTTTGACTATTGGTAATGGGATCAATGCGGATTGCAATTAAACAATCCTCTAGAATTTGATAATAGTTTGCGACTGTAGTATCAGTAACTCCAATATCTTGTGATAATCGAGTAAAATTCAATTGTTTACCAGATTCCCCTGCCGCAATTTCAAGAAAGCGCGTAAAACTGCCTATGTTACGATATTGGCAATTATCTTTGATTTTTCGGCGATAGTCAAGGAAAAACCATGAAAATCCGGTTTGTTATTCCCATTATTGTGCTAAAAGCTTGTTAAACAGCAAATTCTGGCACCAAAAGGGCAAAAAAACTATGATTTTTTGCCCTTTGAGGGTAAAATTCAAGGAAATTTATGTTTAAATAGATAAATAAAATGCAAGCTGAAAATTTTCCTTACAAATGGTGGGCGTTAATTGGGTTAAGCCTACTATCGTTCACCGCATTTCTTGATTTTACTATTGTGACGACTGCACTGCCGTTTATTCAAAAAGATTTAAATGCTTCGGTTTTGCAATTGCAATGGGTGATGTCTATTTTTAGTTTAGTTCTTTGCATGTTCTTGATCATTGCCGGGAAATCAGGTGATCTTTGGGGTCGCAAAAATGTTTTTTATTTTGGATTTATTTTATTTGGCATTGCCGCTATTGGCGCTGCCAATTCTCCGACTATACAATGGCTAATATTTTTTCGTGCAATCCAAGGTCTTAGTGCTGCTATTATTTTTCCTCTTGGAGTGGCTTTATTACCACAAGCTTTCCCGCCCCATGAACAAACCCGCGCAATTGGAATTTTTAGTGCCTTCAATGGCGCTGGTCTAGCAATAGGCCCATTTTTAGGTGGTACGTTAATTTCGATATTCAATTGGCGTTGGGTATTTTGGGTTAATATTCCGATTATCATCGCTGGCATGGCTTGTTGTGTCTTTAGTTTAAAACCATCGCCCAAATCTGTTGAGAAGATTCAAATTGATTGGTGGGGTTTTATTTTACTTTCTGTCGGTTTAGGTAGTTTAATTTATGGGGTAATTTACGGTGAACAAGCGGGCTGGAATTTAGCATTGACTCGGACTACTATTTTTAGTGGCATCATTCTTTTATTTTTATTGATAATCGTCGAAAATAAAGTAGCATATCCATTATTAGACTTATCACTATTTAAAAATAAACATGCCAGTTTGGCAATCTTAATTTGTGTGACCGCTGGATTTGTTACTGGCACTTTTATGTTTTTTGACCCACTTTATTTACAACTGATGCGTAATCAACACGCATTCATGATCGGTGTTATTTTATTGTGTGTACCAATTATCCAAGTTATTATTTCGCTTTTTCTAGAAAAGTTAGTTAAGAAATGGGGTATATTTAATTTACTCGTATTCGGGGTAGGAATGGCATTATTAGCTGCTGTTTGCCATGCTGTATTCACCCCTACTATTACCATTTTATTTATATTATTCACTTTATTCTTAATGGGTTATACCTGGGGCATTGCCAACGCCGGGTCGATTGTTGCTGCATCACAATCCGTTGCGCCTGAAAGGATGGGCAGCACATTGGGTACAATTTTTACTTTTTGGAATATCAGTAATTCGGTTTTTTTAGCCCTGGCAACAGTTGTTTTTCATTGGCGTGAAAGTGTAGCGTTGAATAGTGAATTATTAAAAACTAACATGCCATTAACCACTGGCCAACATGAACAATTAAGCGTTATGCTCACTGACCCACAACAAGCACAAACCATTTTAAACCAATTCACTGGCGAAAAAGCTACCGAAGTTTTGCAGATTTTTAAATTTAGTTTTATGAGTGGTTTTCACTGGATGGCTTGGTTGTCTGCACTGACGTTATTAGTTTTCTTCTTGGTTGGGTTGAGATTAAGGAAATAGACCTATGCCAACACTAACCACCCCACTCGCCAGCTTCAACCAAAGCACCACGCAAAACTGCAATGTGGTGCGACCGGAGCGCTATCGTGAATTACTCGATATTGTAAAAAAACCGGTAATTGCCCGTGGATTAGGCGGTAGTTATGGCGATGCAGCTTTAAATATCGATGGCCAAGTGGTGTTAATGGAGCGCTTAAATCGAGTTTTAGAATTTGATCGCATCAATGGTGTCATCACTGCTGAAGCGGGTATTAGTTTAGCTGATATTTTAGCGGTGATCGTTCCCGCTGGTTGGTTTTTACCAGTGACACCTGGCACACAATATGTAACGTTGGGCGGTTGTATTGCTGCAGATGTGCACGGCAAAAATCATCATCGCACTGGTTCATTCGAGCAACATGTTTTATGGTTAGACGTTGTTATTCATGATGGGGAAATAATACGTTGTTCATCAACACAAAATAGCGATTTGTTTTGGGCTACCATCGCCGGTATGGGATTAACTGGCATTATTGGTAGCGCCAGCATTAAATTAATTCCGCTTGAAAGTGCCTATATGTCGGTAAAACATCTAGCAACTAACAATCTGCAACAAACTATCATCTATTTAACAGATGAACTACAGGATGATCAATACAGCGTCGCCTGGGTGGATACCGCATCGGAAAATAATAAATTTGGCCGTAGTATTATCATGACTGCACATCATGCGACTTTGGAAGAGCTTGCTCCCGAACAAAAATCTAAGCCGTTAAAATTGTTCAAACAACAGCAAATAACCATCCCTTACAATTGCCCAGGGTGGTTACTGAATAAAAAAGTTATCCAACTGTATAACAATTACTATTACCGCACGCAAAGCCACAAAGAAAAATTTCTGAGTCATTATCAAGATTATTTTTACCCTCTTGATAAAATCAAACATTGGCCAAGATTATATGGTAAACGCGGGTTTATTCAATATCAATGCGTATTACCACACAATGTGGCGCTAGCAAGTATCCAAACAATTTTAGACCATCTGCAAAAAAATAATTATTCGCCTTTTTTAACGGTGCTGAAACAATTCGGCAAAGCGAGTAATACGCCGTTATCGTTCCCCATGCCGGGCTTAACCTTAGCGATGGATATTCCAATTAAAGATAATAAATTATTTTCGCTGCTCGATGAAATAGATGAAATCGTGGTACAAAATGAAGGGCGTATTTACTTAGCCAAAGATGCTCGCCTAACACCTGCGCGGTTTCAGATCATGTACCCGCGCTATGTCGAATGGTTGGCGATAAAAAAGAAATGGGATCCCAAAAATAATTTTAGCTCTAGCCTGGCGCGACGATTAGGGATTTAAGCTTAGATATCCAACCTAATACCACTTTGGGCATCATCCTGACCATTTCCTTCACCGACGTCTGCACTTTGATCGAAATTAGCCTCAGTTAAATTTTCATCAGTTCTTACTGGTTGTTTGTTATATTCAAATCTATGCATCTTAGATGCATCTACAAAATCTTCAACAGGCAATTCTTTTAAATCAAACTCTTCAAAATCATCCAATGTGTTTCTTTTGCTTATGTCTGGGGCTACTATTTTTTCTTCTAATACTCGATACCCTAGCTCTCCTATAGCGTCCATAAATTTATTCCATTTTTCTTGAAAAGAACGATCATCTATATTTTGTTGGGTATTATATCCGCCTCGAATAAGTAAAATATTTTTATTTAACTCTTGTGCACTTCTCACCAGTCTTTCTACTCGAGCTTTAGTCAAAGGTTCTGGTTGTGCTATTTTTTCATCGACTATTGAAACTTCAGTTGGCATATAATGCCTTCTCAATTCCTCCATCTCACACCCAAGACCATTAACCATCTTGGAAAATTGCTCTTGTTGCTGACGCACATACAAAGAAAAGGAATTATAAAGCAACATAAAACTCTGATTATTTGTATTGGCTACATTACATTCTTTTTCAATTAGCCTTATCAAATTTAAAACACTATCATCAAGTAACATACTTGCCTGAAATACCAATAGAGGACGGTTTTTTAGCGTAATCATTATTTCACTAATAAGCCCGATGATTTTACGTAATGCATCATCTCTTGTTAGTATACTAGTACAACATTTAATAAAACGATCATAAATTTCTTTTTTTTCCAACTCATTCCAAATGCTGCTATCAAATGAACCAAGCAGATTACATAAAGTAATAAGAATATTTATTCTCATAGCTAAATATTGCTGCACTACACTGCTAACAACTAAATTATCAACTGGCACAAAAAATTCAGAATACTCATCTAGTTTTTGCACCAATACTAACTGTCGCTTTCTAATGCTATTTAGAATTTCAGGTGTTTGTGGGGCTGCGCACAACATTTGAATAGCCTGTTCAAGTTTAGCTATTCCTTGTCGCAGATATAAAAGCATTTTTTGACGAATTGTTGCGACTCTATCATCGCCACACTTAAAAAATGTTATTACTGTATGGCAATATACAGCCCCTGCAAATTCTAATGAAACCTCCATTTGATCCGATAAAGGCAATGCACCTGAATTTACTGATGCTAAAGTTTCTTCAAAAATTAATATCCCTTGCCAATAATTCGTCGCTGCATCCGTCCGGCATTGCTTTTCATGATCTGAATCATTTTTACTATAATAACAATATGCCAGATCGCGGTATAAATCGCCAAGTTGCATATAATAATTAACTTTTCTCATTAGATCGCTGGCTAGATAATATTTTAATTGACCAGTGGGGTATAACGGTGCTTGTTGCGCAAAGCATTTACGCATGGCTGCAATTGCTTTGATAATATTTTCTTGAACTGGTTTTTCTTCTTCGTCTTCACTTTCATCCGAATTCTCATTTTCCTTTTCATCGTCATTTTGTTCGTCATCTTGTTGTGCTTGCCTATAGGCAGCCAAACAGAAAGCAAGCTCAGAGCAATACATTTCTAACCATAACTTAACCGTATTTGATCGCTCTGTAAGCGGGATTTCTTCCAAAATTTGAATCGCTGTTTCGTAGTCGCTTATTGCGCCTGAAAGATTTTTCAATTCTTTATTGGTTTTAGCACGAGAGGCATAATTTTTAGCCATATACAACTGCCATGCCCATGAGTGGCTTTTTTGCTCTGTCGCATCGTAGGATGAATATAAACGACACCAGGTAGGGTATTCACGAAATAAAGCGCGAATTGAAGGATCATTAAAACATTTAATAATGAATGTAAGAAGACTATTATAATCGACATAATCATTTTCAGAATATTGATTGTCATAAATATCACAAAATTCAAAAAAATTGAGCAGTTTAGCAAGTGTTACTATATCTTTATTTTGATAAGCTTGTTTAGATATAACATCTACAAAATATGAAAGAAGTAAATTTGCTTTTTCACTATTATTATAATGTACTTTATCTTGCGCAATTAAATCTAACATCTCGCATTGCTGTTTTATAAAAACCTCATGGTTTTCATCGTTTGCAAGATCAGGCAATATATCTTTAGAATATTTATAAACCATATTATATAAAAATTTAGCACAATAATTCATACCACCATGACTAATCAAATAAGCATTAACCTCTCGACAAAATTTAAATAACAGTTGATTTAAATCCCATTTATTTTGTTTTTCAGCTTCTGCAAACAGTTGCATTATCGATTTTAGCCAAGGAATAAATATTTTTTTTATTAAAGACTTACCAGCATCCGCTTTTATTGCTAACACAACCTTAGATAGATCAGCGCTTTTACTATATAAATAGGTGGCAACAGCAAACTGCTTTGTATCCAGTGCCAATGCCAGCGCGGTTTTCCTGTGATCATCGACGGCGTCGATTTCTATTTTTTGATCAGGCTGCGCCAACAAAGCCTCAATGTCTGCTAAGGAGTTTTTTGCCTCGACGGCGCTATGTAAAGGGGTGCTGGGCATAGGAAAAATACCTCTATATTTGTATTAGTACTACATCTATACTACTACGTAATTTTGGCTAGAGTACAATAATACTCTAATCTAAACCTTAATACTAGAGTGAGCGTCTATGAATATCCTTATCCTCGGTGCTACATCCGCTATTGCCCGCGTTACTGCATTGGAATTTGCTGCGCAAGGTCATAATCTATATTTAGCGAGTCGGGATAGCGATGAACTGGCGCGTATTACTACAGATTTAAGTAGCCGTTTTCCGATAAACGTACAATACGGCCAATTTGATGCGGAGGACTTCACCGCCCATGCTGCTTTCTTATTGCGTGTGATCGCAGCCATGGAAAAACTGGATGGTGTATTATTAGCGTTTGGTGATATGAAAGATGCACAACCGGTAGAAATCATTAACCGCAATCTCACTGGCGCGATATCGATCTTAGGGTATTGCAGCGAATATTTTATTGCGCAAAAAAGCGGTTTTATTATCGGCATTAGTTCTGTAGCAGGTGATCGCGGTCGACGTAAAAATAAAATCTATGGTGCAGCTAAAGCGGGTTTATCGACTTATTTGCAAGCATTACGTAATGAATTATTTTTTCATGGTATACGCGTGATTACTATTAAACCAGGTTTTGTGGATACACCAATGACGTACGGTTTAAAAGGGATGTTTTGTGTGGCTAAGCCAGAATATGTAGGAAAACGCATTGTGGCATCGATTAATAAATTGAGCGATATTGTGTATCTTCCGTGGTTTTGGCGTTATATTATGCTGATTATTAAATGGATGCCGGAGTGGTTGTTTAAGCGAGTTCGGTGGTAACATGAACAACAATAAAACTAGATTTTTACAATTCCTACGTCTACTGCGCCCACATCAGTGGATAAAAAATAGCTTTGTATTTGCAGGCCTGATCTTTGCCCATGCTTGGCATAATGGATTTTTAGTCCGGCAAGCTATTGTGACGGCTATTGCTTTTTCATTAACGGCAAGTGCGGTATATGTTTTTAATGACATTTGCGATCGCAAGTTGGATCTCACTCACACCAAACGTAAAACGCGTGTTCTTGCCGGTGGTTTTATTAATACTCAAACAGCATTATTATTAGCAGCAATTCTAGCAACAATAGGGTTGATTTTAGGTTTTTTGGTAGCACAAAATGTAGGCTTAATTTTAATAATTTATATTATTTTAAATATTGCTTATTCTCTATTGTTAAAACGCATCATAATTGTTGATGTAATAATTATCGCTACCGGTTTTTTACTGCGTGTTTTGGCAGGCACTATCGGTATTGGCATTCCACCTTCACACTGGATATTAATTTGTACTTTTATGCTCACACTGTTTTTGGGCTTTAGTAAACGCCGTAGTGAACTGCGTTATATTGGCAAAACATTAGTCGGCCCAGTCAAAACCTTGCAAGGTTATAGCAAAAATTTATTGGATAGTTTATTGATACTCACCGCTGCCGCCGCTATTATCAGCTATGGGTTTTATGCATTCCATCAGAATAAGCTTTATACGGTATTATTTGTGGCCATCGGAATTTCGCGCTATAGTTATTTGTTAGTGATGGGTAAAAATAATGGTTTAGATATTGCCCACGATCTTTTTTATGATCGTATTTTGTTGTTTACTGTGTTGTTTTGGTTGGCGGGAGTTTTGGTGGTGAGTGATACCTGAAAAACCCTGTTGTCGGCTCCGCTTCGCTTGAGCCGACCTACATATACTTTTTAAATTTTATGAACTCACAAATCTTCCCGCCTAAACTTACCTCCCTGCTCCTGATCTTTTTGACGATAATTCTAGCTATCGCTTATTTCATTCAAATAAGTAAAGAAGACGGCAATTTTCTCTATACCGACTTTGGCAAGTTTTATCAGTCAGAACGTTTGCTGTTAGCGGGCCATGATCCTTATGGGCAACTTATTGTATCGGTAGACGATAAAACCAACAACGTCGATAAATACACTATTCAAAAATATGCGGGTAATCTGAACCCACCTTTTTTTCAATTACTTATTTTACCGTTTGGTTATTTAAGTTATACCGCCGCGCTTTGGCTATGGTCAGTGTTATCAATTGCTTGCGTAGTATTAAGCACTTTTTTATTATTGAATATTCTGCAAATAAAGCAGCGTGATTTTAATCTCATTTTAGGCATTACACTCGCGCTACTGATTTATTTCCCAACTTTTGTGAATATCGTTTTCGGACAAGTCACATTATTTTTATTGCCATTAGTTATTATCGCTTGGCATTGTGCTCGTCGCAATAACCAAAATTGTCTGGGATTTTTATTAGGCATCGCCGTTAGCATAAAATTATTTTTTGGATTGTTCGCACTGTATTTTTTAATGCGGCGACAATGGCGCGCCCTCATTATTTTTTGTGGTACTATTTTAGTCTGCGGCTTGCTACCCGTTTTGATTTTTGGCAAAGCGATTTATCTACATTATCACGCCGTGTTGAACCATATCTGGTGGTATACTTGCAGTTGGAATGCTTCACTGTACGGGTTTTTTGCCCGTATTTTCGGCATTGGCGAAAAAAATACTCCCTTAATCGCAATTCCTGGTTTAGCAGAAAAATTATATTGGTTTACATCAGCCATGCTAACCCTAAGTTTGCTATATTTTTTAAAGACTGAAACTAAAATCAAACCACTATTAAAAATTGACTTAGATTTTTCAATTATTTTAGCGGCTATGTTGCTGTTATCACCGCTCGGTTGGAGTTATTATTTTCCGTTGTTAGTAATCCCTGTCATCACTTTACTGCAATTAGCCAAAGAAAATTTCAAACCTTTGGTGCTATTACCACTTACCTGTTTAGCGGTGATGTTTACCAGCAGCCCGCGCATACTTGAACCCCCGCTCGCCATCAGTGGCGCAGCCTCTATTCTCGGCTGGTCCGGCTATTATTTTTATGGCTTATTGCTGATTTTTGGCTTAGTTTTTTATGTTAGAATTGTTTTAACATGGCCATGGCAAACTGCCGCCGCATTACCTAAATTTATTTATATTGTGCTATTCATTGTTATGCTGCTTCCTTCATTGTTAGGCATTTTAGAATCAAGCGGCACTTTGGCAAGCATGCCCGAAGATTCATTGCAGCAGCTCAGTGTAATAAAAATTAAGGATCGATAACATTGCAACTCGAAAAATTCACTTCTGTTATTGTTTTATTTTTATTCAGCCTAAGCCTTTGTTATTGCTATCAAATTAATTCGGGGCGCTCGCATTTTTTATATACTGATTTTGGCAAGTTTTATCAGAGCGCGCAATTTTTCGACCAAGGGAAAAATATTTATACCAAAATATTTTTGAGCCAAAAAGAAACTACCAACAGCGGCATTCAAACTCATATTAAACAAGCGGCACCTGATCTTAACCCACCTTTTTTTACTTTATTGGTTTTACCATTGGGCTTGTTAACTTATAGCAGCGCACTATTACTTTGGTCGGCACTATCGATTGCTGGCGGTATATTGAGCATTATTTTATTACAAAAAGCACTTAAGCTAAATGACCCGCCAATTTATTTAACATTGAGCTTTATCTTGGCATTTTTTGTTTATTATCCCACTTTTGCAGTGATTCAATTCGGCCAAGTCACCTTGGTATTATTGCCATTAGTGGTTGCTGCTTGGCTATCAGCAAAAAACAAATATCTAGCAACAGCAGGGATTTTATTAGGTATTGTTGCAAGCTTAAAAATTATCTTCGGGCTCTTTTTAATTTATTTTTTAATGCGGCGGGAATGGCGCGCGACTATTGCGTTTATAGCGACAATAATTATTTGTAGTTTAATTCCACTGCTATTTTTTGGAACAAAATCTTATGTAGATTATTATCAGATCATCCATCATATTCATTGGTATGCCTCTAACTGGAATGCCTCTTTATTAGGTTTTTTATTTCGTTTATTCGGCAGCCATGAAAATAACGCCTCGGTTTTTGCTATACCACATTTAGCCAATATATTATTTTGGCTATTATCTATTATATTATTATTAACTTTTATTAAATATTTATTCCCTAACAACAAACTTAATCAACAAACAAAATTGGATCTAGATTTCTCAATGACACTGGTGGTTATGCTCATACTCTCCCCGCTCGGTTGGCTTTATTATTTTCCTTTTTTATTAATTCCGTTTGTTGTTTGTGTGCAATTAGCGCAACGCTCGCCCCATACAAGATATTTACAAATTTTAATTGCCATAGCCATTGCTTTGAGTGGTATTACATCGATGTTTACTTCCTCCGAACATATTACCGCCGCCAATATCACTGCGATATTTATTTCGTCGAGCTGTTATGTCAGCACCTTAATTATTTTACTTGGTGTATTATTCTTTTTGCGCTATACATTAGCGCAATCACCCATACGCAAAACAATTGGATTTTCCGCGATATTAACGTACACTATTGCTTTAGTACCATCGCTGTTTAGTATTCTGCTCCTCATTAATCAAGGTGCATTATTTGGCGAACATTTTGTCTTGAATTTCGATACAGTGTATTTTGGCAGCTAATGCCACAGAATTTTATAGTTCAACAAAGCTAAGGTAACTATGTCATAAGCAAACTGTCAGCATCATGGACGAGGCTGTCAAGCCTACAGGGAAGTATTTATGGCGTGTTTGCGCAGGACATAGTTACCTTAGCTTGAATGCTTGCAGAGGACTTCTATGCTAACTTATCCGCAAATCAACCCCATTGCCTTTCATATAGGCCCACTGCCCGTGCACTGGTACGGCATGATGTATTTAGTCGGTTTTTTTGGCGGCTGGGGTTTAGCCATGTGGCGCGCCAGCCGTCCCAATAGCGGTTGGACTAAAGATCAAGTCAGTGATCTTATTTTTTATGTGGCTTTAGGTGTTATCGCCGGCGGCCGCATTGGTTATATACTCTTATATGATTTTTCAGATTTTATGGCACAACCCTTGGTCATTTTTAAATTATGGCAAGGCGGCATGTCTTTTCACGGTGGCCTAATTGGCGTATTGATCGCGCTTGGTTTATACGCACGTAAAATCCACAAACCATTTTTTACACTCGGTGATTTTATCGCGCCTTTAGTTCCGATTGGTTTGGGTGCAGGGCGCATCGGCAATTTCATCAATGGTGAATTAGTGGGGCGCGTCACCAATGTTCCCTGGGCCATGGTATTTCCCAATGGTGGGCCTTTCCCGCGCCACCCTTCGCAATTGTATGAGTTTCTTCTGGAAGGGGTGGTGCTATTTACTGTGTTATGGCTTTATTCTGCGAAACCGCGTCCACGCATGGCGGTATCGGGATTGTTTGTGTTGTTATACGGCATCTTCCGCGTTACTGCTGAGTTTTTCCGCCAACCCGATGTACAAATAGGATTTGTCGCTTTCGGTTGGCTCACCAAAGGGCAGTTGCTGTCAATTCCGATGATTATTATTGGTGCGGGCATGATGTGGTGGGCGTATAGAAAAAATTCCCCTTGTCCCCCCCCTTTGAAAAAGGGGGGCTAGGGGGGATTTGAGGAAGATTGCAAAATCTTTAAAAAAAACCAAAATCCCCCCGCCTCGCTTAGCGCTCGGCGGCCCCCTTTTTCAAAGGGGGCGTTATAATTTCCCAAACAACCGCTCTAGCCAACGCCATAATTCTTGCAGCCAATTGGTTTTTTGATCGGGGATTGATGATAAAACTAAGGGGTCTGAGACTGATTGTCTTTTTTGCCAATTGGCCAGATATTGTTTGGCTAAACCTGCGTCATCAATGATCAAAACATTTTCGGCATTTTTATTTTGTGCGGAATAAGTGAAATTAAATGAACCAGTAATCACTCGCGTTTGATCGAGGATCATCACTTTATTGTGTGCAATCGCGGGTTGTTTGTCGATCCAAACAGGTATGCCATTGCGTACAAAATTCCAAGCGCCAGCAGGGCGATCTAATACACTTTTATCCATCACTATTTGAACATTAACACCGCGTTGTTTTGCAGTAACGAGTGCTTTTGCAATGGGGCGCGATGTAAAACTATAGGCTTGTACCCAAATAGAATTTACGGCGTTATTAACGGCATCGACAATTTCGGCAGTGCAATCAGCGCCTGGGGTAAAGCAAACCGTATAAGCTGCATTTTTTTCAAATGAATCGGCATTTGTGGTGAGTGGTAGCAGCAGCACAAGGCCGATGAAAATAATGAGTATTTTTTTGAACATGAAGAGCCCTCAAAAAATCCCCCCGCCTCGCTTGGCGCTCGGCGACCCCCTTTTTCAAAGGGGGTGAACTCAATACAGGGGAATTTACATCAGCCAATTAATATTTTATCGCGCTAAAAACAGGTGTTGTACCCAATTTATTACGGCCTTCTAAAAATTGTAATTCCAGTAAAAAACCCATTTCAATCACTTCACCACCAACGCGTTGCACCAATTGCGCCGTCGCTGCCGCTGTACCACCTGTTGCTAAAACATCATCGATAATCACCACGCGTTGGCCTGGTTTAAAACAATCGGCGTGGATCTCTAAGGTATTATTACCATATTCAAGATTATAAGCTTCTTGAAAGGTTTGTCTTGGCAATTTGCCAGGCTTGCGCACGGGGATAAAACCAATATTCAACGCATAAGCTAAAGCAGCGCCGAGGATAAATCCGCGCGCCTCAACGGCCACAATTTTATCGATTTTTTGCTTTTGATAGCGTTCAGCAAAAATACTGACCGCCAGGTGAAATAGCTCTTTATCAGCCAGTACTGGCGTGATATCGCGGAACAAAATTCCCGGCTGGGGGAAGTCAGGGATATCATGGATGGCGGCTTTAATTTTATTGGCTTTTTCGTGTTCGGTTAAATTCATGTTAATATTCCCAGGTTAATATTCATACAAGACCATACCATGATCTATTTTATTAGTAAAACATTGTTGTCGGCAATAATCATTGCCTTAATCAGCGAAATTTCTAAACGCAGTAGTATGATGGGCGCTATCTTAGCGTCGCTACCATTGGTCAGTGTGTTGGCGATGATCTGGTTATATATTGACACCAAAAATAGTCAAGCCATTGCGGAGCTATCTACCGATGTTTTTTGGCTGGTGTTACCTTCCCTCACGCTATTTTTAACGCTACCATTGTTCTTGCGCTATAAAATAAATTTTTACGCTTCACTTGGCATGGCCATAACGGTTATGATTATATGTTATTTTATTATGTTATTCTTTTTAAAACAATTTGGTATTAGAACATGAAAACCTATCTCGACTTTTTAAAATACATTCGCGACCACGGCACGCAAAAAACTGATCGCACTGGCACGGGAACTATCAGTACTTTTGGTTATCAAATGCGTTTTGATTTAGCACAAGGCTTCCCGTTAGTCACCACCAAAAAAGTACACTTAAAAAGTATTATGTATGAATTACTTTGGTTTTTACGCGGCGATACCAATGTTGCTTATCTTCGCGATAATGGCGTGACGATTTGGGATGAATGGGCTGACAATAATGGTGATTTAGGGCCCGTGTATGGTCGTCAGTGGCGCTCGTGGCCAACGGCCGATGGCAATACTGTCGATCAAATAGCGCAAGTATTAGCGCAAATTAAATCGAACCCCGATTCGCGCCGTTTAATCGTTAGCGCGTGGAACGTGGGTGAATTAGAAAAAATGGCATTGCCGCCCTGCCATCTTTTACTGCAATTCTATGTGGCGGATGGCAAATTGTCTTGCCAACTTTATCAACGCAGTGCCGATAGTTTTTTGGGTGTGCCATTTAATATCGCTTCCTATGCTCTACTCACACATATGATGGCGCAACAAAGCGGTTTAAAAGTCGGTGAATTTGTGTGGACGGGTGGTGATTGTCATATTTATCTTAATCATCTTGAACAAGTCAATTTGCAATTGCAACGCATACCTTTTGCTGCACCGCAATTAAATATCAAACGCAAACCTGCATCAATTTTTGAATATCAGTTCGATGATTTTGAGATTGTGAATTATCAATTTCACCCCGCTATTAAAGCAGAGGTAGCAGTTTAATCGTTTAATCAAGCATCCAGCGTTTTAACACACTGCACATAGCGGGATAATCAGGGCAAATCACCGTTTGCAAACTTTGCCAAATAGTCGGTGATTGTATTTGCGCTTGCGGTTTTGCAGTAGGCGTAACATGGGTGACACGAGCAACAACTCGATCATCTAATAAATTAGAAACGGGAACGAGCTGAAAACCTTCGGCATTTAATTGCGGCAATGCTTTTTCTAAAAATGCCATCGTTACGGGATAGGGGTGGCCAATCGCAATAGCGCTTCCTCTTTGCTTGGCAAGAATAAGTAATTCATTAAATTGATTTTGCAGCGCTTGTGGTGTTTGTATATCATCAAGAAACACATCACGTCGTGCAGTTGGTATGGCATATTCTTTCGCGACTTGCTCGGCAACACTCTGTGCAGAAGTGCGACTATCGATATAAAATAAACCATAGGGTTTTATCACTTGCATCACCCAACTCATGGCGCGCGGTGATTCTGTTAACAAACTACCCATATGATTATTAATGCCTTGCACATGCGGCACTGCGTGCACATCAGCGGTGAGCGTAGCAAAAAAACTGGCTTCATCCATATTAACGCGTAACCCGCCAGGCCCCAGATCATGCGGTGTTATTGCCTGCATCGGCGCATGTAAAATAATTTCCTTATGCGCGGCATAACAGGCTTTGGCTAATTCAACACTTAATGGCGTATGCGGTAAAATAGAACAAACCACAGGGCCGGGCATTTTCACAACACGCCAACCTTGATCGGTATTACCCATGTCATCAATGATGATACTGACTTGTGATATTTTTTGTGGATCGGCAAAACTACCGATCGGCAGCAATAACAAAACTATTGCAAAAAACAATGAAAAATAAGACATAGCATCGATTTTAATTGTTAGCTTCCCGTTCTGCTAATAATCCTTTTAATAAATTTAATGCCGCAAAAAGTTGGTTATCAGTGGCAGCAATTCCAGCAGCAGTGGTTGGTTCTTCAGCCTCTGTTTTTGTATTGCTCGCTTCAGGAGTGATTGTGGCAGCAGTATTAACTGCTGTATTGGCAGATGATTTTGCATTGCCATTGGCCAAATGCCCTTCTAAATCGGCTTCTTTTATTGAATCCAGTATTTTTTCACTTTCAGTGAGTTTGTATTCATCGACAACAACATCTGGATGAATGCCTTTCGCTTGAATAGAACGCCCGTTCGGTGTGTAATAAAGTGCCGTAGTCAATTTTATGGCGGTGCTATCATCGAGTGGAATAATCGTTTGCACAGACCCTTTACCAAAAGAATTCGTACCCATGATAACAGCGCGTTTATAATCTTGCAGTGCGCCAGCCACAATTTCTGAACCCGAAGCAGAGCCACCATTGATTAACACTACCATTGGTGCGCCATTTAATAAATCACCGGGCGTTGCGTAAATTTCCATATGTGAGCTCGGTAAACGCCCTTTGGTAAAGACGACTAATTTCTTTTTGCCAGGTGTTACATCGATAAAATCATCGGATACTTGTACTGCGCTGTCTAACAAACCACCGGGATCATTACGCAAATCAAGCACTAGCCCTTGCAATTTTCCATGGGCTTGTTGTTGTAAACTTTTTATGGTGTCCGCTAACATTTTCCCTGTTTCTGTTTGAAAACTGCTAATACGCACGTAACCAAAATCATCTTCTAATAAACGACCTTTAACACTTTTAACATGAATATCGGCTCTCACTAAATTGAAACGTAGCGGTTTTTGTTCACTTTTACGCAACACTGTCAATACCACTGCTGAGCCAGTTTTACCGCGCATTTTTTTAACCGCATCGTTGAGCGCCATACCTTTGACCGGTACATTATTGATTAAGATAATCAAATCGCCCGGTTTAATACCTGCTTTTTGCGCAGGGCTATCATCCAATGGGCTGATGACTTTTATTAAACCATCTTCACCGCTGATTTCAATACCAAGCCCGCTAAACTCACCGGTAGTTTGATCACGCAATTCTCTTAAATCATCGGCATTTAAATAACTGGAATGTGGATCTAAACCCGCTAACATACCGCGAATGGCTTCATCAAAAAGTTTTTGATCGGAGACTGGTTCTACGTAGTAATTTTTTATGGCTTTTACCGCAGCGCCAAAACGCTGTACATCTTTAACAGATAAAGTAGTAGTTTGTGCGTTATCGGTATCTGCAGTAGTAGCAGGTGCATCGGCAGCCGGGGCAGGCAAATCACCAGCCACCGCTGCGGCACTTATTAATAAGGCTATTAAGCAAGCGAATAAAATATGTGGTTTTTTAGCTTTCATGTACTTTTTTCATCCTTAAACCCTAAACAGAACATTAAAGTTACAATTAAAGTATAGTCGTTTTTAGTTAATATTTCCTGTTTTATTTAATGCAACCAATGATTTACCAGTCATCTCCTGGGGAATAGGCATATCCATTAAATACAACAAGGTGGGCGCGATATCTGCCAAAGTACCCTCTTTATGAGTTATGGTAGCCGGTCTACCCACATAAATAAAAGGCACGGGATCACTGGTATGTGCCGTATGGGGCTGCTTGGTTTGTTCATCATACATACATTCAGCATTGCCGTGATCAGCTGTGATAATGGCTTCCCCACCCACATTGCGCACCGCTGCAATTATGCGGCCTATACATTGATCGATAGTTTCGATCGCCTCTACTGTAGCTTGAAAAATCCCAGTATGCCCCACCATATCAGGATTAGCAAAATTACAAACGATCACGCCATATTTTTTACTTTGAATCGCAGCTACTAATTGATCGGTAATTTCAACTGCACTCATTTGGGGTTTGAGATCATAAGTGGCGATTTTTGCTGATGGAATTAAAATGCGATCTTCCCCTGGCGCGGGTGCTTCTACGCCACCATTAAAAAAGAAAGTGACATGCGCATATTTTTCTGTTTCGGCAATACGTAATTGTTTAACACCAAAGCGTGCCACATATTCACCAAATACATTCGTCAATGATTGCGCGGGAAAAGCAATACTGGTTTTAAGATCAGCTGCATATTGCGTGAGCGAAACAAAATCTGCCAGTTGTGGTGTTGCTACGCGGGTAAAGCCTGCAAAATCTTTATCGATAAACGCATGGGTTAATTCGCGCGCACGATCAGCGCGATAATTCATAAAAATAACTACGTCGCCATCTTTAATCGTCACCGGGGGTTGCCCAAGATCATGTATGGTCGTCGGTTTGACAAATTCATCTGTTTCACCGCGCGCATACGCTTGCAATAAAGCGTCATCAGCGCTTGGCGCATGAAAATCTGCTTTTCCTGCGGTTAATAAATTATAAGCACATGCGACGCGATCCCATCTCTTGTCGCGATCCATCGCATAATAACGCCCAATAATGGAAGCAATTTTTCCGGCATTTAATTCTTGTAGATGTTGTTCTAATAATTGTATTGAAGTGAGTGCACTTTGCGGTGGTGTATCACGCCCGTCCAAAAAAGCATGCAGATAAAATTGCGGCACTTTTTGTTGCGCGGCTAATGTGGCCATTGCCAAGAGATGTCGTTCATGACTGTGCACGCCGCCTGGAGATAATAATCCAAGAATGTGTACGGCTTTATTATTGACGCGTGCTTTTTGCAGTGCTTGCAAAAATATTTCATTTTGAAAAAAACTACCCTCATCAATTGCGTGATCGACACGGGTAAATTCTTGATAAACAATTCTACCCGCCCCCATGGTTAAATGACCCACTTCGGAATTGCCCATTTGTTCATGCGGCAAACCTACAGCATGACCAGAACCTTCAATTAACGTGTGCGGGCAGGTTTGCCATAGCTGGTCCCAATGTGGCTTTTGTGCGGTGGCAATGGCGTTATATTTAGTTCCGTCACGGTAACCCCAACCATCTAGGATGATTAAGGCTACGTTTTGATGTGTTTTTGGCTGCATAAGGCCTTTTTTGCCTATAATTGTTCAAAAAATGGTCGAAATGGTCTTTTTTTTAATCATTTTGCGGAAAAATACGGTATTCACAAACCAAATAAAATGGTAATATAAGTTCATAATTTAAAGGAACGTCATTAAAACTTAACGGAGGAGAAACCCTATGCAAAAAACCGCCCGCAGTGCGAAGGAAAGCATAAATGCTAACCAAAAATCAAGCACTAATGATAAAGAAGTTGTGAAAACTCCACTTCCGAGAATACTCTTAGTGGAAGATGACCCTATTATTCAAAAAGTACATGCCCATGTGCTAGAAAAAATAGTCGGGGCCGACGTTGATTTAGCATCCAATGGCCAACAAGTACTAGAAAAATTTCACAGCAACCATTATGATCTGATAGTATTAGATGGAGGTTTACCCGATACTGATGGCTTTGAGCTTGGCAAAATTATTCGCCGCGAAGAAGCCGCCGCCGGTAAACGTACTTCATTATTATTGCTCAGCGCATGGACTTATGAATATGTCAGCGAAGGTTGCCAAGCGGCTGACATCGACGAGTTTGCCATTAAACCGATTCGCTTTGAAGAATTAAAAGCTATGGCGTTGCGTTGGTTACCGAAAAAATTTAGTGCTCAAACATGAAAAAAGCAGTTGTATTAATCTCGGGTGGTGTCGATTCTACCACCACTCTAGCACTAACCCGCTCACAAGGGTTTGCGTGCTATGCCATGAGTTTCGATTATGGACAAAACCATCAAGTTGAACTCGAATCAGCACGGCGTATCGCAAAAACTTATGGCGCAGTTGAACATCGTATTATTAAATTAGGGTTGGGTGAATTAGGTGGATCTGCACTAACCGATACTAGCATCGCCGTGCCTGATCACAGCGGCGATGGTAAAATTCCTGTCACTTATGTACCTGCCCGCAATACTGTTTTTCTTTCCATCGCACTCGGTTGGGCCGAAATATTAAACGCTAACGACATTTTTATTGGCGCAAGCTCAGTCGATTATTCCGGTTACCCGGATTGTCGGCCCGAATTTTTTAAAGCATTTCAACAATTAGCAAATCTTGCCACCAAAACTGGCGTGGAAGGAAACAGCATTCAAATTCATGCGCCACTTTTACATTTAAGCAAGGCCGTCACCATACAAAAAGGAATAGAGTTAGGTGTTGATTACAGCCTTACTTTTTCTTGTTACCGCCCCAATGTTGCAGGCCATGCTTGCGGCAATTGTGACAGCTGCACTATTCGTAAAAAAGGTTTTGCCGAAGCAGGTGTGCCTGACCCGACGCGGTATGGTTAGCCGATTTATTGAACGCCAAAATTGAGTTGGCGCCGAGCATTAGTATCACCCGCCTTGGTTCTTACTATTATATTCTCTCTATAATCGACTGTTGCAGTTTTATCAGGTGTTGGCAAAATAGTCTGGCCTGCTAATTGACCCGCTAATATTGTTAAACGTCGCAGCCCTTGTTGTTGTAGATCTGTTAACCCATATTGATTTTCAAACACACAAAGTCGGTTAAATACTTCCTGATTACTTTCATGATTTTTTTGTTCACTTGCATTTGGACTAATTGATTTAATAGACAATGGGTTTGGTTTAGGAGGTACTACACCCCTATAAACCAAATCTTCAACCCCAGAGATTATTTTGCTTTTAATGGCTTTTTGTGACGGAGTGTTTGCAGCGAATTTTTCAACCAGTACTTTATAGCCTTTTAAAAAAACTTCTTTATTAACATCAAGTCGTATGAGTATGTCTTTAAGGGCTGTATACCTAGGAACCAATTTTGTATCGATTGCTATGCCATTTCCATCTAAAAATTTCTGTGAGCAATAAATTCCGTATTCGTTAACTAGGGTCAATAAATCGCGTCGAAATTTTCTTTCTTCTATCCCTCTATGATGCCGCCCTAGAGTAGCAGAAATTTTAGGCTCAGCATTAGGATTAAAAGTACAAATTACTCTATACAAAGTGAGTGCTGCCTCACAAAGTTGTTGAAATTTATCTTTGAGTTGTCTTTGCAACCCGGTTTCTGAACCTAGAACAATTAATTCTGTTTGCATTGCAACAAAAGCATTTTGTAATTTTTGATTACCACTCTCCTTAACATATTTACTATATCGTTGGCATATTCCATTAAAATCAGCATGGGCTCGATCAAAATCTATTTCTAAAATGTCAAAATTATCAACAATATATGCTTGTAATGAAGCACAGATATGAATTTTCCAATCACTAATTTGACCTAATTGATTACCAGGTATTTGCGCTACGCTCAAGATAGCTCGGAAAATATGCTTTCCAATTCCCGCATTCAAAATGCGATTTCCACTCACCGTAATGTCACTACGATTAATAATCGCAAGCAAATAATCTTCTAGGCTGTGACTTTTCTCACGGTTTTTCAATTTATTTAATGAAAAATGCTCTACAAGACTTTGATCTTGCATCAGATGTTGCAAAGCATATCTTAAAATAATCTCAACAAAAGCAATACGGCGTGGGTTATTACCTTTATATTTTTTCAGTGCTTCTAACAGCACCGTTGCTGTGAAAGGTTGATATCCATTATCACTTTTTTCTTCTTGAAGTAATGGTTTGTAATAATAGAATGGCATGAATAAGCTCCCACTAGCTGGTGATTGTTAAGCCATTATAGGGGATAAAGCTTAAGGAAATCTTAAGGCTGAAAAATATAAATGGGGTCATGATCTTGATCTACGGATTGATGTATTTGTTAATGTTAATGTGATAAAATGATGCGATTACTATTTAACAGAGGAACTTTATCATGTTCATGACAGCCGGACCAGATGGCCTTGATTTAGAAACAGATGCGGAAAAACTAAAGCTTATAAAGCGCTTCAAAAAAGAATGTGATGAGGCTTTTAATCAACAACTTTATTTCGAAGCACACAATTTCTTAGGTAAGGCCAGGAAAATTGCGACGCAATTATCGAGTGTTGATCTAAAAACTATAATATTAGGTCGTAACAAAATTTTGCAGGTTGCTGCATTTGCCATGTGCTATGTAGGCAACTTTAGCGCATTAGAAAAAATTTTTCGGGATAACTTTGCAGATGAAGCACAAATATGTGCATTTATTAAAAGCTGTAAAGGCCCTAATAATTGCACATTATTAATGGTTGCCAGTAAGCCTCCTTTTAATATCGAACAAGAGCATGACATAGGTGATGCAGACGACTATATAAAAATCATAAAATTTCTTATAAAAAATACTGCAGCAACACCCAATCGCATATTTGATGCAAAGAGGGATGAACCAACCCCAATACATCGAGTAACACTTGAACAACACAGAAATCAACAGGGCATCTTATTATTGCAAGCCACTCGAGAGAGTAAATTACAAACTGTTAAAGATATTTTAAGAAATGCTAATGGTGAAGATATAGTAGAGTTTATCAATATACAAGGTGAGGATGGACACACACCGTTAATGTTAGCTATCGAGTCAGGCCATGAAGAAATTGTTGAAACGTTGCTTGTTAGTAAAGCCAGCACATTACCCAAAAACCATGCCGGTGAAAGCGCCTATCAAATGGCAGTTTCCGCAGGAAGCCTAGCTCCAGCAAAACTAGAATCGTTAAAACTTGCTAACGAACTGCAACAATCTTTAAAACGAGATTTAATAACCGCTGTAAAAAATAGAGATTTAGAATTATTAACAAGCACCTTAGAAAAAAACATAAACGTTAATTGTATATATATTTACACACATGAAATTTACCCAGATGAAGATAAAGAAGAAGATGATGATGATGTTAATCTTGATACGGGCATACCACTGCTAAATTTTGCCATCGATAGTTTTTTTGATGCACTAGAGGAACCCGACGACGACGCTAAGGATACTCTAAAAAATTTTATTGCTATTGTAAAAATCCTACTTAAGCACTATATAGATTTAAACTTAAAAGATAAAAGTAACCAAACTGCTTTAAAAAGATTGGAAGATAATTTGCAATTGAGTAAACCGCTTAAACGCATAGAAAATGTAGAATGCGCATCTGAATTATTACAATTACAACAAACATTAATACAAGCTCAAGCAAAAATAAAATACCAACCTGTTTTTTGGTGCATAGCACAACGCCGTCGCGGTGGCGACCCGTTGCTTGTACATGAAAAAGTCCGACAAATAGCAGATGGCCATGTCGAACGTGGCAGTAGATTTTTGCCACAAAACGCCGCCTTTGCAACGCTTGCTGAAACACAGGAATATTTAGATTGTGAAGCAAGAAAGAACTTGCGTGCCGGTGGTCGCAGATATTTCTTTGTCTATCAAATGAATAAATCACCTGCAGAGTTTACTGAAGTTTTGCAACAACCTGGAAAAACTGATCCCATTAAAATTACCCCACATATGGTTTATGAACGCACCACGAGTGATAAAGGTGATGCGCGGTTGGAGGAGAATACGGGCATGTTAATGAAGCTGAACGTTAGATGATAACCTTCTGCTAAAAACTCTGCCCAATAATAAATAACGAAGCCAAGATGATAATCAGCAATAATGGTTTGCCGCCGAATACCTGATACCCTTTAGCGATATTACGGCGATAGCGTCCCCACCATGCCATGAGTGCGGGCAATAATGCCAATAGCACAATACAGTAAATTCCGGCATAACTTAAGGCGCTGATAAATGCACCGGGATAAAATAAAACAATTAATAACGGTGGTAAAAATGTCGCGCCGTAAATAATTAAATTACCCCGGCCTTTTTTCTCTATTTGCAAACCATCGGCAAGAAAATCAGACAAACCTAACGACACGCCTAAAAATGAAGTCGCCAAACAAATGGAAGTAAACACACGCGCTATCACCGTAATGGTATCGCGCTGCAATAAATTGCTGAGCGCATTAACAAACTCGCTGGTAGAACGGTTGGAATGCAACATTGAAACTAAACCATTTTCGCCATCGCGCGGAATAACACCCATGATCGCCAGATCCCAAAAAATATAACACACTAACGGAATTAAGCTGCCAATTAAAATTGCTTTATGCAATTTGGCCACATCGCCCTGAAAATAAGTGCGCAAGCTTGGCACAATGGTCGCAAAACCAAATGAGGTAATAGCCACCGTAATACTACCTGTCAGATATTTAAATTGCCCGCCTGCCAAATGTGCGAAGGTAACATGCGGCATAATAAAGGCGATCAATAAAATCAATGCGCCGAATTTGGTGATCATTAAAGCGCGATTCACATAATCGACCGAGCGGATGCCAAGATAAACGATATAACCTAATAAGAGGGTAAAAATAACTGAAGTTAATCGACCCGATAAATTAACGCCCGCGATCGATAAAAGATTTCTTAAAAAATCAGAACCACCCGCGATATAAGCAGATACTAAAGAATAAAGTAATAATAAATAAGACAGCCAAGCGATGATTTGCCCGGTCGTGCCTAATGTGGCTTTTGCCATTGAGATCATATTGCTATTGCTTGGCAACCAAAGATTCACTTCGAGAATTAAAAATGCGCTCAGAGTCATCACTAACCAACAGGCAAACAATAAAAGTGATGAATCAAAAAATCCCACTTGCGAGGTGGCAATCGGTAATGCCAACATACCACCGCCGATAGCAGTGCCTACGATAAGTAAAATACCGCCTACAAGTTTTGTATCCATATTATTTTCCTAGTTATATAAAAGTTATATAAATGAAATCCCATACGGCAACGCTTCAATACCTAAATGCGTTGCAACACTTTGGCCTATATCTGCCATGCTTTCGCGGCGGCCTAAAAATTTTGACTCAATTGATGGGCCAAATAATAAAATCGGCACATGTTCGCGTGTGTGATCAGAACCTGGCATGGTAGGGTCACAACCATGATCAGCTGTAATGATCACTAAATCACCTGGCTGCAAAATTTTTTCTAATTCGGGCAATCGCGCGTCGAGCGCTTCTAACGCTGCTGCGTAACCGACAACATCACGGCGATGGCCATAGAGCATATCAAAATCAACGAAGTTGGTAAAAATTAAATTTTTATCGTTGGGTTGTTGCGCAGCTTTTAGCGTGGCATCGAATAATGACATATTGCCATCAGCTTTGATCGTGTGTGTGATACCACGATGGGCATAAATATCTGCGACTTTGCCGATCGCCGTCACTGTACCACCCTGCTCGATTAAATAATCTAATAAGGTTGGTTGCGGCGCTGGTAATGAAATATCACGGCGATTATAGGTGCGTTTAAAATTTCCTGCGGTGCCGATAAATGGCCGCGCAATCACACGTCCAATGTTATAGGCATTCACCAATTCACGCGCAATATCACAGATTTCATATAAACGTTGCAGACCGAATGTTTCTTCGTTTGCGGCAATTTGAAAAACACTATCGCTGGAGGTATACACAATGGGTTTGCCCGTCGCGACATGTTCCGCCCCTAACTCTTCAAGAATCTGTGTGCCAGAAGCGTGACGATTGCCCAAAATACCCGGCAACTTTGCACGTGCGATAAATTGATCGACTAATTCTTTCGGAAAGCTAGGCTGCTGCGCAGAAAAATATCCCCAATCAAATAACACGGGAACACCCGCCAACTCCCAATGCCCACTCGGTGTGTCTTTGCCTTTGCTTTGTTCGACCGCATAACCAAAAGCGCCAGTCACCGTCGCATGGCGATCTAAACCCGGCGGCATACGACCGGTGCTGGCAAGCGATGCTAAACCTAACCCTAATCGAGTAAAGTTGGGCAACTGCAAAGCGCCCTGTCTTACGCCCGGCTTATCGGCTTTGCCTTCTGCGCAAAACTCAGCGATATGGCCAAAAGTATCTGCGCCCACATCACCATATTTAGCAGCATCTTGGCTCGCGCCAATGCCGAAGGAATCGAAGAGTAAGATGATGGTACGTTTCATGGAGTGGGATTATAGCTTTTAAGAGGCTGGACTGTAATAGGAGCTTTGGGATTTGTTTGGGATTGGGTTATTTCTAGTATTTATATAGTAATATCTTGATTTTTTGACATTTTTATGCAAAAATTATGTTAATTTAATAAATTCATGGCTTAATAACATGCTAATCGAATTCAGGGTAGCAAACTACCGCTCTATCCGCGACACCCAAACCTTGAGTATGGTGGCGGCAAAAGACCGCTCACACCTAGATACCAATTGCATCGAAAGTGGCATTGCCACCATCCCCCACCTTACTCGATCAGCCGTATTATATGGCCCAAATGCCAGCGGCAAAAGTAATCTCATTGCCGCACTCGCCTTTATGCGCGGCATGGTAGAAAACTCTGCCACCAGCATTCGTGAAGGTCAAACACTGGATGTTGTTCCATTTTTGCTAGACCCAGAAAAAGCCAACCAACCCACGGAAATGGAAGTTACTTTTATTGAGAATGGAATTCGTTATCAATACGGTTTTGAATTGACTGCGCATCGCATTATTAAAGAATGGTTATTCGTATACAACAAACGTAAAGCGCAGTGTTGGTTCTCTCGTGAATATGATGAAATAACAGCACAAGAAAATTGGAATTTAGGATCAGGCCTCACGGGTGGTCGCCAACGTACTGTGTGGAAAGACGCTACACGCGCAAATGCGCTTTTTCTTTCTGCTGCAATCAATTTGAACAATGAACAATTAAGACCGGTGTTTAATTGGTTTGTAGAGAAGCTTACGATTATTGGTAATAATGAACCCATCGATCCTGATTTTACGATTGCGCATTTAAAAAATGAATTGGAAAAACCAAAGATAATTCAATTTTTGAAAGCAGCAGATTTAGGTATTGTTGATGTGCAGGTTGAGATGCCTGTCGAAAAACCGGCAAAAACCTCTGACGAAATAGCTAATAAATGGAAATTCCACGATATTAAATTTTTACATGCAGGAAAAAATGGAGATGTAGGCTTCGGAATTGATCAAGAATCACATGGCACAAGACGTTTATTTTCTTACGCTGGCTTAATTTATGACGCTTTAAAAAAAGGCCATGTAATGATTATTGATGAACTTAATAGTAGCCTGCATCCTAAATTAGTATATTTTCTCATCGAACTTATGCACAATTCAAAACTAAATAGCAATGGCGCGCAACTCATTTTTTCAACGCATGAAACAGCATTGCTTGACTTAGATTTATTTCGTCGCGATCAGATTTGGTTTATTGAAAAAGACCATGAGCAAGCTTCTCGGTTATATCCCCTCTCAGATTTTAGTCCACGCAAAAATGAGGCCCTCGTTAAAGGTTATTTGATGGGGCGTTATGGTGCATTGCCGTCCATTAAAGATTTAATATATTAAAAGAATGCGAATGATTAAAGATAACTTTAACTTATTAATCTCATTAAATATTGCTTTAACAGAACATTATCTAGCAAATCTAATATTACTGTCGGTTTACTGTCAGGTTAAAATCCTGTTAACTAGCCATCTGGCTTGAGATAATTATATTACCAATATTTTTCGAGGATAAATAAATCCCTAAAACAAGACAAAGAAACAATCTTAGTATTAATTATTTTCTTTGCTTCGGAAAAATCATTATCGCCCGTAATTAAAAAATCTGCGTCAGCGGCTAACGCACATTCCAAAAACTTTGCATCCTTAGTGTCTCTCTTAAAATTCTGCTTCAAATCAACATCAATAATTACAATGGATTTTTCTAAAATATCAAACCAATGTTTTAACAGATTTTTAGGCAGCCCAAACTTTTTCCGAGATAGAACTTCTTTATACTTATTTAAAATTTCTGGCGAGACAATCCATTCAATATCCGCTGCTGCAATAATAAAAAGTAGTACTTTCTCAGGTTCACGGCCCTTTAGAACAGCAGATACAAGAATATTTGTGTCAACGATCACCTTCATTTCTTTTTCCGATATAAAGCTATTTCTTTAGCTATCTCTTTTTCGGTAATAGCTTTTGCTTGGGGTAATGCATGCGTGGTTTTGAGTAGTTTTTTAAACGTTTTAATTCTACCTGCTATTTCATCATCCTCAGAAATGATAAAAATTTCTACCCTCTGACCACTACGAAAAGGCAAATCTGATAACACTGTATGTTTTGGATCTTCTATAACAATATGTTTTTTAAAAGCCAACATGATTAGTTCCTCATTTAAAAATTCAACTCTTTCTATTGCTTAGTATAGCATGTGATTTCATATCAACTTCATTAAAATTGAAAAACCATCAATACATTTTACATTATCATTAATAATAAATTATGACTCTTGAATATATCATCCAACACGTTGACACTACAACCACTCCTATACTATAATTTAATAATATATTAATGCGCAGGTGAATTATAATGATAACAGCAATTTTTGATACGTTGGCTTATTCAAAAAAATTAAGGGCGGTCGGTTTTACTGAACAGCAGGCAGAAGTGCAGGCCGAAGGTATTGCTGAATTAATTGATACCAAACTAGCGACTAAAGATGATATTCATGAATTAGAGAAAAGCATTCAAGCATTGGCTGCAACTACTAAAAAAGATATTGAGAACCTGGCTTTGGCCACTAAGAAAGATATTGAAGGCCTGGCTTTGACTACTAAGAAAGATATTGAAGGCCTGGCATTCACCACTAAAAAAGATATCCAGGATACTTCTGTACGCAATAAAACTGACTTAAAAGAACTTAGTTATAAACTAACTATCCAAACAGGGCTGATGTTGGTTGGGGTGGTGGCTTTATTAGGTACTCTTATCAAACTCTGAGCATATTTTACCCTCCAAAGCGATAATCCTTGCAGAATTGCCTTTTGAAAGGTAAAAATGCATGGTGTGGCCTCACCCTAACCCCTTACAAATAGTTACTACTTGCAAATTTAAAGTTTGAAGATTGCCACGTCGCTAACGCTCCTCGCAATGACACCAAAAACTACTCAATCACTCCTACGGCAAAACGTTTCGCGCAGGAAGAAAGAGCAAGCCAGTGCAACGAGAAAGCCTACTAAAATTATAAGAAACGCGCGTTGATAATCTGCAGCGCTGTAAATGCGTACGTTGTCGATCATTTGCCCGTGCCATTTTAAATCCATCAACCAACCAAAGATCGGCTGAAATACGGCGAAGCTACCCATGCAAGCGAGTGATACGACGCTCACTGAAGTGGCTGTGAGTATCGCCGGATTACTTTCTGCCACTAACGGATAACTAATCACTTGCGCCGCAGTGATAAAACCTAACAGAAAAAATAAGATCAAATAGGAAGTTAAAGATAAATGAGTTACATACATGATAATACACAAGATCAATAACGAAAGTATGGCTGTGATAATCATCGGAATTTTGCGACGCCCGACTCGGTCAGAAAACCAGCCTAATAATGGGCCGCCGATGACCGTGCCTAAAAATAACATTGTCGTGACATAAGAAGCTTGTATCGGTGTTAGATGCTCCACTTGCACTAAATACAAACTGCCCCAAATTGCACCGAGCAGAGCGATCGGTAAATCGAGCAAACTGGTATACAGTGCACACAACCAATTTTGGATATTCAAATAAGACATGCGCAGGCTGCGCAGCAGACCTAATGATTTTAACTCAGCTTGCAAATGCGGCGATGGCACAACACCCGGCGGATAATCGCGCACAAAAACCCACACGACACCGATAATTGCAAAACCAAGTAATGAATCTAACAGTAATGCATGACGCCAACCTAAAATTCCGGTCAATAATGTCAACGGTGTTTGCGCGACCATACCACCAATCATCGCCATGGTAACAATTAATCCGCTTACTAAAGCCATCCGTTGTGCCGGGAACCAGCGCGATGCTAACCGCATACTACTTAAAAAACAAAATGCGCTACCGATACCACTCATAAAACGTGCGATGCTTGATAATAATATGGAATGCGATAACGCAAAAATACCAATTCCCACCGCACAGAGAAACATGGTGATTAAGATCATCCGTCGCGTAGAAAAACGATCAAGTAAACTACCCGCTACCGGCAAAAATAAAACGTTGGCGTAAAAATAAATGGCAGAGAGTTTTCCCAACTGCGTAGCATCGATAGAAAAATCTCGCATCAGGCTGTGGCTGATGGCGTTGAACATATTCATTTGAATAAATTCGTAGAAGAAAAATAATGCTGCGGAAAAACACACGATCCAAGGTAAAAATTTATTTTGTGTGAGCATTTGTTGTTAACGCTCTATATACGGCTTACAATGCGTTTCACGAATAAACAACGCAGCGATCAAGCCGATAATAAACGCAATGGGCATAATCGCCATGCCACGGAAAAAATCAGCATGGGAATAAATGCGCACGCCATTTTCGATTAAACCGTTCCAATGCAAACCCATTAACCAACCAAAGAAAGGTTGGAACACTGCACCACCCCCCATGATCAAAACCGAAGCTAAACCCGTCGCAGTTCCGGTCAATGCTTTGGGGTTACTTTCTGCAATGGCGGGATAAGCAATAATTTGTGCGCTGGTAAAAATACCTAATAACAAAAATAAAATTAGCAGCGGCCAAAAAGTTAAATTGGGGGTCAACATAATCGCGAACATAACGATTAAAGAAAGAATAGCCCCGACAATCATCGGCATACGGCGTTTTCCTAAACGATCAGAGAGCATGCCTACAATCGGGCAACCAATAATAGTACCAACAAAAACCATCGTCGTAATATAAGAAGCTTGCACACGTGAAATATGATCAACTTGCATCAAATACATCACGCCCCATAATTCGCCCAATAAAAAAATCGGCAAATTCAATAAGCAGGTGTATAAGCCACCCAACCAGTTTTGCGCGTTGGCAAATGCAAAACGAATGCTGCGTTTCAATCCTAAAGAACTGGGTGATGACTGAGTTAAATTATTGATCGCTTTGTCTGATGCAGGCTGATCGTGAACATTACGCCAAATGATAGCTAAAATTATTATGCCTAATAATGCATCGGTTAACACCGCGTGACGCCAACCCAATGCTTGCACTAACAATGTCAACGGTGTTTGTGCAAACACACCACCAGCCATCGCAATAGTGACAATCAAACCGATTACTAATGCAGTGCGTTGTGCAGAAAACCAACGTGTGGTTAATTTGATACAACTTAAAAAACAAAACGCATTACCGATACCTGCTGCAAGATGACTGATGCCTGCCATTAAAATAGAATGACTAAGCGCAAACAAAATAGTTGCGATAATACACAAAGTCATGGCACTGAGAATTACTGTGCGTGTGGATATGTGGTCGAGCAACATACCCGCAAAAAATAAGAAAATCACATCCCCATAAAAATAAGTCGCCGACAGATTACCCAGTTGCACCGCATTAATATTAAAAGCAGTCATTAAATCAGGGCTAATGGAATTGAACATGCCCATCTGTATGAATTCATAAAAGAAAAATAGAGCGGCGGATAAGCAGACTATCCAAGGTTGTAAGGTAGACTGAGTTTGTAATTCAACCTCGTTCCGAGTGTTTGCAGTGCTTGCCAGCATAGATGATCTCCTGTGTGATGGAAGGTTATTTCGGAGCTACTCGGGGAAGACAGTTTATAGCAGCCAGGGCGCGCTGTCCAAGGGTGATTGCGGGAATTTTATGAGCGCTGAATGATTTACTTAAGGAAACCTTAAGGTTGGGTGAGTATAATTGAATGTCACTTATTTAAAACATATTACGAGAAACCAAACCGTGTTCACTGATAAAACCGTTCCAAACAATGTATTTATAGCGCGAATACTAATATCGCCATTTAAATCAGAAATGAACCATAAAGAGATTCTTGCTAGTATTAAATCTACTCCCATTCCCTCTGCAACACCTAAACCAAGGCCAGCAGATGCCAATATTGTAAAACGATTATTTGAGGCCAATGTTTATTTTACTACGCCTGCTTACGAAGACAGATTACGGTTCTTGAATAAAATGACAGAACCCCCACTGTTGCACCCTATTATTGACATTATTAATCTAGCCGATAGCGAGGGCCACACTCTACTTCATAAAGCTGCGGAGTCTCATAATCTTAAAAAGGTAAAACATCTTGTTGCTGCCAAAGCAGATGTTAACGCACTTTCTAATCTAAAACGCACCCCGCTTCACCTTGCCACTTTTTATCCGGCTGATGAAAAGGAGGTCACAAAGAAGGAAGTTTCCGTAATAAGGTTTTTAGCCAAATGTAATCCCGACATGATTGATACTCCAGATGGAGATATAGAGTATGGCCAAGATTCGCCACGAAGTTTTGCAATTTATTGCAACATGAAGACTGTATTAGCTTGTTTTGACGAAATCGTAAAAGAACGTGATGAGAAATTAGCAAGAAATAAAAATCAACATTCTCAACAAAAATTAACACCTCCGCCAACATCCAGTATTAGTACCTTACGAGAAAACACATTAGGACATCCCGCTTCTTACACTAGCCCAATTCAACACGTTCGATCAACCACAAAACCTGAATCCACTTCGGAACAACAGCAACAAATCACCGCCTCACGCTTAACACTATAAGAAAATCACTCAGCAAAATGCTTCCGACATACTGCGATATAACGTTCATTACCGCCAATTTCTACTTGCGCGCCGGTTTTAATTGGGCGCCCTTGATCGTCGATACGCATGTTCATAATTGCTTTGCGGCCGCAGTGGCAGATAGTTTTTATTTCTACTAATTCATCAGCCCACCCGAGTAAATATTGACTGCCTTCAAATAATTCACCCCGAAAATCAGTACGTAAGCCATAAGTGAGCACGGGAATATTTAATTTATCGACAATCTCTGTTAATTGTTTGATTTGCGCTTTTGACAAAAATTGTGCTTCGTCGACAAAAACACATTTAAGATTATCCATTTTAGCTTTAGTGGCAACCACGTGATCAAATAAATTTAATGTGCTGTCAAACGGCACGGCATCGGCATTTAAACCAATGCGTGATTGGATTTTGCCCACACCATAACGTGTATCGATCTTAGGCGTGAAAATCACCGTCGCCATACCACGCTCTTGGTAATTATAACTTGATTGTAATAACATAGTGCTCTTACCCGCATTCATTGCGGAGTAGTAGAAATAAAGTTTGGCCATTTAATTTTCCTTTAGAATTGGCTCCGCTCTGAAAGCGTTTGAAGGTAGGGTGATTTTAAACAGATTATTAGACAAAAAACAGATACCCCCTGAAACGGGGGTATTATATGATTAACGGATATAATAATAACCTCTTCCGCTATTTTTTAGCCGGCTGCACGCGGACTTGGTGACCGATAGTGAGACATAACAACGGGTTCCCTATCTTCAACAATAGCAGGGGCAGATACTGAAGATGAAGAATTATTTTGCATTTGTTGATTATTGCTATGTACCCGATCTATAAACCGTTCTATCTCAGAAAGAACAGAATTAAACTCTGGATCATTCTTCCGCAGGCGTTCCACAGATGAGGTTCCCATAGCCGACAAAGCTGCGTCACAATTTTTAAAGCCAATTTCCATTGCCCTCATTCTCTGTTCAAATGTAAATTCAGGCTTGATTTTAATGCGCAAATTATGCGCTGCTCGCATAAATTCTTGTTTAAGTTGCTCGATATGTGGCGGTTCTATACTTGCCTTTTTCGCAGGCGGCAACCGCTGACCAATTTCCATTTGCTGAGCTACAAATTTTACTATTGCGGTAAGAGCAAGGTTAAACTCTGGGTTATTTTCCCGCAACTGTTTAATAGCAACTGGCCCCATATCTTTCAAAATATCTAGACCTTCTTTAAAGGCAACCGCGATTGCTTCTATTCTCTGCTCAAGTGTGAAATCGGGTTTGATTCTCACGTATAAATGTTGTACTGCTTTAACAAATAAGTTGCCAAGGTGTTGGTCGTCGTGGCTAATGTTCACATTAAGGTTCTTTGGGCGCATTACTTTCTCCTCATATATAGACTCGGGTAAGTCAAATTATACTATAAATTAAGCATGGCCATCAACTTTTTTACTCGCCCATCGGCCCCTATTAATGTTAAACTACCTTGCATTAATACTATATACATAGGAGACCTGACATGGCACTCACCCCCTCCAATATGCTCGCTTTGGGGACCAAAGCACCCAGTTTTAAATTGCCGGATGCTATCAGCGGTAATACTTTGAGTTTAGAACAACTTAAATCAGATACAGCCACAGTGGTTATGTTCATCTGCAACCATTGCCCGTTTGTGAAACACGTGCAACATGAATTAGTGCATTTGGCTAAGGATTATCAGCCTAAAAACATCTCTTTTATCGCCATCAGCTCAAATGATATTACCTCGCACCCTGATGATGCCCCTGATAAAATGCGCGCGGTTGCCAAACAACTTGGCTATCCTTTTCATTATCTTTATGATGAATCGCAAGCAGTGGCCAAAGCCTATGACGCCGCCTGTACACCGGATTTTTATATTTTCGACAAAAATTTAAAGTGCGTTTATCGCGGCCAATTAGACGGCTCACGGCCTGGCAATAATACCCCCGTGACTGGCAAAGATATCCGTGACGCACTGGAAAATATTCTAGACCACAAACCCGTATCTGCTGACCAGAAACCCAGCATGGGGTGTAATATTAAGTGGAAATAAGCATTTATTTCCCCGCCAAAATCGCGTATCTTTAGCACAATATTACAACAATAGGGCTTATGATAAATGATGCTAGGCGAGGCAAAAACGAGCGAGCAACCGGAGCATATGGGTTATATGTGAGGATTGCGAGCGAGTTTTTAACGAAGCATAGCGCATTTAGCGTAAGTCCTAAACAACCTTTGGAGACCTAAACCATGACCTCCCCGACTATCCATACCGATATCCCAGTGGCTGAACTCGTCAAAATCGCGGTGGCACGCGGCGAAGGCGTATTGGCGGCTAACCAGGCCTTGACCGTAGCCACCGGCAAGCGCACCGGCCGATCCCCCAAAGACCGCTTTATTGTAGAAGAGACCAAAACTGCCAGTAAAATTGACTGGGGCACGGTCAACCAGCCGTTCCAGGAAGACAAATTCCATGCTTTATGGAAACGGGCAGAAGAATACCTTAAAACCAAAGATACCTTTGTTTCGCACCTGCAAGTGGGTGCTGATGCGGTACATCATTTACCGCTCAAAGTGATTACCGAATATGCTTGGCACAATTTGTTTGCGCGCCAATTATTTATCCGCCCCGATGATTTTTATGAAAACGGCAAACCGGAATGGACGATCTTAAGCGCACCAGGGCTTATCACCGATCCTACGCGTGATGGTGTTAACAGTGATGCTGCGTTGATCATTCATCTATCTGAACACAAAGTTCTGCTCTGCGGCCATCGTTACGCGGGCGAAATTAAAAAAGCCATGTTCTCAGTATTGAATTTCTTGTTACCAGAAGCTGGTGTATTACCGATGCATTGTTCTGCCAATGTTGGCCATAACAAAGATACGGCATTATTTTTTGGTTTGTCAGGCACAGGTAAAACTACGCTTTCCGCTGACCCCGATCGTTTTTTAATTGGCGATGATGAACACGGTTGGAGCGACACCGGTGTATTTAATTTTGAAGGCGGTTGTTATGCTAAGTGTATCGATCTTTCAAAAGAACGCGAACCGGTAATTTGGGATGCCATTCGTTTTGGTGCGGTGATGGAAAATGTGGTGCTTGATCCTAAAACCTTAGTGCCAAATTATAGCGATGCGACTTTAACGCAAAATACGCGCGTAGCTTATCCGCGTGAATTTATTCCGGCACGGGTAGAAAAAAATAACGGCGGCCACCCTAATGCAGTTATCTTTTTAACCTGTGATTTATACGGCGTGTTACCTCCTGTTGCTAAATTAACTAAAGAACAAGCAGCGTATTATTTTTTAAGTGGTTATACCGCATTAGTAGGCAGCACTGAAGTGGGGCAAACCGAGCCGATTAAAACTACGTTTAGTACGTGTTTTGGTGCGCCGTTTTTCCCACGTCCTGCTAAAGTATATGCTGAATTATTAATCAAGCGTTTAGATCAAACTGGCGCACCGGTTTATTTAGTGAATACGGGTTGGACTGGCGGGCCGTATGGTCAAGGCGGTCAGCGTTTTAGTATTCCCACTACGCGTGCGGTGATTCATGCTATTTTGAGTAATGGCTTTCAAAAAACAGAGTTTACTACCATGCCTGGTTTTAATTTTGCGATTCCGAAACAATTGAGTGGT
>Ga0206983_119_pt1 | contig 43231 bp, 27 predicted proteins | sample Alteio_BWMinCont_15_FD_153306 | JGI IMG/M metagenome (GOLD analysis project Ga0206983, IMG submission 153306) | Enriched cells from forest soil in Barre Woods Harvard Forest LTER site, Petersham, Massachusetts, United States -... | ecosystem: Environmental > Terrestrial > Soil > Temperate forest >... | reverse complement strand
TTTAATAAAGTTTCAGCATCGGCTTGTTCAATGCGCTTTTGATAATCGGCAGGGATGTCACGAAAACGGAGTTTAAGTTGGCGGTTTAGCATGGTGATTTCACCTTCTTGTCTGCCCTCTTGTCTGAGTTGTTCTGCTATAGTCATGGTTTTTCCTCGTATTTCTGTATTCAAATGTTCTTCTATTTCGTGAAAAAATAGTATTTTGTCGCCTTCTTCAATGCCATCTATTATATATTCTAACACACCATAAGCAAAGCTTGATCCCTTTCGATTCACCTCATCCACCCAGGGCAAGAAATCTTTTAGAAATTTAGCAAAATCCTGAGCTTTGCGGTACTTTAACGCAAACTCCATCAACCCACTCAAAAAATGCTTTTTCATCTCATCGTCAGGAATCCGCTGTACATCAATAAGCTGATATGGCTGAAAAAGCACTTCTTTGGCCAATTCTCGTGGCCCGCTCATTAAATCCAAGATATCTAAAGGAGCATCCCAGGCTTTTTCACCGGTATAAACTAATATTGAGTAAATAATAGGAAACGGTGCATCAGGGTGTTGCTTTTTATGCTCCTCCATTAACTTGGTTTTATAAACCAGTAAACGAAAAGCCGCTAATTTTTCGATATCGGATTGATGTTCGCAATGTAAGTGAAGGTAAACTAGATTTCCTTCTTGTTGTTGCACACTATAAAGAAGATCGACTTCACCCGCTTTGTACCTCGAATCAATGAAGGTGTTTTTCTCAAGTTTTAGCGTGTTTAGGTCTATCTGGTTTAATAACCGCTGCGGCAGATGTTCCTCAAAGAAATCGCGGGCGACACGTATATTCGCCATAGAATTTTTGAACAATTTGTCGTGCGGCTGATGAATAGTAGTATTTGTCATTATATTTATGCATATTATAAATAATTATATATGTACAAGATTATTATAAATTGATGATAATGTCTAGGAAAATAAAATAAAAAGTATCTATTTAATTTATACGGTAAGTAAAGTGACGATATTGGTTTCCAAAACTGCTAGTTAAGATTTAATTTTTTCGTTCCATTATGTAACCTCATAAATATTCCGCTGATATTTTTTTATAGCAAGAAATAAATAGTCATGCATGATAGAATTAAGCCAATGCCTAATACATATGAGTCGACGCATCAGTGTGGTGATAATTGATTACTAATTATTTTTTTATCACAGAAAAAATTCTATTTTTGTAGGTGTTTTGACAATCGCGAGAATTACTTGATTAGGTTATGATGTTTGAAAAATAGGAATAATATCTACCTTCGTGAAACGAAAAAACCAAACAGCTTTTTAGTTTGACACAGCTGAGACAGAGTAATGAACGACATTTGTTTGAATCTCAAATCAGAACTAAACAGCCTTGATCTCTTGGCACAAAATCAATTTTCTATCTTAAAAGATCGTAATTCGAAGCGACGCATAATAAGGCTTATAATTTCTATTTATCAAGAAGCTATCGAAGCTATCGAAGCTTTTATAAATGAAAAATATCATTTATTTGATGCGCAGGTTGGAGAAACTTCTTGCCAAATTAGAGCCTATAAAATCTTATTGCTCAGTAGACCTGATCAAGGTGGGATAAGGCAAAATTTACTACATTCAGTAGGTAAATCATTTAGAAAAAATAGAATAAGACTCTATGGGATGGTAAGTAAGTTTGAAAAAATTATTGAACTTGAGGGTGGCAATTATAATAAATATTTGGATAAGCCGATTAGCATAAATTGTTTTTTTTCTAATGTTACAATATGTTTAACTGCCGAAGTTTATTTTATAATTCAATGCTATGTTTTACAAAAATATAGTTTAAAATGTAGCGAAAATATGCCTACATCAATGGACTATAAAAATATGATGGCAAAATTGCATATTACTCGAACTCAAGCACAACTTCTTATACATTATTATCAGAAATCAATAGCCGAAAAATCATGTGAATTTATTTTAAAATTAACCAATAGTAGGTCAATAAATCCAACCATAAAAATAATGATGCCATACCTTCAGATGGTTGCAGATGAAGAAAGACAAATCTTGCCATGTTATTTGGTTACAGAAGTTATATTAAATCACGCCTTAGAAAATAAAATTCCTATTATTTTGTTAGTGAAACGTTTCATTAAAAAAGATGGTGTTGATAATTTATATTTTCTGTTCGTTTCTAACGAAGAAAAGAGTTGTTTTTTATTAGAAGAAAGGTTTGTTGGCGAGCTTACGAAGGCTTGTATGGTTATTAAAGGTATTGCATTGTATGATTACCAAGAGGATATAGTACCAAAGGAAGAATATCGGAAAGAAATATTAAGATTAGGATTAAAGAATATTATATTATATAATATGGCTAAACATCCTCAGTACATAGGAAAGAAACTAGAATTATTGGTGGAAAATCCATTCCCTTATTTTTATAAAACTGGACATTTTTCATCCTGTGCTATAACATTAAACCAAATTCAAGGGATAGAAAAAAGACTTCTAGATGATAAAAGAATGGCTGAAATAAAAGGATGTTGTTTAAATAGCCCCAATTTGTTTCTTCTTAAGCATATATATTGTGATTTGGTTGGAAATCTATTAACCGGTCAAACTGAAAATAAGAAAATGATAGAAAAAGCAATGTTACTTGAAAGTTTAAATAACTTATACAGTTAAATTTTGCCATCTATTTATAATAGAAGATAATGATTACAACAAAAAATATTATTGAATTTTTTTTCAGCTCTGCATTATTCATAAATGCTATACTTTTTATTCCACAAGCAGTAAAGATTTTTCGGGATAAAAACGCATCTGGAGTTTCAATATCAACTTTTCTAGGCTTCTTTCTTATTCAATTTGCAATCGTTCTTCATGCAATTATAGCGCGAGATTATTTGTTGCTTCTCGGTTATTTATTAAGTATGTGCACCTGTGGTGCGGTGGTTATTTTGACGATTTTTTATGGAAAAACTAACCATTTTTCAGTCGTAGAAAAAATTAATTTTGAGGAATTATTAGAACAGATTCCCGGCCATGTCTACTGGAAAAATAAAGAAGGTGTTATGCTTGGTTGTAATACTAATAATTGGAAAGATTTTGGGTTGAGATCAATTGATGAGTATATTGGAAAAACCGATTATGAGTTATTTCCAGATGAGCAGGCAAAAAAAATAACCCAAGTTGATCAGGTGGTTATACAAACAGGCCAGTCAAAAGTTATTGAAGAGGAAACAACCACGGCAGATGGTAAGGTTGCCTTGTATTTGTCGAATAAAGTTGCGCTAAGAGATAAGTATAATAAAATCATCGGTATATTAGGCGTCTCTCTTGATATTACTGATGCTAGAAAAATCGAAATTGAACGGCTTGAATTATTGGAAAATATTATTGCATTAACTCCAGGCCATGTTTACTGGAAGGATATAGATGGAGTTATGCGTGGTTGTAATGATCTACAAGCTAGATCAGCTGGGTTTTCTTCTCGTCAAGAAATGATAGGAAAAACTGATTATGATATGCCATGGAAAGAGCAGGCTGATATGTTAAGAAAAGTAGATATTGAAATTATGAGGACTGGGATTCCACAAACTGTAGAAGAGCCTTCTACCTTAGCAGATGGGACGGAAGCCATTTTTTTATCTAATAAAGTTCCTCTTTATCTTGGAGGGAAAATCCTTGGTATATTGGGCATCTCCATGGACATCACCGAACGAAAACGCATTGAGAAAGAATTGCAAGAAACTCAAAATAAACTCGACGGCATGACGCTCGTCAGTTCGATCATCGCGCATGAGTTGCGTACGCCGTTGGCAGCGTTTGGGGTGGCGACGGAAAATGTTAAAAAAATATTTCCTGAACTTAAACAAACGTATGTTTTGGCAAAGCAAAAAGGTGTGGCGCAGGGTGATGTTGATACAAGGTATTTAGATTATGTTGATGAAATGTTGGGATCGATGGATAAAGAGGTGAGGGCGGCGTTTACTTTCATTGATATTTCGTTGATGAATACTAATCCCGCGTTAGATCAAGGCAAGCCTGAAATATTTTCTATCAATGAAGGTGTAGATGAAGCGCTCGCGCGTTATCCTTTTAATGATGAGCAAAGAAAATTAGTGCAATGGCAAAGTAATGACAAAATGAAATTCATGATCAATGGTGATAAGACGCTGTTCATTCATGTGTTGTTTAATCTAATAAAAAACGCACTCTATTACATTGCCAAGGCGGGCAACGGCAATATCCAGATTTGGGTAGAGCAGGGGGCTGGTGGCAATAAGCTATATTTCAAAGACACCGGCACGGGGATTTCCCGCGATATTTTGCCAAAGATATTTGATAGGTTCTTCACGCGCACGTACCACGGCGCAGGGGTAGGCTTGACTTTTTGTAAAACGGTGATGGAGTCTTTGGGGGGTGGCATCACTTGTGAGTCAGTTGAGGGAGAATTTACTTTATTTTCCCTCACCTTTCCAGGTAGTATACCTACTCTTCGCATTTGAATTTTAGGCGTTGTTGCTTTCGCCATCTCGCAATGCTCACATATAACCCATATGCTCCGCTTGCTCGAGGCTCAGCGCCTAGCCTAAAATCCAACTGCTTTGAGTAGAACTCACTATTTCAATGGATAAAATGAGGGATTGAGGAATGAAAAAGCGCTTTCAAATTGGTATTTGTTATTATCCTGCTACCGTGGGCCTGGTCGACGATAATAAAGAGTATTTAAAACACCTGTTAACACGTTTAGTGAAACTCGAAAAAATACCGTGTTTTAGCTATGAAGACCCCGAGCAGGCACTGCAATTTTTGACTAAAGAATATCATGCTGATCCGATTGTTAATCGCTGTTTGATCGAAAGCGAAGATAACGATATGGATCATCACATGGTTGATTTCAATATTCCCGCCATCCATCAAGAAATTTATAATCCGCGTCGCTTTGCTGAAATTACAGTTTTGGTGATCGACTATGCCATGCCTGGCATTAATGGCTTAGAACTCTGTCGCCAATTAAGAGAGAAATATCCTTTTATCAAAATCATTATGTTAACCGGCGAAGTGGGTAAAGATCTCGCGGTAGAAGCGTTTAATGAAGGCAGTATCGATCGCTTTATTTTAAAAAATACACCAAGTTTGATGGAAGCATTAGTACAAATAGTGCGTGAACTGCAATTGAGTTATTTTCAAAATTTATCGGAACTGGCGCTGAATAAAATAGCGGATTTTTCGCAACAAACGTTGGTATGTTTAACAGATCCCGTTTTTGTCGATTTTTTCCAACAACTTTGTAAAACCAATAATATCGTTGAATATTATTTAATGGATGACCACGGTAGCTTTTTGTTGCTTGATGCCAAAGGTAAGCCGAGTTGGTTGGCAGTCGCGGATAATGAATTAATGGAGTCTTACGCCGAATTAGCCAAACACGATAAAGCGCCCGAAGCACTCACCGCAGCGCTCCATAGCAAAAAAATGATGCCTTATTTTCATACTGAAGATGATTTTAGCGTGCGCCCGGCAGAATGGCAGGAATATTTACATCCGGCTCAAACATTACAAGGCAAACAGCTTTATTATTATTCTTATATTACTGACCCCAATGCGTATGATCTTGAAAGTGATCGCGTGTTTTCTTTTCAGCAGTATTTGGAAAAGATTTAGGGGGAAATTTAGCTCCATCCCTCACTCGACCTTCAGCCCTTCCCTCACCCTAACCCTCCCAAAGGGAGAGGGGATCGGAAAAGTGGGTATCCAATACGTTTTCTCATCAAATAACTCTAAATCACGCCTCATTTCCCCGTAAAAATCCCGGGGTTTTGTCCTAAACCAGCCATTTTGTAAGAAATATCGTACAATATTATGAGATATTAGCTAATTGATCAATGAGAAAAACTCATTGATAATGTTTGTCATGCCTTCATAAATCAATCGTAATCAATTTATAGGGCTAATTTGTGATAATATCTCTGTTTGATTCGAGACAAAATCTAATCATAAACGATTTTTAGCAAGAATGCAGCATCTGCAGGAGCCAAGGAGTTAAATATGAAAAAAGTCACCCATCCGCAAAAGTTGAATTATCTGGCCGTAGGATTTCTTGAGAAATTAGGCAATCTGAAACCATCACAAGCAGAAATTGATTTAATGGAGTCACTGCTTTCTACCGTATTTGTTCTGTATGTGTTTAACCGCAAGCGGTATAAGTAGGATGAATAACAGCAGCAGTAACCTGGTTTATTTTTCTTATTTGCAGCTTGAGCATATTAGAGAAACTATAAATTCATATGTCATAAAAATATTTTTGTCGCAATGGCAGCGAATTATAAAATTAGATGAGGCTTATGTTGTTACTAAATCCTCTTTGCCGGATGACATCAATCGCATACAGAACAATTATTTTTGGGCGATACTGGTCACAGAAATTTTAGATAATCGCACATATTCTATTTCACGCGTGTCGGAAGAAACTTTGGCATCACCAGAGCTTATCTATCAATTGAAGTGGGATAGACCCGCAAACGTAAAAATGCCTTTGGCTGTCGGTGAAAAATTATTACTGCTACACGAAAAAGCACAACCACATCTGCAAACCGTAAACATCGAAGAAGTTGAATTTTAGATAAATAATGATAGGAGACCACTATGCAAACATCAGCTAGTCATATCTTGAAATATACTATTCAAGAAGCACAACCGCTTCCCAATAATTTATTCGTCAGAAAGCCAAAAATATTATTAGTGGAAGATACGCCAGTGATCCAACATGTGCATTCAAAGTTTTTGCAAATTATCGGTTGTGATATTGATGTAGCAGTAAACGGTTATGCTGCTATAAAAAAATGCTCGGAACGCTTTGATCTCATATTTATGGATCTGGGTTTACCTGACATCAGTGGTTATGAAGCCAGTGCCACCATCAGAAAATTTGCGATCCATAAAAACACGCCAATCGTCGTGTTGACTTCGTATGGCGATGAAGTGGTCGATGATTGTATCATTGCTGGCATCAATGAAGTGGTTTCAAAACCTATCCCTATCGACGGAATGCGTGATGTGTTATTGCGTTGGTTGGCACCGTTAGTAATACAAAATTAACAGTATTTTGCTATTATGATAATACCTAAAAATCATATTTCCATTGTTGCAGAAAGCGATATCAGAGAAATCTGTAAACAATTATTCGGCAATACTACCATCAATTTTTTTGTTTACGTCCGTTTTTATGATAATGGGTCGCACATTGTTTTGCCCAGTCATGCTTTATGGCACCAGCATTTTTGGAAAAATGATTATCAAAAAAACAGTAGATTATGTTTGCGATCGGGTATTCGCTTATGGCGGCTGGAAGAGATATTTACGCAAGCCAGTTTTGATGCTAAAAAATTATTTAACATTGATAATAAGTTTGAAATTATTGAACGTGGCACAGATTATTATGATTTATTTGGTTTCGGAGCTGTGGCGGGGGATGATTCTATCAATGAATATTATTTTACCAATCTCAATGATCTTAAACAATTTACCTATTATTTTAGGGATAAAGCCCATGCGCTTATTGAGTCATGTAAAACTAAAAAAGAAAATCGTTTATTTAGCGGGCCTGTAAAAAATAATTCAACCTCTTGCAAACATAACAACGCGCATCAACGTGTATATATTTTTGATAAGGTACGCAGTTTTTTTGTTAATGCGAATAATGAAGAGGTAAGTCTTTCGCGCCGTGAAATGGCTTGTGTATTATTAGCCGTTAAAGGTCGCTCTGCCGTTGAAATTGGTGCGCGTTTAAATATCTCCCACAAAACAGCTGAATCTTATATTGCTAATGCAAAAGAGAAATTAAATTGCAACAGCAAAGCAGAATTATTTGATTGGGCTTATCAATTGGGCATCTTAGATTTGACACACGATTAATTTTTCAAATACCGGTTTTTCCTGGTTTTCATAGCGATCAACTTCTCTATAATCCTTCTTGTTTTCGTTTTTATTCAACGTAAAACACATTGAATCATCATTCATCAAATTAAAAAGGGAACCGCAATGAATAAAATTAATTCTTCCGCACGTTATGTGATCTACGCACAAAATCGCGATAACTCTCTCATCATCCAAGATGTTAAACAAAATAGTTATATGTCAGTGACCGCTAATCACATTATTTCAAATCCACATTTAGCAAAACGTTTTGCAAAAAGCGATCTAAAAGTTATTCATGAAATTATTAAGGAGGAGGGTGAGGGGTGAAAGATTCGGGCCAGATATTATTATTGTTCACTTGGATGTATGTGTCATTGCGAAGAGCGTTAGCGACGTGGCAATCTTAGATGTAGGTCGGATCAAGTCGCGCCAGCGACGGATCCGACATAAGATGCGTCAATAAATTTCGCTGTCGGTTCCGCTTCGCTTGAACCGACCTACAAGAATATAACACAATAAATGTTAATTAAAAGATTGCCACGGCGACCAAAAATAAACCCCGGTCGCCTCGCAATGACACCGGTTAAAATGGCACCCGTTAAGCTGAATTAGTTTTCCAAACCCAGGGTTCACCTGGTTTTCAGTCTGATTAAATTCTCTATCATCATTACCTATCATTTCATTCAACACGTAAAAAAGTTGTGAAATCGAAAAAAATATAATTTACCAAATAGATCATTTATGATAATGTGCCTTTATCGTTTATAGCACGTTATTATTTTTAATTTACCTTAATGCATAAAAATAAATTATTTAAACATATTAATTTTAAAAAATAGGGCAAAAATAATGCAAAATAAAATAATATTGCAATTATAAATTAATTGGTATATTATATTTAAATGTTTTAATGCATTTCAACTATTACCTAGGGTTGCCCTTAGAAGGAACACAACTTGGAAACGAATATACTCACAGATGATAGTGAAAGCAAGGACAGCGCAGCAACGCGGTCTAATGCTGTGACAGTACTAGAGGCAAAAGAAGTAATTGATCCACAAGAATTTCTTCGTAGGGATGAACAGGATCGACAACTACAGCAAAATGTTAATGGTCGTTCCTATGCTGCATTGCAGCCAGCAAATGAAAATGAATTCCCACCACCCACACCCGAACAATTAACTGCTTTTATCAATGAATTATTAGAGCAGGGATATCCAGCACCTGCTTCTATCAACAACCTCAGACGTTTTTTACTGCGCCAACCACTCGATTTTTGGTTGTTCTCGTCTTGTGTTTTGCGCCGATCAAATAATCCCATGCAGTTTGATCATGTGCTCGGGCACATCCACTGGCTGCAATCATCGCTCGCTGTACCTCATATAATTACTAAAAAAATATGGCCATGGGTGCTGTTAGGTTTAATGACAAATGATTTTGTTAATTATTTTGTTTATCCCAATCTTCGTTATGGCAATACACCGCTTGCTATTTTCTTAGGTACTTCACCCAATCAATTGAGTATTAGCACTACCTTATTCAGCGATTTGGTGATGGGCACAGATCAAACGGATGCCTGGAAGTTTTTATTGCCATTTGCTGTTCTATCGTTACCACCAGCGTTTTATGCTCTTGAAACCATTCATACGTTGATACAGTGTTGTACTAAACGTTATCGACACTCAGCACCAACAGTGTCTACAGTGTCTGAATCGGTCATTTCTGATCAATATACTACAGCGGGTTTTTTCATTGATACGCTGCGGGGATTACCTTGCCATCCTTTACACCGCACAATAAATGATATTGGCTTTTCAGTGCTATGGGACAGGCGTGATCAACGCAGAAGAGTTTTTTGGCACGGCGATGAGAACGAACTTGCAATGAAACATCTTACCTGGGTGCGAGAGCTGGTTTTACGGGCTCTGATGCACCGTTCATTGCTGCAATTGCAAATATTGCAGATTTTAATCGAGGTGGCAGATAACTATCAACAAGATTTTCCCGATTTGGCTAATGGCCTTATTCAAGTATCAGCATGTGCTTTAGCGCCTTCTGCTACCGATATTCGCCGCGCCACACGTATATTAGCTTTGCAAGCCTTAAAACTTTTTTCACACTATTATCTTCCACAAGTGGAAATTCAAGCACTTTGTATTCCACATATTGATAGAGAAAAGTACCATGTTTCAAAAGATGTTTTTTTTCTAAGACCGTTACCACGCTTTATTTTTGTGAACCACGCGCTATGGACGTTGAACCAATCGCGCCTAAAAAAATTGCTTCCTCTGTTTTTGGTAGCTACGGCGTTATATCTTTATGCGGAACTGCGTTATTGGAGCACGCAAGTTTTAAAATCGATGGCGATAGGGGAATTTATCGATGCTATTCAATCTTGCCATAAAGCCGGGAAAATTTTTCAATACATAGACGATATAGGCAACTACGCCTGCATGGTTTGCCCGGATTGGGAATTTGTCCGCTTAGATAAGAGATACAGTGCACAAGGTTGTTTAGATGGCTTGTTAAGATCATCACTAAGCCCGGAAGAAATATTAACTAATTTAGCTCGTTTGCTAAAGCATTCGGGATTGAATGCGATCGATTTTTCGCAACAAGATTTATCGGCGTGGACTGAGCAAGAATGGGATCTATTCTTAAATCAATTCTTACAAATTCCGCTGCAAACACTGGCGTTGTTTAATCTTTCTAATAGTGCGTCTAATAACGCTCAAGTATCGCTTGCAAAGATCCAAAGTCTAATGAATTTTTTGCGGCGCGTGACAGTGCAAAAATTAGATTTAATGAATCAAGCATTGGGCGCAGCGTTTACCCAACTCATGCCGAGTTTGTTTAATAATGTCACCGAATATTTAGATCTCACTGGCATTCGTTTGACTGAGAACGAAACAACAGCGATTGCCGGGAATATTGGCACAGCATTACGTTGGTTGATTCTTACCAACAATCAAATAGGTGACAATGGAGTTTTGCTATTGTCTGCAGCGATGGCCAATTCATCGTTGACGCACATTGTTATGAACAACATCGTACTGGGTGATGTTGGCCTGCAAGCGCTGGCAATCGCATTTGTCAATACGGCACGCAATATGACAATATTGGCAGCGAATAACTTTTTTACCTACTTGAGTATGGATGCGATAGGCCGCACATTCGGCTGGGCAGTTAGCGCTATCAGCTTGGCTAACAGCGGCCTTGAGGAGTCGGCAGTAATTATTTTGTCACCCTATCTAGGGAATTTACAATCCGCAGATCTTTCAGACAATAGCATTACAGATACAGCCATGGCTGTACTCGCTCCGGCCATCCAAAACAGTACTTCACTCCTGCGCTTGGTTTTACGCAACACGGGCTTAAGTGGTTTTTCGTTGAGTTTATTGACCGCAAGCTTCCCGATTGTATTGCGTATTTTAGATCTTTCCGGCAATCAAAATGTGGGTGGGCAATTAGTTGCGCTGGTAATGAATTTGCCACCTGCACTGCAATCTTTAATTTTAGCCGATATAGAGATGGGTGATGTTGCTGCAACAAGTTTAGTGGAACGGTTATTAAATACCTCACACCCATTAAGGGAGTTAGATGTTTCTGGCAACAGCCTAACTATAACGAGTGGATTACAAATAATTCAATTGTTAATCCATGGCACACTCATGGTATTAAATTTATCGCGGAATATGTTAGCGGGTATTGGTCAAAGTCTTGCAGCCGTTTTACCGCACAGCCATGCTACTTCCCTTGATTTACGTGAAACGAGTATCACCGATGATGATTTAGAGGCTATCGCACCGGCACTAGCCGCATCACCGTTAGAAAATTTTGCGGTTGGTGGTGAAAGCAACTCAAATAATGAAGGCTTGGTGACACTGGCTGAAAATATAGTCACTCGTTTGCCTGATCCCGCAAGTCTTGCCGATGAGACTATGAGTATTGATGATGCCAGAGCATTGCAACGTGCGCAGTCAAACACCTATTTACGCAGGTTAGTGGTTGATCAAAGCCAAATGTCAGATAGTTCGCGTCGCGCATTGGTGCGTGCATCTGAACGATCAAATATGTCTTTGTATATGCCAGCAGAGGGTGCTTCACCAGTAAATGCATTTAGCTTTAATAGACCCATGATTGCCAACGCTACGCACAATGAGGCATCAGCAAGTTTATTGTTAATGCTATCCGCCGCTTTTTTATTTTTATATTTGTTATATCGCGTTTTATCACCGCTAAAAATTTCATTTAGCAATATTTATACGCGCTTGGGTTTAATCGCACACGTGAATGCACCACCGCGCATTGTACGTGATGATTCACACATTACAGCATTGATCAAAGGAGACCACGATGTCAAAAACACCCTATCCTTATAATGTCATCACCGGCCAAGGCCTTGGCGTTTGCCGATCTTCTTTAAAGCAAGTAGGGCAGTTGCTGCCTTCACGACCATTAGGCCAAGCGGCAATAGAAGCTTATGCGAATGTCTCTAACGGCAACTTGGTCGTCAAAGATCACACGGTCAAAATCGTCGAACAAAATGGCATATTAGAATTTGGTTATATCTACAATAGCCAAGCCGACAAATCTTCTAATCTATGGCACTTGGGTGTTAGCAAACGTTTTACGCAATTACCGACGGTAAATCAGGCAGGATCGACTGCGACTTTATTAGAAGCCGATGGCCATCTCACTACGTATAACTATGATGCAGTTAATGGTATTTATTCGCCCGCAAGTTTTGGCAATGGCAAACCCATTTTATCGTTTGATGCGACCAACAAACAATGGAAATGGTTTGACATCACTACAGGGATTTCTGAAGTTTATAACTTATCCGGCAACCTCATGCAACGACAAGATAGCAGAGGGTGTCAAACAACTTATGAATACGATAACAACAATCAATTACTCGCGGTCAATGGGTCATCTGGCACGCGTTATGAAATTCAAAGCTCGCGCGATGGGTTACAAAAATCTATTGTTGAAATATGTGATGGTGTTAGCATCACTTTGCAATCCTATGTGTTTGATAAATTAGGGCGGCTGGATAAAACAATCGTGCCCAACACGGGCTATGTAATTAGCTATACCTATGCAGCTGATACCAACTATTTATGGAACATTAATCAAACCGATGGCACGGAATTACGGTTTGCGTATGAAGACGCTGGGCGGCCTTTATCCAGGGTCAAACAAATTATAGCCGGTGAAGGTATTGTTTTAAGTATCGATTATTCAAAACAACCTGTCGTTAAGCTGACGGATTATGCCAATAATGCTCATCAAATTACGCTCGATTCCCAAGCGCGTATTACACAATTACAGCAATATCAAGGTTTTGCAGGTGACCATCTACCACCGTGTGAGAACACCAACTACGCCTATACCTCGCAGGGGCAAATCGCTGCTATTACTGCGCCCGATGGTAGCCAAGAAACATTTACTTATAGTGATGGTGTGCCTGATCCCAGTTTTGGCCACACCAACTTTTACGGTTATTTGTTGACACACACCAAACCCAATGGGCAATTGGATAAATTTTTTTATGATTTAAGCCCTTTATTACCTTGCTTAGTCACGCACGGGCAAGCATTAGATGCGAAAACAGAGGCAGTCACACGTTATGTATATGATTATAATTATCGCGGCACGTTAAAACCACCCAAATTTTTGCGTTTTGAAATCAGCCCCACCGGTAGAGTAACGGAATACCGCCCTGATCCTGCGGGCAACATTGCCTCTAAGCGCGTGTATTTAGCGAACACGCTTGATCTTAGTTATATGCAAAATCAAACCCCCGTAGGAATGTTAACCATTCAAAAATGGGTGGCGCAACAAGATCCCAGCAAGGTGGATCTCACTGATTATAATGTCAATAGTCGTGGTCAAAATTTTGAGATCCTTCATTATACAAACGTGGATGCGAAGGGGAACGGCATTCGCGATGCAGGCATGGGCAGCACAACTATTTTGTGGGATGAATTCGGTGGTTGGATAGAAAAAGAAATATTACAAACAGCCGGTGTTACGGCGGTTACCCGGCAAAAATATGATGGCTTACATCGATTAATCAATGTCACTGATCCACTGGGGCAAAAAACCACTACAACTTATGACGATGCTAAATCTGCAATTTCAATTACGCGCCCGAATGGCCGCGTAGAAAGCAAACAATATAGTTCATCGGGCGCGGTGATGTCGCAGCAAGAAACTGCAGCAGGTGCGGCGCGCAATACTACTATTTATCGCAATGGTGCCGATCAAGTCACTATGGTGTTACATCCTGATGGTCAACGCAGCTATCCATTTTATGATTCGCAACAGCGCTTAGGTTATTTAGTGAGTGCGAGCGGTATTGTTAAACAATACCAATATGATCGTGTTAAGCGCTACAACACCATCACCGAATATTACAACCCGATCGATGTCAAAAAAATGTGGCCGTCCAAAGTGCCGATTGCACCGGTTGTAGCGCCCGGCTTAAGTTTATTACGTCAATTTGCGATGGTCAGCATTCCCGATCCTAACAAAGATCGAGTCAGTTATGATTTCCTTGATACTTCGCACCGTGTGCAATATCAAGTCGATGCTAAAAATATTCTTACCGAAACATTTTACGATAATCTCGATCGTGTCATTGGTAAGGTCACTTATACCGATAGCAAAGCGGTCACCAGTGCGGAGTTAGCGCAATTAAAAAAAGATGGAACGATCATGCGCACGATTGATCCCACAGTCGACCGTTATGTGCAAACTTTTTATGACAAAGACAATCATATCGTTGCCAAAGTCGATGCGGCGGGTTATGTCACCGAATATGTGCGTGATCCCGATGGCCACGTCTCGCAAAAAATCCTCTACGATAACATAACCACCAATCGAGCAGCGACCACATTGGCGGCATTGCGCCCCACGTTATCACCCGGGCGTGATGCGACTACCTATTACTATCGAAATGCGCGTAGGCAGTGTATTGCTGAAGTTGATCCTGAAAACAAACTCACGCAGCGCACGTTTTTAACGTGCGGTTTAGTGCAAAAAGAATATGAGTTTTATAACCCGGTGGCTGATCCCAACTGGTTAAACGATAAAAGCAAAGCGCCGGTTGCACCTGCTGTTTCTTTGCAAGATCAAACTACGGTACATCAATATGATTTACTCAATCGTAATGTCGAAGTCGATACTTCTGATAATAAAGCCACCTGCACACAATACGATGTCATGGGGCATGTCACCAATGTGCAAGCGAAAGATTTGACCGATCCGGATAATATTGATCCGGACCATCAACGCAGCAAACAAAGCCAATACGATGGTTTTGAGCAAACAACCGCAGAAGCGTCTGCCAATGTCGCGCAATTATTAACGGCCATCGATGCGGATCCTACTTTGACGCCAGCCCAAAAAGCCGCCGCAAAATTACAGGTGTGGCAAAACAACAGTATGCGCCATACCTTTGATACGACTGGTTTAAAATTAAAAACTGCTGTGCGCGCACAAACGTCTGATACGGCCGATAACGTCACTTATTTTTATTATGATTTAGAACGCAGGCCTTTTATTACTATTAATGCGATAGGCACCATCACTGAAAAAACCCTTAACAGTTTTAACGAAGCAGAAACCACACGCGTTTACGATACACAATTAACGACTGCGCAACTGGCTATGCTCACCGGTGGTTTTATCACGCCCGCGTTGCGTCAGTTATTAACGGGTTTACAAAACCCTAAAGACCATGTCACGCAAACCCCGCGCGACCAACGTGGGCAGATCACCCAAACCATTGATCCCACACTAAGCGTGACGACTTACGCTTATAACGCGTTCAAAGAATGTATCGAAGAAAACTTGACCGTCGATGGCCCACAACCCAGTTTAAAAGTGCAGCATTTATATGAAGACCCACGTGGGCTTGAAACACAGACCCTAAAAACGGCTGCGGGTGAAACTGCCACGCTAAAAGTTACACGCGCTTATAACAGCCCGTATGGCAGTATTACCAGTTATACCGATGAAACCAATGGCCTCTCACAAAAAGACCATGATCGTAAAGGACGTATTTCTCAAACGATTGATCCATTACAAGGTGCGCATAATTTTAGTTACGACACCCAAGATCGGGTATTGACTGAGACCGATAGTTTGAACGCAGTCACGCAACACCAATATGATCAAACCACACGTACGCACACCACACTGTATCCGGTAGCTGGCACAAAAAAAATAGATACCAACAATGTGCATGGCGAAAAAATTTCGACCACTAATGGTTTGGACCAAACCAAAACATGGACGCATACGCCCAGTGGTAAAATCGAAACGTGTGTGGATGAATTACAAGCGCAATCTACTAACACTTACGATCTCATCGATCAACTGCGCGCCACACAAGATGCTAATGGCATTGTCACCGCGCAAACTTTTAATGGTGCGGGGCAATTAACACAAAAAACCCAAGATGCCACCGGTTTAAAATTAGCAACGACCTATGGGCATGATGCTTACGGCAATACGACCAGCACCGTCGACCCGCTGCAGATCACGCGCGTGCAAAGTTACGATGGCAATAATCGTTTGACGCAAACGGTGACGGACCCTATTTCTGCTACTCATCCAGCAGGGCTCAATTTAGTGACGCAAGCGACTTACAACAGCCAAGGCAGCAAAAAAAGTGTCACGCGTGGCGATGCAAAAGTCGCCGATCAATCGTATAACACTTTTCAAGTCGATGGTTTTAATCGCAGCATTGGCAATACCGTCGATGCGACTTCGCTAAATACCCCCAACGCGCTCAATATTATTTCACAAAAACAATTAGACGATGCTGGGCGGGTGGTGGTTGAGATCGATCCCAATAACAATGCCGCTTATACGTTTTATGATAGCAAAGGGCAGAAGCGTTTTAAGATTGATCCCTTGGGCGGTGTTAAGGAATGGAACTATGATGCCGAAGGCCGCCCACAGTATGAACGTGTTTATTGTACCAAAGCCGATCCCGCGTTATTAGATAAAACCGTACCCTTAAGTAAATTGATCAGTTGGGCGAGCGCCAATACCAACACGCTCGATTCACTGAATTGGCACTATTACGATCAAGACGGCAAAGAACGCTTTAGCATTAAAGTGCTGGGCGTTCCGCCCGATGAAAAAGGCGATCCACAAGGTTATGTCACCGAAAGACGTTACGACAACGCCAAACGTGAAATCGTTAATGTCCGCTATGCAACAGCAATCGACGTCAGCAATTTAACGAGTTTTACCGCCGATCAATTGTCGACGATCATGCAAAGTAAAGTCGATGCAGCCAATGATCGTATGCTCTATTACGTGCGCGATGCCAAAGGCCAAGATCGTTTTACCATTGACAACAAAGGTGTGGTGAAAGAAAAGCGCTTCGATAAAGTTGGGCGCACAATTGCTGAGATTGCTTATGCGGAATTTGCCACTAACCCTGCTCAGTTAGCAGCGTTGCCGGAAAATTTAGTATTAGGTGCTCTTGCACCCGACCTCACCCAAGCGCGTGCGACTTATTATGTATTTGATGCACTCGGCAGGCCCTGGTTTAACATCGAACCTGGCCCTACGCCCGATACGCAAGCGGTCGTCACCCAATTTAGTTACGACGCCAACGGCAACAACACGAGCAAATGTCAATTTGATGCACTATTTACCCCACCGGCAGATTACGATGCTATGGTGGCGGCGGTGCAAACGTTTGTGGCAAATAATAGTAATGCGCAAAAAGATCGCAAGACGCAATTTATTTACGACTCTGCGAACCGGCTGTACCAAAAAATTGATGCGCTCAATAAAATCGATACGTACGATAAAGATGCGCTCGGCAATATCAGGACGCACAACGATAGGGCCGGTTTTAATTGGGAGTATGAAATTGATCGAGCATTACGCTTGTACGCAGAAACAGCGCCTGAGACCACCATCACGCAGGTACAAACCAGTGCCACCGGAAAACTCACTTATACGCAATCGCAACAAGCGGTCACTAAAAAAACTACTTATGATCCAGCGGGCAACACCCAAAGCATTACCTATGGTTATGATCTGCCCGATGCACGCACCATCACTTTTACTTATAACGCTTGCAATAAAGTGACCGGGATTTCGATTGCCAATGTGAAAGTCGATGATCCCACACAACTTTCTAGCCTGACTAATCGCCCAGAAAAAACCGTCACGCTTGACGCACAAATTATTTATGACACAAAACAACAAAAAGTCGCCGAAAAAAACTTCAACGGCCAGTGGAAGTTTTTTGTGCGCGATAGTTTGGGTCGTGTGGTTTACGAAGTTGATGAAATGAAAGGCGTCGTTAAAAGAGAATACAACGCGTTTTGCGGTGTCGTGCCGCGCGAAGCCAAAGCTAAACAATCGTCCAAACCCGATGATATTTTAGCGAACTTGCACGACGATGAAATGGTGGGCGAAGTCATCAACGAAGTGCGTATTAATACACCGTTGAATTTGGATTTAAGTAAATATATTGCTGATGGCACAGGCATCCCGCAAGCCGACCTCGAAGCCGCTTTGCAATTAGATGCCGCGCAAGATCGCAGCAGCGCGCACCAACGCGATCAACACGGTGATGTGGTGCTCACGCAAAAAGATGCGATATTTTATTATATTGCCGGTGATGCGAACACCAAAGCCAGTTACGGCACGGCACGACCGCAAACTGCGCGCCGCTATAATGCCTTCCGCGAAGAAGTTTACCAAGGCGTGTTGATCGATCCCGTCAAACAAACCTATGCCGAAAAAGTACGCTGGTACAACCGCAACGGCAAACTCGCGGCGGATAGCAACCCGAATTATTATATCAAACGCTATTGGCAAAACAGTTTTAAAGAAACTATCAAGCGCACCGAATACGCCAACGCGTTAACGCAAGCGCCCACCCCGCAAATGAGTTTAGCTGCTCTCGACAAAACGATCGTACCGAGCGCACCGGGTGCAGCCAGCCCTGACCGTAATTTCGAGACGGGGTTTGATCGGTTGGGGCAGGTCATCACTGAAACCAAAATGGGTATTGTTTGCCAAGCATTAATGCTCAACAACGGCATTCCTTCTATTCCAGACCAAGGGCCACAAGACCTCAAAGTGAGTTATCAATATAGCCCCACAGAACAGCGCACGGCCAAAACGTTTGAAGATGGCGCCACCGAATATTACTATAATGATGCCCGTGGCAATAAAATGGCAGTCGCCGATGTCACGCGGCAAAACCAGGCCGGGAGCAACCTGACTCCGCTGACGTATTATGGTGTTAACGCCCACAACGATCCGGTGATGACATTGCGTTTTGCGGCGGGAACAACCCCAGCAAGTACACAAACGTTACCGCAACCCATCAGTACTGGCGCTGATGATCAATGCCAACTATCTTTGTTCGATAATCGTGGTCTAGAAACTTATAAGCAAGATGCAGAAGGTTATGCGAATATCGATGGTACTGTCACTACGAAAGCGACCACCTACACTGCAAGCAAAAAAAAGGGCCGCACGATCCAAAATTGTACCAATTGGCAGTTAGTGAATGGCGCATACACAAAAGTAAAGCATATCGATGATCAGCGTTATACTTATGATGCTAAAGATCGGCAAACAGCAGTTGATGTGCGCCGTGACAATGGTCAAACACCGCTCCAAACGACACAGACCCTTTATAATGCATTTGATGAACTGACTGGCGAAGGGCCTGGCAACGGTGTGATTGAAGTCAATCACCGTTATGATCAAACTGGTAAAGAATGGTTTAGCAATGCTCCTGGAAAAAATACCATTAAAGCATTTGACTTAGCGGGGCGCGCGAGTTTAAGCGGTGAATCTGCCACGGTAGATTTAAGCAGGATTAGTTCTGACGCGTTGCCAAATTTTATCGCAAAAGCCAGTACCACTGATCTTGAACGCACCGAAACCACACGCGATTTAGCAGGGCAGGCGATCATCAAGACCGCACCGCAATGTAATATCAATGATTTTTCAGGCCCGCAAGATTTACCGTTACAAATCCAATCCAGCTCCTTATATGCCACTGTCTTTGGCAAAACGAGTTTAACGTGGCCACAGATACAAGAATGTAATGTGCAACCACAAATGACGTTATGGTTGCTGGCCAATCCCACCCAGAAATGGACGATACCCGAATTATCGCCCATAAAAACCGTTGATGGCCGCAGTGGCATTGATGTTTCCAGTTTAGCCACGGATGTATACGGCTACACCATGAATTATTATTTACTGGATTCAAAAGGCAACCCAACCACGCAAATTTTTTATACCACCAATGGCGTAGTGCAAATCAACAGTGGCGCGAACCAAAAAAGTTTATCGTTGGTGGCTGAAGTTGCATCTGATACGCAATTGCAATTGATGGGCAACACCCAAGGTTTGACGGCGATCCAACTCATTCAAAATAACCAAAATGTCGGCGCGCCCGTTCCGGTACAACCCGATCCCAATAACCCTGGCCAGTTTATTGCGGATTTAAGCCAATTGCCTTCTGGCACTTATACCGCACAACCCATCGGCGGCAAGTTAAACACGACATTGCCGTTTACTATTTTTACGCCCGTACCTTCGCAACAACCGGTCGCGCGCGAAATCGATTGCAGCAATGTACAAATTAATGTAACAGGTACGAGCGGCACACTCAGTTGGCAATTGCCGAGCGCGTTTAACCCATTGCCGGTTAACATTATTTGTGTCTATCAAGGCACCGATGGCAAAGAACATGTTGAATTACAAACTATCCAACCGGGCGAATCGCAAGAAAACGGTATTGTACAAGGCACGTTGAATTTTAATTTCCCCGTGCAAACCATCCAACGTTTGTCGATGTCGTTGCAATTAAATGCGCAAGATAAAATCCCATTCTACATTTCCACCGCACCGTTGGCAGTGACTGAAGATCACCGTATTGCAGCAGCGTTGCCAAAACGAAAACGTTTTGTGGTAGAGCGCGATAAAAAATCTGGCCGCTTTAAAAAGATTGAAAAGCAGCAAGATAAAAAAGATGATCTCGACTATAAATATGATGCACACGGTAAAAAAGTATTGCCATCGATTGAAGAAGATTGGGAACATTTACCTGATCTGGCCGAAATGTCCGATGATGAATTTGACATGATTAATCACGATGAATTGAGTGATGGCCCTGCACCCGTTGTTGCTAAGTTCCCGCCGCGTGTGATCATGTATATTACCCCACTGCAATCATCCGGTGTTTTTCCACCGAATGTGACTTATTTAGATACCAGCCTTGATCGGCAAGCGCAGTTCAAACAATTGGCCGCGAGCGCCACCACAGCGCAAGGTGTGGTCGTTGATGTCACCAGTTTGCAACCGGGAAATTATCCTTATCAAATCGGAGATACTAAAGGCACGTTCACGATTGATTATGGCAGCATGGTGTATAGCAGTACTCCACCATCACCCGTTTCACAAAAAGTAGTACAACCGATGCGCACGTTTAAAAACGATGCATGGGGCAATCGTATCTTAGAAACCGATAGTTACCAAAATACCACGAGTTATATTTATAACGTCAATAATAAAATGGCGCAAAAGACCGAACCGATGGTGGAATATTACAATTCCGATGGCACCGTAGGCCAAACACAACCCGTCACTAAATTTGGTTTTAATAAACGCGGTTCTTCTATTGGTATTTGCGATGCTAATAGTAATACCGAAGGATACGTGCTGAATGCGGCGGGTTTCATGACGGTAGACGTATTACCGGACGGCACGTTATCAGCACAAGATTTTAACGCCTTAAACAATAAAATAAATTATACCACCGCAGGCAATCTCTGGAAGAACACCTTCGATCATAATAATCGCTTAATCGCCAACATCTCACCTTATCAAAGCGAAACGAATACCTATGGCTACAATGAACAAGGTTACCGGAACTTTCAAAGCGATCCCGCCGGTTGTCAAATGCATTATGTGCTGGATCCATTCAACAATACGATGGTCAGTTACGATGCTGGTGGCGGCGCTACGACATGGGAATATGATCGTAATAATCAGCCTTTAAAGCAGACCAACCCTGACGGTAGTTTCTTGACTTGGTTGCGTAATTATTTTGGCACAGAGACCGGGCACACGGATTTATCCGGCGCAACGTATACCAGTGCGCTTGATTATAAAAACCAGGTGAAAACACGTACTTCTTCAGGCGGCAATCATGGCGAGTATATACAGCCTATAGTCGCGGCCATCGATGGTAGGCCCTATATTCAGGGGGTTGCACAGCCTGTGCCGGGCCAAAATTTAAGTTATGTGTATGCCTATGGCCGCGTCGTCCAAATGACGGACTTAGCACAAGACACAGTGACTTACTATACCAATGATTTGGAAGGGCGGCGTATCCATATTCGTGTCGAAAAAATAAGTAGTGGGCTTGTTTTACGTGACACTTATACCACGGTCGATCAATTAGGCCGTGAAAAGTCTGCCACCGATGGCATCATGTCTGCCACCATGGGTTACGACAGGGTCGGTAATCGCAGGTTTGTTATCACCAGTATTTATAACGTGCTTGACCCGGGCGATCCTTACACGCAAAGCATGTGGTATGCCTATGATACGGCCAATCGTACGACCTTTGATGCGTGCGCTTGGATCGATGGGAATTTATCTATCACCCCACAACAAGGGTCCTATATTTATTATACGAATGGTTTACGGAGTAAACAGGTGCAGTATGATGAAACCGGGAAATCAGTACTGACGACGACATTTACACCGCGTGCAGATGGTGTGCTCAGCCACACCATCACAAACAATAGTCAAGGTAATGACAAGATACAAGACGACTTTTTTTATAATGGTTCGGGTTGGCAGACGGCCCATAATACTTATGTCAATGGAAATAATACGTTCGTACTAAACAACAGCTATACCAATACCGGTTGGCAGGTCACCAGTCAACAATTTAATCAAGGTACGGTCAACGCCACGCTGGGTTATGGCTTGCCCCCTTCCCGTACAGTGCCTATTTATCATTATGGTTTGGCACAAACGCAAAATATTACTTATGCTTCTACTAATCCGAGCGACCCTGGGATGCAAGATCATCTTGTGATGCAGTATGTTGGGTTTGATAGTTGGATGCAGTCTTCGGTATCAGGTGATCGCACAGTCGATTATAAGGGCAAACCGTTGACAGGGCCTTATACCACGGCACTCAATTATTATGGCGCCAATGGCGAACAGAACGCACAGATTGGTAACGGGACACAAGTGCCGGGCGCGACTGACTCCTACATCAATAATAATGTGTATTTTGCGACAACGCCCGACAATTTGATTTTACATAAGCTATGGATGGAATCATCTTGGGTACCGGGAATGATACCTTGGGTCGCACAATCCAGTTTTTTTTACAGTGGCAGTGATAATTATTTAGGGATGTATACCGTAGCGGCCGATGACTACGGCAATCAACATTATAACATTGTCAGCGATTTTGTACGCCATAGCACCGGTGGTCGTGGTGGTTTTGAATTAGGTGTTTTAGGTTTTGCATCCAGCCTTTCATCGGCGGATCCACTGCAAATGGGTGGTGGTGGTGTGCGTGAGACCACACAGCAGGTTTTATCGGGTTCACGTTTTGGAGAGCTGCTTTTAAAAAATGCCAATTCGATGGGGCCGAGGGCCCTTGAACTTTTTGAACGTGTGCGCACGCAAACAATTAACGGTAATAGAGTGCAACCGCCCGGTATGATGAGTGTCTTTTCTACCACCAATAATCCGAGTGGTTCGGTGCCAATGACTACGATGCAAAAATATACCGTGGTGGGTGGAGATACTTTTGCATCCATCGCACAGCGTACAAATGGTGACAGTCGTTATGCGGCAGCCATTGCTTTTGCGAACGGTTACCCCGATAGTTTATCGACACCCCAAGTGGGCACCACGATTAAGATCCCCGCCATGATTCCTGTTTATAACGGCGCGCAAACTTCGATTGCCTACCAGAATTTATATAATAATTTAGTGGGTGCTTTACAACCTATCATGTCAACACCCGCACCACCGTTGCCACCACCGCAACCACCACCGCCGCAGCACCATAGTAGTTTTTGGGGAGAATTAGTGGAAATGGTAGCAGTTGTGGTGGTATCGATAGTTGCGCCGGAAGTGATGGCTGCATTGGCCCCGTTCCTTGTCGGTACTTTGATGGGTTCTGCTACTATAGCCGCCGTTACCGGTGCAGTGGCGAGCGCTGTCGGTCAAGGGGTCGGAGAAGCAGTGGGTCTACAAAACCACTTTTCATTAAAGGAAGTTTTAATCAGCGGTTTAGAATCTGGGGTGACCGCCGGATTAGGTGCAAAATTAGGCGTGACAAATACATCATTGAGCGATATGCAACATGCCAGTAAATTTATTACTGATGTAGTAAAAATAGGCGCAATTAACGTGACTGAACAATTAAGCGAAATAGCGGTCGGATTAAAGTCGCAATTTAGTCTGCGCCAAGTAGCTGACTATATGGCCTCGACTATCGCAGACAATACGATTAGCGCGAAGCTAAAATTAACGAACAACAATGATGCGAGCTTGACACGGCATGCAGTAGGAAATACTTTAATATATAGCTCCAATTCTTTAATTGACGATGCAGCTTATAGAAGGCCTGTTGATTTAACTAACTTGGCCGCCACAGCATTAGGCGCAAACCTCGGCACGTATATTGGAATACCCATCGCGCAAGAAATTGACGCGCATGCCCACGCATTACAAAGAAGGTTGCAGGTGCTCGCAAGCAGCAGTCAACCAAGCAGCCAAGCCAGTAGTCAACCCAGCCTACAACCCGCCACAACACAAAGCCCGCACAATGATCTGGCAGCACAGCTCGCATTTAGCGATCAAAACAATACGGTACTCGCAGCCGCACAAGCAGTGGGCACAGAACCGCTAGGTATTAGTGGTTATTCCGATAATTCAGGTACAATGAATGGAAGTGGAACGTCAGGGCTATGGCCATCAACGGGAACAGGAACACCTGCCACAACTTCTAATTCTGTGTCGCCGTCGTATTCTAGTTCATCGAGTTCTTCTAGTTCATCGCAGAGTGTTTCAGGAGGATCAGGTGGAAATAAAGCGACTCAGTGGAATGCGCAGGCAAGTAATACATCGGCATCAGGTAATAAATCAAGTTTTTGGAATGATCTCGGTGGTATTGCAAGTGCTGCGAATGAGTTCGCTAATCACATGTCAGGAGGAAAAGTTGGGCTGCAAGAAGCATTTGCTAGAAGTGAAATGAATGGTTTGGAGAATGATTTTAACGATATTCTTCATGGTACGCTAAAGCAAGCTGCATGGGGTACTGCTGGCGTTATAGGAACGGGCCTATCTTTTGCATCACCTGAATTGATATCCTTAAGAAGCTTAAAACTTGGAGAAGCACTTACATCCCAGTTCAAAGGTTTTTGGACGACTGGCGATGAAACCCTAAAATACCTTAGTCCTAATGATATAAAATTTTCACAGCCAACAGTTAGCCCAAATTTTAACAATAATACTCGAGTGGATGATTTAGTTGCATCATTAAAAAATGGAACTGTATTGCCTGAGCAAATTCCAACAATTAAAGTCGTAGCTAAAGATGGTAATTTTATTACATTAGATAACAGAAGGTTATTGGCCTTTAATACGGCTGGAATAAATTCAGTGCCAGTTGAGATTGTATCTTTAGATGATCCGGTTATTGCAAAGATTTTTGATAGAAGATTTAATCCAATTGGAGGCGAAGGCAATTTTATTGCTGTCGCCCCAGCTAGGGAGCAAGCAGCAGTTCAACAACAGCTTCAACAAAATAACTTAATTAGAGGGAACCAACTTGGATATTAAAAAAGGTATAAAGCTATTAGTCGAAGATGATTTTGATGCACATTCAATGTGGAAATATGATGATGATACTGCCGTAAATTATCCAATAACATTGCTTAATGAAATTCCAGAATATAGTAGAGATTTATTTATTAGAGCTAAGTTTATTTCACCAAAAGGTATTATATTAAAAGGATATTTAGTGGGCGCTTTAAATATTTACTGTATTGGGATATTTAGTGGCGGGGATGAATTTTTATTTAATAAAAATATGCCAGACCGCTGTATGCTAGCATTTGAAAAACTAATTAAAACTTTAATATTAAAAAATCCTACCCTAATTTCCGATATTTTCCCATTAAAATACGAAACCACAATAGACATAGAAGGATTTCGTAATATAAGCGGTGAATTTAATGCATTTGAAAAACTAAAAGATAAAAGGTTATTAAGATGGAAAAAAATATAATTCAATTAAGCAGAAAGGTTTCATATATTCTTCGCCATGAGCCATGGCTCTATGAATTAGAATTAAATGATGAGGGTTGGGTTCCAGTTAATGAATTATTATCCGCATTGCAATTAATAAGAAGAGAATGGGTCAACATAACTGAAAATGATTTAATTATGATGATACAACAATCATCAAAACAGCGGCATGAATTAAAAAATGGAAAAATAAGAGCGCTGTATGGTCATTCGACTCCTGATAAATTACTAAAGTTACCTGCTGAACCACCTGAAATTTTGTATCACGGTACAACGCCTAAAATTGCATTAATCATCGCAAAAGAAGGATTAAAACCAATGGGTCGACAATACGTGCATTTATCAGTAGATACCGAGACAGCTTTGCAAGTAGGACAACGTAAATGCTTAAAATCGGTGCTACTTACTATTAAGGCAAAAGAAGCTTTTCAAAATAATGTGAATTTTTATAAAGGAAATGATCATGTTTGGTTGGCAGATAATATTGCAGCCAAGTATATCGAGCAGGTGAGAAATTAGGGGTCACATCTGGAAATAGGATAGCCAAATTTTTAGATGAAAATTTTATTTTTATTAAATTGGAATAATTAACTTGATTAATAAACAAGGTATTAAATTCTTAACAGAAAGTGATTTTGATGAGCACTCCATATGGAGGTACTCAGAATCTACGGATTTGTATTACCCTGTCACTTTGCTTGAGGAGATTCCAATTTCAGCGAAAAATTTATTTATCAGGGCTAATTTACGCTGTCCGAATACTATGACATTTAAAGGTTATATTATTGGCGCACAAAATATTTATGGTGTTGGAATTTTTAATGCTGGTAAAAAATATAGATTTAATAAAAACGCACTAGAAGAATGTATTGCTCAATTTAATCTATTTATTCAAAAGTTACCGTTTAATAAGATATTTTTAATTTCAGAAATTTTTCCCATAAGATATGAAACCACAATAGATTTAGAGGGGTTTCATAACGTGAGTGGCGAATTTAACGCGTTTGAAAAATTGCAAGAAAAAAGATTATTGAAAGAGAAACAATTCTAGTCGTTTTCGATGAGATGATATAGGTTTAATATTATTATTAGGATAAGTTTATGGTCATACAAAATATATTAATAAAATATTTATTAACTAACACAGTTTTTATGTTTGCCCTTTCTGGTTGTTATACTGCTGGTATTTTGCCATCTACCTAGGAAGTTTTAATGAGCATTTTTAATCAGAGTATATTTGATGTAGGTTTGATACATGAGCGATTACCGAATGTTCCTATCAAAAATTATAAATGTTGAAATAATGAGTTTCTATAACACATCACAATAAGATTTTTTAAGATGCATAAATGCCCAGTTATTCAGTTATATTAAAATTTACTTAACAATTATTTGGAGAAAAGAAATGAATAAAAAATTATTAGTTGTATTTATCATGACCATATTATCAACAGCCATATTTATCAGCGGCTGTGCAACTAACATGCAGGTTGCGCCACAAACCAGGCAGGCAATACATTCGATTAATATTGATAATAACATTCCAAAACCGAAAGAAATTTATTACATGAGTTCATTAGGGATTGCTTCAATGGGTTTTGGGGTAATTGGTGCGCTTACGGTTGGAGAAACGCACGATGTAAAACAGAAAGATGAGTTGATGAATATTATTAAAGCCAATAATATAGATATTGGCCAGATAGTTAGCCAGCAATTTACTCGTCAATTGCAACAAAATGGCATAAATGTTGTTAATGGCGGGAATTCAGATGCGACACTCCATATTAATATCGATAATTATGGTCTCTCAGCACGGTCACAATTTTCAGGTAGTATGCTTGGCCCAATATTAATATTTGATGTAGAGCTTGATAAGGATGGCGTTGTAGTTTGGAAAACAAAAAACATCACTACAACAATTACAAGTGACATGCCAAGGCATAATTTGGCTGAAATTGAGCAAAACCCACAGGTACTTGTTCAGATGTGGGATGCAGCGGCAGCGAAAATGGTAGCAAATGCTTTGGTTAGATACAACCATTAAAATAAGTCACAGGGTTGCTATATGTACTTAAAAATACTTTTTGAATATGGATATCCTACTGTCTCTAAAATTTTATTTATATAGGTATATTATGTTTTTAAATGCAGTATTACCATCATCCGTTGTAAATGCTTTAAAACCTTTAATCCAGAGTGCTATTGATTTAGTTCCCATCACGGCAAAGGATTTATTTTATGAAATTCAAAATAATGGGACAAGTTCGAATTATTTTGAACCAATCAGTGAATTCTTCGGTTATATATTTGGCAATTATAGCCAAACGGTGATGGTTGATGGCCATTTAATGGTCGGTAATGGTATTGATTTAACTGCTAATCCTAATGCTATAGCATTGTTTTATGCGATGGATCCCGACCAGAATTGGGAGAATATATTAACTGGTCCAGGTGAGCCGGAGTCGCCGTTAACAACGGATCAAATCAATCAATTGCTTTGTTTATCATTGATAGGTGTTTCGAACAGCAATGGCACCTTCAATGGTTATTTAGTTGAGCTGAATGAATGTCTGGGCGATTTAGCAGGTCAGCCATTTGTAGTGAATCAATTGTTTGCAATTACTAGCACAATATGTATTCGAAATGGTACTGCACCAGCTTATATGGAGCTAGCAATGCAAGATATGTTAGATAATAATTGGGATTTACTGCCCGTGGGGGCTATTATTGATTACTCTAATATCTATGCGAGTATTGTAAAGCAAAACCAATTATTAGAAATTGCTTCGATGTTTCATGCAAAACTATCGGCGTCTGATCTTGATGTATATTTAACCTATCAGCAAAAAGAGCGGCTATTATTAGCGAATCCAAATCAACAAGTCAAAGTTGTAGGTGGACCTGTGAAGAGGGGGATTCCAATCGGGAATTTGCAAGAAAAATCTTATACTGGATTTAAAAATATAACTCGAATAAAAGGATTAAATCCTGATAAATACAGTGAAGATTCAAATATATTTGGTACTCCTCAACGTGATTTTTTAAATTATGTAAGCCAATATTTGACTGATAGTAATAGTGCTGCAATCTTTGGTGGTGAAGGAGATGATGTGATAACGGTCGATTTTGGAGTTTCTTCTGAGGTGAAAAAACTAAATGCTTTTTTTGGAGCAGGAAATGAAGGTTTTGATAGCTATCGGTTTACTAGTTTTGATAACTATGCTCCGACCCGTATTACATTTTATGATTCAGATCATTATGGAGTGATTATATATTCTTCTGATAGTGCTATCCCAGTTAGATTTTCAGGCGCTATTGTTGACAATAGCTTTTTTATTACGCCTAGGTCAGATGCATATGATGTTATCTCAACAATTGAAGAAGACAATACTGTAACCTTAAGTTTTTCAACCTTTGAGTCAGGTGAGATTTTAGAAATATTATCTTATGAAAATGGCCAATTTGGCATTTTGCCAAATGCTGAATCTTATCATTTAGCTGATTCTTCTTCTTTAAATATTTGCGCAGTTAATAATAAGAATGAGATTGCCATTTGCCCAGTAGGACATCAAGGTGTACAAGGTGAGTATGATGATGGTGTAGTATATATTTATGATATTGATGGTACTTTAAAACGAAAAATACAAGTGTTACAAAATGATACTTGGGCAGATGCTTCAATGCGAGCTGCTAGTGATGGCAATTTTTATATAGCCGGTATTGCACAAAATAGTTGTGTGTTGACTTATACGATAGTTAATCCTTTCAATGGTACAGCGATTACTATTCCGGTTGATAAAGGGATGTCGTCTAATTGTTTCCCTCTTGCAGCGTTTCCCCAATCACTATTAACAGCAACAGATATTTTGGTGAATACAATTGCTATGGTTTATGTTAAAGAAGAAACAGAATCACAATATGGTTTATATCTTTATATGCCATTTGGGAATATAACCCGTATAGATAATATAAATAGTAAAATTATGGATGGAATGTATGCCTATAATAGTGTTTATGCAGGCTCAATTAATAATGGCTTTCATATTAGCAGTTTACAACGGATATTTACTGAAACACCTTATAGCAGCATTATTTATGAATTGAATAGCATGGGTGATCTACTTAAAAATTACACGAGGATTAATACGACTATCATAGGAATCAGCCCATTACCTAATGGTTACTTTCTTTATTATCAGCACCCATTTAATGATAATCAAACTATGCCTGATCAATTTGGAGGTACCTACTCTAGAGTTTTTTCAGATGGATATTGGAGCCAGCCATTTCAAATGACTTGGATAGTAAGCGATATCTATAATAAGTATTCTGGTCCAATTATGCAGTACATGGAAGATGGCAGCACTATGCTTTTAGACGGCCTTTATATAAGTATTTTTAGTTTAAATAATACACTAGATATAGGCCCATCTCTTTTGGGGCCTTATCTATCAAGCCCCATGTCGTGGTTAGGAACAAGATTACTATCTACGGGAGATATTTTAGTCACTTATACTTCTAATGCCGATATATTTAGACCAGAACAAAGAACTTTAGTTTTTCCTACATCTTACCTTTCTGTAAATTATCAATCTCAATCAAGAGTGTTACGCTCAACCCCACGTCTTCTACAATATGAAGACGTTGATATTCAATCAAATTCTCTTCGCGCAGAAGAACCAATCGTCTTTCATGCTGAATTAAGTGGTATTGTTCAAACCTCCGCTGCCATGTCTGCCTTAGAACATAATTTACTATTTAAAAGTACATTCCTTCTGACGAGTTCTTTCAATGTAATAACCCAAAAAATTACATCAATGATCTCGACAGCCGCTCAGCTACAAATAACTGATGATACATTTGAATCGGGTCGCTGGAGTGATCAGATTACCTATGATGGGCAAACTGGCGAGCCGATATTTACTTATGTTGTTACTCAAGCTAATCAATTAATCGGTAGTGCTGAATTTTTGGGTGCGCCTTTATTACGTGAGGATGCTGGTGGCCAAGGCAATAATATAGTAAAAACTAGTGGTATATTTAGCACGTTTCTTATTAACGCTAAAATGAGTGTGCAAGAAGTTTGTCAAATGTTGCCACAAACTTTATTTGATCAGGCCGTATGTGCAGGAGCACAACAGGGCGCATTGCATGCTGGCGCTAATTTAATAGGTTTTACGCTTCGTTCTGCGGGCGTATCAAAACCAATTTCGCAGTATCTTTCTAAATTTCTTTATTACACAGGTTTTTTCAGTATGCGCTTTAGTGTGTATTTAGAACAGCAGCAAGGTCAACAAGAAGTATCTACACAAATGAACGCGATATATAGCGCAGCAGCAGATACAGGACAATTAATACTTACTGAAATGGTATATAAAGCCGCTAGTTATTTACTGAATAAAGCAAGCGATGCGCTGGTTAATAACTCTTGGAATAAGTTAGGCGGCGCTTTTAAAAAAGCCGGTTCGCTCATGCGTTTTGGTATGTTCGCGTGGAATGCTGATCAACAAACTGCGATGGAAACAGTTAAGGCAGTAGCAACAGGCGCATTAATCACAACTATTGCCGACAAATTTGGGGATTATGCAACGAGTAGAAATAGCCGGTTAATCAAATAATGTTACTGGTTTGCCACGAATTTATTAATTTCTGCTATACTTACCCCTAGATCACGTCACTCGAAACCCTCACAAGCGAGGTCTATATGCAAAACCAGAACTCATCCCCCATTCATATTAAACATTGGCCGACTGAAATACCTTTATTGATTCTGGTGGCCTTATTGTCTTTCGTCATATGGTTAGCCCTTATTGTCACGGTATTCGGTATTCTTTATGCTTTGATCCTAGGTGTGCTTTTTTTTGTGGTACACGCGGCTTTTGTGGCGCATGTGCGCGGTAATACAGTGCGAATTACGGCTGAGCAGTTGCCGGAATTACATGCGGCTATTACTAATCTCGCCAATAAATTTGAATTTAAAAAAGTGCCCGAAGCTTATCTGCTGCAAGGTGGTGGTGTTTTAAATGCGCTGGCGACGAAGTTTCTTCGTTCAAAGATGTTAATCATTTATTCAAAATTGCTAGAAGCATGTGATGATAACACCGCCGCACGTGATATGATTTTAGCGCATGAATTGGGTCACATTAAGGCGGGGCATCTACGTTGGCATTGGTTTTTAATTCCCGGCATGTTAGTGCCATTTGTTGGCAAGGCGTTGTCAAGAGCGCGTGAATATACCTGTGATAGATATGGTTTAGCGGGGGCAGGTGATATGCAGGGTGCATTGCTAGGCCTTACGATTTTAGCGGCAGGTAAAAAATATGCGAGCCAGGTTTCGCGCGAAGCGATGGTGAAGCAGATTAATTCTTTAAATACCGGCTGGATGAAAATAGGGGAGTGGTCTTCTACGCATCCGATGTTGGCGAAACGCATGTATGCGCTTGATCCTACTCTGCACCAGATAGAAACTAAATCGTTCCGAGGTATATTAAGTGCACTATGTATTATCGTGATAATGATTGCATTCTTTGTTGGAATCGTTATGGGTTTTGCACTTCTGCCAAGTTATGTGCATAAATTTTTACCGCATCATATGGAAAATAGAATAGAGAATTCTATGGCTCCTGCGGTTGCTCCAGCTGATAGTTCGGGGAGTGGAGTTGAAACTATTCATTAATGTTTAAATATAAAAAAGCGATAAGGTTAGCCACTTCCTGTGGCCAACCTTCCCGAATAAAATAGAGGCTTCCTTGCCTCATCGCCCGCCAGTCCCTGGCTTAGATGCAGTCCCTGCATCCATGAAACAAGCATAGCTCATGCCTTGTTTCTTCGCTATAAGCTTTAGCTTGAAAGAGTTGTAAGCGATTATCTTACAAAAGTTTGTGTACCTTTTCAGGGGGAAGATGGTCTTCTGCTGCTTAGTAAATTGAATAATGTTTTAGGTTTATGTTCAGAATTAGGTTTTGGTGGCAAAGTTTGTGCTGACGTTTCCGAACTGAGATATCTTTCTTGCTCTAAAGTGATAGGGATATGTCCATTCAAATAAAACACAGGTTCAGCTTGCTGGGAAAACGCTGGTGGTGTTAATGATAATGGTGTCACGGATCTTTTTTTATAATGCCCTTCGACCATGCGAATAACCTGTTCAGGAGGTTGATGATCTTCAACCTTCATGGTCGAATATTTCATTTCCGATTCTGAATCTGAACCCGATTCGAAACCATCATCATAAGAAATTGTAGCGGTAACAGTAACCATTATATCGTAAGCTCCATATTCTAAAAGTGCGGTTTGAAATCCATTGGTCACAAATCCAAATTTTTTCGAATACGCTTTTAGCTCGTCTATTAATAAACATGCTTCTTTTAACTGTAAAGATAGTTGTGCGTTTTCTAGATTAATTCCTGGATCATTAGTAGGCCCTTTTACTAGACCATCTAAAAGATCCATAATTTTTTTATAAAGCGCTGCAAATGCCTTTTTCCCATCAGTCAACCAGTCGCGACATTTTTCTAATTCTTTTGCAAGATTTTCCAGGCTTGTTATATTTTGCTTAATGCTGTCTTTGTTAATAATTTTTTCATCGTCAGCAGCTTGTAATTTTACTTGTTTGTAGGCAATTTCTAGCTGGATGCTTTTTATCTTTCCTGCAAATATATTAATAAGTTCGTTCTGGCGTTCTTTTAGCATCACCATGGTTTGGCCTACATCTTTGTGACGTTTTTTCCATAGCTCACGCATGCCTTCTATTTCCGAGTCTAGCGCTTGGAGCATTGGTTGGGTATCACCAATTAAATACATTGTTGGATCAGTGCATTCAAGTACTAAATAAGGCTGAAGATTTTTTTTCCGTAAAGCTAATGCTGCTGATGCCATTAATCCGATAGCTAAAGGAAAAAATAATACACCTTGTGATAGCTGAGCATTTTCGTCATCAATAGCCCCGGCGCCATAACCGTAATAGGCAATTGACCACGCGCTAGTCCACAGGGTGCCGAGGAGGGCGGGTAGAGTTTTACGCCAGTTAAATTTATTGGAAGTTGACGCACGGTTTTTTTGAGCACCAAGTTCAACATCTTCTAATGATGCAACTATAGCGCCATAGCTTGTTAACATATGAATGACCTTTTAAACCATAATTATCCATATAGCTTAACAGCCAAACCTTAAGGAAATATTAAAAGAATAGAGGATGGAGAGAAATTAATCCATTAAATACACAAAATTTATTCAAAGGATGCTTGGTAAATTTGACCCAAAGCCACACCACCAAGGTCATCCTTTGAAATAAATTATTTTCCTAATACTCTTCGCGTTTGAATCTTAGGCATTGTTGCTTTCGCCCTCTCGCAATGCTCACATATAACCCATATGCTCCGCTTGCTCGGGCTCAGCGCCTAGCCTAAAATCCAAACGCTTTGAGTATAATTATTTAATTAAGCAATTAAGCGTCAATCGGTTGTACTTTAGTAGCTTGTTCGCCTTTGTTACCTTTGGCGCGTACAAAGCTGACACGTTGGCCATCTTTGAGTACTTTATAGCCGTCCATTTGGATTTCGCTGAAATGAACAAAAAGATCGTTGCCACCGGCATCGGGTGTAACAAATCCAAAACCTTTTTTACCATCAAAAAACTTTACTATGCCTGTTTCCATAAATTTATACCTTTCTATACTGAGTGAAAAAATTAAATATATTTAACAAATGTTAAAAATACACTATAACTACAACCCTTAAAGACGTAAGCCTTTATGAGTTACTATCATCATATTACATAATATTGTTTTGCGCAAAGAAATAAAGCTAAACTTAATGATAAGAATAGTTAACAAATGTAAAAAAACATTAAAATAAATTGAGCTAAATCGCAAAAAATGCGTATTATAAGCCTATTTTTAACGGTTTTAACCTAAATAATACTAAAAAGGTGGAAGATGAATCCAAACATTAAAATACGCCAATATGCAGTAAATGACACTTCTGCACGCTTAGAAGCAATCATCGAGTCGCAAGATCACCTATTGCCTTGGATCCCTTGGGCCAAAGATTATGACTTAAAAACCTGTGAAGAATGGATCAAAACCGCGATCTTTAAGTGGGGCAGGAGCAAAGATTATTGCTTTGCGGTGTTGGATGAAGATGACCATTACCTAGGTGAAGTGAAATTGCTGAACGTGACCAAAGATTATTATGAAAGCTCATGTAATTTATCTTATTGGATCAGAAAATCATACGTTCGACGCGGCGCTGCTGTCGCTGCCGCAAAATTAGCGGCGGAATTTGCTTTTAAAAATTTAGGACTATATCGCATAGATATTATGATCATGCCCGACAATCTAAGAAGCCACAGCGTCGCTAAAAAATTAGGCGCGAAAGAAGAGGGCTATTTAAGAAATAAATGGGTGATGGACGATCAACCGCGCGACGTTATTTTGTATTCCTTAATTCCCGCAGATTTTGGGTTGTAGTTAGTTGTGGTCTTTTTTCTTCATCAGGCCAAGGTTCTCTATTTTGTTGTGCTAAAGAGAGAGTGCTAGGCCTAATTGGGGTAGTAAAATTACTGGGTATGAAAAAAGTTGTAGCGCTGGCGTCTCTTTGTGCTTGTTTAGCCGGAGTACTGTGAACCATTGATGTTTTTGCTTCATCATCTTCGTGGTCAGCATCACTTGCATCACCGTCGGTTGAAACATTTAATTTATTTATATCTGGCAATGTAGATTCATCATCTGAATCATCCGAGATATCTGAATCGACAAGTTTAACAGGGGAAGTGTCTTCAAGTTCCCCCATACGCGTAGTTTTGGCTATTAGCCCACTGATCACCAATTTAGTAGGGGTATATCCATCAGGGCGTAACCGGGTTTTTCGAAAAGCGTTAACATATTTTTCATCATTGGTTTCAGTGCCGTCAACTAAGAAACGTTGTTCATTATCGGCATTAAGATGTTTTTTACCAGAGATTGTTTCTAATATAAAAATATTATGTACACGTTTGGTAAAACTAGCTAGAGTTGAGCTGTTCTCGAATGCTTTTACGAGGCTATCATGAAAAGCCGGGCTTCCTTCGGCCGCAAAACCTTTTTTCGCGAGATCCTTTTTTACGGCGCCAGGATGGCCATTTCTGATAGCGTTACTATCAATTTTAAAAAATAAATATTTGTCGGGGCTGCGTAGTTGAGCTTGTACATAAAGCCAATCGATACCTTCGGCTTCTTGCTGTACATCTTCCATCATGCCCGCTGATCGTTTTAGTACATCGACAATTAGACTTCTTTCTAACCATTCATGGTTTCCTGATCCCCATTTTTCATCGGCTGGGTGAGTTGTTTTATCAAGTAACCTTTCGGCTAGCCAACGCTTATTTTCTGTATTCTTCTCTAGAAATATAAGTAGTTTATTTAAAGAGTCATGATCTCCTGCGCGATAAGCTAATACGCATTTGCGTAAATAAATATAGGTTTTCCATTTGGTACTAGATAATTCTTTTCCAGTAAATTTATCTTCAAGGCCATAATAATCTTCACTAAGATCAGTTGTGTCTAGTATGGATTTTATTTCGTTAGCAATTTCTTTTTTTAATGCTTCATTTTTATTTCGATCCGCTTTTTCATCTCCAGAATCGCTACTTTCTTCCTCATCTAGTCCGCTATCAAAATCGTAACTTTCTTGTCTAGCTTCTTCAATTTCCATGTAGACAAACTCGTTGACCTTTTGTACAGCCTCAACTAAAAAATCAAGTGAGTCTTCATCATTTTTGTCATAGTATTCACTATAATAGCTTGATAAATTATCATAAAGATCATAGATGTCTTTTGCGACAACACCTTTATGGGCATATTGGTCTAGTTCACACCATATTTCATGGGCATCTAATAATGCTCTTGAAGTGCTTTTTTTTCTACGTGGATGATTTATATTTTCTGCCGCTGTTTCTAGCAATGATTGAACTTTCAATAATTCTTGTAATCTATTTGGCATTTTTTATTCCTCATAAAAATAGTGGTTACATTATTCGTTGGTGGAGCCGAGGGGAGTCGAACCCCTGGCCTATACATTGCGAACGTATCGCTCTACCAGCTGAGCTACGGCCCCTTTATTCTTGGACTTCCGCTAAACGCGCTATGCTTCGTTAAAAACTCGCTCGCAATCCTCATTTATACCGCATAAACTCCGGTTGCTCGCTCGTTTTTGCCTCGCCTAGCATCGTTTATCGTAAGTCCTATAAATTTTATTTTTTTGCATTAAACACCGCATTCACTTTCGCGGCGCAAATAAAATCATTATCGGATAAACCGCCTATTGCATGAGTGCTATAACGTACGCGACATTTGTTGTAACTCACTTCTAAATCAGGATGATGGTTTTCTTGATGGGCGATCCAAGCGATCGCATTTACAAACGCTAAGGTGTGATAATAATTTTTAAAAGTAAACTCGCGCGAAATTTCTTTGTTATCGGCAGCCGCTTGCCATTCGGGGATGTGTTTTAAAAATTTGCTGACTTGCTCTTTGTTGAGGGCAGCAACGCCGCCTTCGCAGGGTACGCAATGTTTGCTTTCTAAATCGCTCATGGGATCGCTCCGATTTAATGGGTTGATGGATCAACGATAGAGGAAAATAGGGGGCAAGTCTACTTGACCCCATTGATTTTATATGTAACAATAGATTTATATAAAATTATATTAAGCATTATTGTTGGCTCTATGGTTAGTCATTCATCTCAATCTGCGGGTTTTACCCTTCTGGAAATATTAATCGCTGTGGCGTTGCTAAGCGTAGGGTTATTGGGTTTCGTGAAGGCAGAAATTATCGCACTTCACTATAACCAAGATGCGTATTTTCAGAGTGTGGCGCAATGGCAGCAGAATACCTTGTCGGAGCGTTTGCGTTTGTGTGATTTTGTCGCCGATGTTCATCATTGCACCAGCAGTCAGGTGGGTAGTTGGCAAGTTGAAAATGCTTTGTTATTACCGCAAAGTAAAAGTGAGTTGCAAGCGCAAGGTTTAGATCATCAGATCACTATTCAATGGCAGCCACGCGTATTCGTGAGTAATGCGCAATCCACAAAATTGTCGCCGCGTTCTTTAAGTATTTATAGGCGTGGTTGATTGTTATGCTAAAAAAATTACACGCAGAACGTGGCGTTACATTAATCGAACTTCTGATCGCCTCTGTACTTGGTTTGTTTTTAGTGATGGGCACTTATTCCATTTATTTTACTAACAAAAAAACTTTTGAATTTGCCGATGGTTTAGCGCGTTTGCAAGAAAATGCGCGCGTGATTGTTGAGCGTTTGAACCATGATGTGCGAATGGCAGGTTATATTGGCTGCTCACGTTTGCCCGATGTATTTATTAAACCCTTAGGTACTATTTCTTTAGCAGAAGATACTGCGATCATCGGTTGGCATGGTGGTAAAGCACATACTAGTTTTGTATTGCCGCCACAAATCGCTAAACGTACCGTGCGTGATAGCGATATTTTATTAGTGCAAGAAATGGATCCTGATACCGCTGATGTGACTAATATTAATGTGGCAGGCGATGCAATTAGTATTGCAGGTAAAATGGATTTTAAAAAAGGTGATGTATTAATGATTGCTAGTTGCCAACATGTGGATTTTATTCGGGTGGAAAAAATTTCTTTTCGGGGTGGTGCTACGACGATTTATACATCGCAAGATTCGCCTAAATTATTAGCGCCTGATTATCAAGAAAATTCACAGATAGGCTATCTGTTATCCTTGTTTTATTATGTGGCGAAAACCACGCGTAAAAATAAGGAGGGTGATGCGGTTTTTGCTTTGTATAGTCAAGATGCCAATTCGCCGAAACCTTCGGAGTTGGTGGATGGGGTAGAGAACATGCAATTGAGTTTTGCTGTTTTAAATTCGGGGCAGCAAAATCTGCAAGATTTAACGGCAGATAATATTAATAATTGGGCGGCAGTGCGTAGTGTTTCTATAGCATTATTAATGGATAGTGTGGAGGGTATAGCTGATAGGCAGTTATCTTATACTTTTGCTGGAAAAACGTATCAAGCAAAAGATCATTTGTTACGTAAAGAAGTGGATACGACGATTGCATTACGCGAGTGGCTGCCATGATGCGGCAATCAGGTGTTGTTTTGGCGTTGGTGTTGGTTTTGTTGATGGTGTTGAGTTTATTAACGTTGACATCATTAACAGTGGGGCGAATGGAGATGCGGATGAGTAATAACTTTGGGGCGTTGTCGCAAGAGTTTAATGCGGCGGAAGCTGGGTTGCGGGAAGGGGAGAAGAATTTAGCGTTGGCAATAAATTCCAACAATGTTCCTAAAAAAATGCAGGGTGAAATTCCCTGGTTGAGTGCAGGGGGCGTTCAACTATTCAATTATTATGATACCGAGGTGAAATATATGGTTGAGCAATTCCCTGATAACATTTGTATTAAAACTGCCGATGATAAAACCTGGCAACGTCATTTTTATCGCATCACAGCATGGGCTAATTTGCCGGGCGATAAACCCACTGTTTTGCAATCCACTTATTCCACTGCAAAAGAAGCTGATTGTGTACCAACCCAGCAAACTACCTTATTCTTTATCCCCTCCGCGCGTTTATCATGGCGGCAGTTGCAGTGAATAATGCATAAAGTAATAGAAACCTTAATATTTCCTTAAGGTTAATGATCTATACTTAAACTATGTAAAATCAATATTTCAGTAAGTTAGGAGATTATATGTTTGGTTCAGGTTCCGATTCCGATGTTTCTAAGAAAACAGAGGTAGATACAGAAGCATTAGAGCAAACCGTAGCAACCCTAGTAATCAGGGATGAAAAAACGGATGAAGGCCTATATGCAAAATCTTCTTATGAAACGGTTTGCAAAGAGATGCTAGGTGAAGATGTAAAATTCCTTTACCAAGATGATGAGAAAAAATTTATAGCTACCTATTTTCCAAGCGCGTCTTATATTGAGTATACAATTACGCTACCTCCAACGAAGGAAGATGTTACACCTAAAAATGAAGTTTCTAAAGTTGGCTTTAAAATTTACGTGGCGGTAGATGATAGCAACGGCGATCCCGGCAAAAATGTTGCAAAATTTTGGGATATTTTAACTAAATATCTTCTGGATACTAAGTGCCCAATGCACATGAAAGGAGTTATTCCGGGAAAAGAATTATCAACTACAAATAAAGATGAGTGCGGCAAACAGTTTGTATTGTATTATTTTTTAAATCCCGAACTTAATTGGCAAAAGATACTTACCGAGCTTACAGAAAAAATGGTTGAAGCAGGTATTAAACCCGCGCCGCAGTCACCTAATACAATAGCAGTGGGCGGCAGCAATTTTTTTTCACTGGGTCAAGATACTGCCCCCAACAGCGGTAAAAAGGGTAGGAAGGCTTATGTACATGCTGAAGCACGGGGACAAATACCAATGGGCGAGTTACCCAAAAACTTACAAATTGTTATTGAGGTTGCTGGGCAGCCTAAAAAACCCACTGCGGCTGATCTGGCGGTTTCATCTCCTACGGTGGAAGAGCCTAAAACAACGGTACCTGCCAATAGTCTTCCCAAACAAGGCAAATAATATGATATAATGTGGCATCGAAATATTCTAGACAACCGGAGCACGATTATGCGATTTTTCAAAGATGAGAGCTGTAAAGATTCGCCAATAACACAGATTAGTTATGATGATGAAGAAGGCAACGAGTATATTATTGTTGCCAGAACATCAAAGCATACCCAAGATATTGGTGCTGTCTGCAAGATGGTGTGTGCAACAGCCATCGATGATGATAAAGACATTGAATATGAAATTTTACCTGATAATAAAATACAAATCACGGGTGAAGATGCTGGCATGCTGGTGGAAATATTTACTAAATCTAAACCGCGCAATATGAGCGAAAAGCTTGCGCTTCAGGTGGCTGATTTTTTGCAAGAACAAAAAAAAACAATGGGTGCTAAACCAGTAATCACAGAAGAAAGACGAATCAGTCAGGATAGCGTGGGTAGCAACAAAGAAAATTCTACCCCTCCACGAGAATCAGTCACCGATCTAGATAAGGCTGTTGTGTCTCCTAAATCTTCATCCCCTCCGCCAATACCTGTAAGGTTGAGTTTTTAATTCAATCTCTGAATATGCAGCGCTTTCGGATAGTGATGATAGATACGAAAGATTGGCTGAGCTCGCCGATGAATACCAAGATTATGTGGTTAGAAGAACGTTTAGAATATAACCTATGGCTCAATCAAATCCTCTTCTGTCGAAACCGGTTGCACTTTATTAGTCAGTGCGGCTTGTAACGTGTGCCAGGCGAGGGTGGCACATTTAACGCGCGAGGGGAATTCGCGCACGCCAGTGAGTACGGTAAGTTTGCCGAGTTGATCATTGATGCTAGCAGGTGGGTTTTCTAACGTGAGCATTTGATGAAAATTTTCGAACATTTCTTTCGCTTGCGCTTCGGTTTTGCCCTTGAGAAATTCTGTCATCAATGAAGCTGAGGCGGTGGAGATGGCACAACCTGCACCGATAAAACTTGCGTCTTGTATAATATCGTTTTCAATTTTTAAGAACAAAGTGAGTTTGTCACCGCATAAACGATTAAAGCCTTCGGCATGATGGTTGGCCGCCGCGTTTTCATGGAAATTGCGCGGGTGGCGACTGTGGTCGATGATGACTTCTTGATATAGTTCGCGTAGGTTCATTTAAAAATTTCTCGTACTTTATGTAAACCCGCAATCAGCGCATCTACATCTTCTCTGCTATTGTAAAACGCTAACGATGCGCGCACTGTCGCTGGTACGTTAAAACGTTCCATCAATGGCATCGTGCAATGATGGCCCGCGCGCACAGCAATGCCTTCAGAATCCAAAATAGTAGCGACATCGTGCGCGTGTATATCCTCTAAAATAAATGCTAAAATCGCCGCTTTATTTTTAGCCGTGCCAATTAACCGCAGTTTAGAAATAGTTAATAACTGTTCAGTTGCGTAATTTAATAATTGTTGTTCATACGCGTGCACAGCGGGTAAATCGAGTTGCTTGATATAATTGATCGCTGCACCCAAACCGATAACACCGGCAATATGCGGTGTGCCGGCTTCAAATTTATGTGGAATTTCGCGATATTCAGTTTTGGCAAAACTCACACGGCTGATCATATCGCCGCCGCCTTGATACGGTGTCATCGCTGCTAATAATTTAGCTTTGCCATACAAAACCCCAATGCCGGTGGGGCCAAATAATTTGTGGCTCGAAAAAGCATAAAAATCACAATCTAATTTTTGTACATCAACGGTTAAATGCGCAGTCGCTTGTGCGCCATCGATCAATACCGGCACATTCAGCGCGTGTGCTTGTTTGATCATTTGTTCGATGGGGTTAATCGTACCTAAGGCATTCGACATATGCACAATCGCCACTAATTTAGTGCGCGGATTCAACAACCGTTCATATTCTTCTAAAATTACTTCACCCGCATCATTGACCGGGATCACGCGTAATATTGCCCCCGTTTGTTCACACAGCATTTGCCAAGGGACGATATTCGAATGATGTTCCATATGCGAGATGATAATTTCATCGCCCGCTTTAAATTGTGGCCGACCATAACTTTGTGCTACTAAGTTAATCGCTTCTGTCGTGCCACGTACAAAAATTATTTCATGCGCATCTTTAGCGTTAATAAATTTTTGGATATCGATGCGTGCTTGTTCATAAGCATGGGTAGAGCGTTCGCTAAGTGCATGTACCGCGCGATGAACATTAGCATTGTCATGGCTATAATAATCATTCAGTCTATTGATGACTGCTTGTGGTTTTTGTGAAGTGGCGGCATTGTCTAAATACACCAAACGTTTTCCGTGTACATTTTGTTGCAAAATCGGGAAATCGAGCCGTACTTGTTTGGCATCAAAGGTATTCATAACATCATCTCATGCGTTAATTGCGCAGATAATTTAG